>Ga0008833_1000403_pt1 | contig 47667 bp, 42 predicted proteins | sample HotLakConsoUCCLE_FD_62216 | JGI IMG/M metagenome (GOLD analysis project Ga0008833, IMG submission 62216) | Hypersaline microbial mat communities from Hot Lake, Washington, USA - Hot Lake Consortium UCC-LE | ecosystem: Environmental > Aquatic > Non-marine Saline and Alkaline > Hypersaline >... | reverse complement strand
TCCAGACCACCCGGCCGGGCCGCGCCGTCCGGCGCACGAGCGATTTCAGGTCTTCCACGGCGCGCTCCCTCGCCAGAGCCCGGGGCGACCGCGACGACCCGCGTGCCCATCCGCGCGACACTCGCACCGACCGCGCGGAACGGAAAGACGCCCCCGCGCCGACCGCGCCACGGCGCGACGTCCGGTCGAACGCGCGGGGGTCCGGCGCGGCCATACCGCCGGCCCGCCGCAGCACATCCCCGTCCCGCCTCCCGTTGCCCTCCCCCGGCGCCTCCGGTATCCCGCCGGGAAAGTTTCAGGAGGTGCGACATGGCGGCTTACCAATACGTCTACCACATGGACGGTCTGTCGAAGACCTATCCCGGCGGCAAGAAGTGCTTCGAGAACATCCGCCTGTCGTTCCTGCCGGGCGTCAAGATCGGCGTCGTCGGCGTCAACGGCGCGGGCAAGTCCACCCTCCTCAGAATCATGGCCGGCATCGACACCGATTTCTCCGGCGAGGCCTGGGCCGCGACAGGCGCCCGCGTCGGCTACCTGCCCCAGGAGCCCGAGCTCGACGAAAGCCTCTCGGTGCGCGGCAACGTGATGGAGGGGGTCGCGGCCAAGAAGGCCAAGCTCGACAAGTACAACGAGCTCGCGATGAACTACTCCGAAGAGACCGCCGAGGAGATGGCGGCATTGCAGGACGAGATCGACGCCCAGAACCTCTGGGACCTCGATTCGCAGATCGACGTCGCCATGGAGGCGCTGCGCTGCCCGCCCGACGACGCCCCCGTCGACAGCCTCTCGGGCGGCGAGCGCCGCCGCGTCGCCCTCTGCAAGCTCCTCCTCGAAGCCCCCGAGATGCTCCTGCTCGACGAGCCCACGAACCACCTCGACGCCGAGACGATCGCCTGGCTGCAGCAGCACCTCATCGACTACAAGGGCACCATCCTCATCGTCACCCACGACCGCTACTTCCTCGACGACATCACCGGGTGGATCCTCGAACTCGACCGCGGCCGGGGCATCCCCTACGAGGGCAACTACTCCGCCTGGCTCGAACAGAAGGCCAAGCGCCTCGAACAGGAGGCCCGCGAGGACAAGTCGAAGCAGAAGACGCTTCAGCGCGAACTGGAATGGATCCGCCAGGGCGCGAAGGCCCGGCAGGCCAAGCAGAAGGCCCGCATCAACGCCTACGAAGACCTCGCCTCGCAATCGGAACGCGAGAAGATCGGCCGCGCCCAGATCGTCATCCCCAACGGCCCCCGGCTCGGGTCGAAGGTGATCGAGGTCGAGGGGCTGAAGAAGGCCATGGGCGACAAGCTCCTCGTCGAAGACCTCACCTTCTCGCTCCCCCCCGGCGGCATCGTCGGCGTCATCGGCCCCAACGGCGCCGGCAAGACCACCCTCTTCCGCATGCTCACCGGGCAGGAGGCGCCCGACGCCGGCACCATCGAATACGGCGACACGGTGAAGCTCGCCTACGTCGACCAGTCCCGCGACGCGCTCGATGCCGGAAAGACCGTCTGGGAGGAGATCTCGGGCGGCGCGGAGGTGATCGACCTCGGCGACGCGCAGGTCAACTCCCGCGCCTATTGCGGCTCGTTCAACTTCAAGGGCGGCGACCAGCAGAAGAAGGTCGGGCTCCTGTCGGGCGGCGAGCGCAACCGCGTCCACATGGCGAAGCTCCTGAAGAGCGGCGGCAACGTCCTGTTGCTCGACGAACCGACCAACGACCTCGACGTCGAAACCCTCCGCGCCCTCGAAGACGCCCTCGTCGACTTCGCCGGCTGCGCCGTCGTCATCTCCCACGACCGCTTCTTCCTCGACCGCATCTGCACCCACATGCTCGCCTTCGAGGGCGAGGCCCACGTGGAATGGTTCGAGGGGGATTTCACGGCCTACGAGGAGGACAAGAAGCGGCGGCTGGGGCCGGATTCGGTGGAACCCAAGCGGCTGAAGCACAAGAAGTTCGTGAGGTAGGATGTTTCGCCGTGCACTCTTCTATTCCGAAGTCTTGGCTTCCGGGCTTCTGACAGTCGCTTTCCTGGGGGTTTGGGCTTCATTTGCCGGACCTCAAATGCACGTCGCCGAGACGTTTTCTGGCATATTGATAGCTGTCGTTCTATTTCTCTTCTTTTTCTGGAGCGCGCGTCGCCGCTTGAGAAGGCGAGAAGACAAGGCGCTCGAATTGCAACAGGCGGCGGAACAGGAGCGAATTCGTATCGAAGAGGAGCAAATGCGCCGAGAGGTGGAAGCAGAACTACTGAAGAAGCGCGAAGAAGAGGAGCGCGTCAAGCAGCGGGTATACTTCGAGGATCCCATCCGAAAGTCTTCAACAAGCGCGACGTCCGGACGGTTCTTTGACGTAAGGGCATTTCTCAACGATCTTCTTGATGGGCTTACTCCAGAACAGCAATTGATGCTCCAAGACTGGCTCAACGATCTTCTTGAAATCCGGAAGTTGACTGGAAGAAGGGCACAGGTGAAGCGCCTTGGCCAGAATCTGAAGAAATCACGTGCGATAGCGCCGTTGGCAAAGATCCTTTTAGTGAAGCTCAAGAAGCACGGCTGGGATGATTTGGGACCTGTTGCGAAATGGGCTATGGCATTTGGTGGCGGCGGGCTCCTTTTTTTCGGCGGTGCTGGCGCTGGCATCGCAGCATTCGGAGGCGCGATTGGCGTACCACTATTCGTGGTATTTGGAGCCGGAGGTGCACTTGCGGGAACCATTGTTCAAGAGATTGAGCGCAAGCGGGGCGGCAAATAATGACAAGCAGATCGTAGCAAGCGTAGCGTGCGCATTCACTGCGCACCATCCTCCCTCACAACCCGCACCCGATGCTCCCCACCCACGGCGCACATGGCCGCACACCCTAGGAACCCCGAAGAAACACCTCCTGCACCAATATCCCGGCTCCGATACCGACCAGCCCCGAGATGACAATCGCCACGGTTATGTAGGTCCTCCGAAAATTCTCCTGCGCCTCGAAGAGCAGAACGTAGAACACGACGATGATCGCGGGGTAGAGAGCGAAGCTCGCTCCGCCGATCAACCTTTCGTCCATGCCCCCGGCCTCGTCCAGCGCAAGCCGGGTGGCGATGACCGAGAAGAGGAGGCTCGGGCAGAGCACCAGCGTCTTGATGAGTCGTTCCTCCTGCATGATCTCCGCTTCCCCGCCCGTCACCACATCCTCGAAGAGCCTCATGTCACCCAGCTTCGCCGCCTCCCTGACCTCGGGAAGTACATCTTCCTGAAGGTTCCTCCAGCGCCGGAAAACTTCGTTGAGCCGCTTGCGATAGAGAAAGTCGAGCAGCATCAGCGCGAAGGGCAGAAGCGCGCCGACGAGCATGACCACGCTCTGGTTTTCGATCGCTGCCGCAGTCACGAGCGCCCCCGCGAGCGCGGCCTTGGCGAGGAAAAACTGGCCGAGGCTCGCCTTGTCGCCGGCGATCTCCGCCCGCTGCTGGGCAACGTATGCGGAGAGAAAGTGAACCCGGTTCGTCTCGTCGTCCATCCGCGATCCAGTGCAACGGGCCTGCGCTGAACGGCATGATGGGCTCCCGAGAATTCAACGCAACCGATAGTGAACGCGAGCCGTCACTAAACCTCTGGTGTGTCCCAAAAACGCAAAAAACCGGAGGCGTTCCCGCCCCCGGCCACCAGTATCGCTCCGACGCGCGCCGTTACTCGGCGGGCTGCATTTCCTGAAGCTTCATCTGGATGCGCCCGTCGAGGTCGGGGTCCACCGCGGCGGCCTCGCTGATCGAGATGTACTCGTCCACTGTGATTCCGTCGGCCTCCTCGACCGCGGCGACCATCGCCGCCTGCGCTTCCTGCACCACGGCCTGCTGGGCCGCCTCGTCGGGTGCCTCCTGCAACTCGGCCTGGTAGCTCTGGCTGACCTCGGCCACGTCGAGCGCGGCGACGACGAAGGCCGTCAGAAGCTCGTCGGGAACGGCGGTTTCGGTCTCCATTCCTTCCGTCTGCCCCTCGGTCTGCGCGAAGGCCGGCACGGCCATCACGGGCGCGAGCGCGAGGCTCAGCCCGGTGGCGGCGGCGGCGAGATGTCGGGTCATGATCATGGTCTGTCCTTCCGGTTAGGGTCGTGTATCGGCACGGAGGTCATCGTCCGCACGGGGTCCAACCTAAGGACCATGCCGGCGGGGAAAACCCCCTCGGCGGCATCCCGCCGACCCCGCGTGCGGTATTTCGCGGGGATCCGCCGTGTTCACCAACGCTTCGACAGGTCGACCTCCCGCGTGCCGCCCGTGTCGTCCCCCCAGGCCTCCGCCGCCGCCTGCCTGCGCACCTCGTCGCGCTCGCCCTCGAACCACCGCACCTGGGCGATCTGCATCTGCGCGTAGGTCTGCAGTACCCGGTTCATCCGCGCCTGGTATCCCACGCCCATCGCGCGGTAGAATTTCACCACGCTCTCGTCGAGCCGGATCGTGATCTTCACCTTACGCTCGGTGACGTCCACGTCCTCTTCCAGGGTCGCCCAGGTCTCGGGGATGACCTGCTCGGCCTCGTAGGGAATCGGTTCCTCGTAAAGATCGAGGAGAAGGTGCTTCAGCCGCCGCTCGGCCATCTGCTGGCTCTTCGGGCCGATCTTCACGCGGGGTCGCTTGTGGATCATGGGCTTCGGGTTCCGGTGCAGGGACACCGCCACAGAAGGCCACGGGGCGGGTTAAGGCCGCCCGACCGCACCGCACGGTGCCATACGCCTGCCATACGTTTTGCCATACGCTTGCCATACGCCCCGGAATGCGCCATACAGGGGTCGCGAACGTTATTCCCTTTCGACCACTGTCTCCCGTTATCGGCTGTCAGTCTATCGATCCAGGACCGACCAAGCCGGGCTGCCGCATGTCGTGGGCAGCGATATCTGAAGGAGACTTTCACATGGCCAAAGGCACAGTGAAATGGTTCAACGCCACCAAAGGCTTCGGCTTCATCGCCCCTGAAACGGGCGGCAAGGACGTGTTCGTCCACATCTCCGGCGTCGAGCGCTCGGGCCTCACCGGCCTCGCCGACGACCAGAAGGTGACCTACGACGTCGAGTCGGGCCGCGATGGCCGTGAGAGCGCGGTCAACATCTCGCTCGTCTGAGCAGGGTCCCCGACCCGCAGGAACACGAAGGGCGCGCCCACCGGGCGCGCCCTTCTTTCATTGGGCTTTCGGGTCACGAATCGTCCGACTCGTCACCGACCTCGGCGCTGATCATCTCGTTGAGCCGCGCGGCCAGAACCGGGTCGGTCTCCGCCGCGGTGCCGATTTCGGTATAGCGTTCGATCGTGATGTCGTCGGCCTCTTCCACCGCCGCCACCATCTCGGCCTCGGCTTCGGCGACGAGCGCGAGCGCGGCCGCCTCGTCCTCAGCCTCCGCGATCTGCGCGGCATAGTCCTCGCGGACGTTCCAGACATCGAGCGCGGCGGTCACGAAGGCGGTGAGTTCCTCGTCGGTGAACTTGTCGCCGACGGTTTCATCGCCCGCCGCCATCTCGTCTTCCGCCGCCCCGGCGTCGTCGCCGGCCTGCGCCTCGACCTGTGCGTCGACGCCGAAATCGCCCGCCCTCATGTCGTCATCCGCGGTCTGAGCGGCGAGGGGCAGGGCGAGAAGCGCGAGGATCGCGCCGATCGCCGTGGCTGTCGTCATGTCGGTTCCGCTGGTCATGTCGTTCTCCGGTCGTTGCTATCCGTTCGGAGGGCAAACGAGCGTCCCGACCCGATGTTCCCCGATTGACGGCGGGATTTCGGAACCGGCATGCCAAGCCCAGTACATCGCGAACGATTTTCGTCATCGAGGCCTCTGACTTCGTAGCCTTCGCAAGGGAAACGACAGCCGCCGCTGCCGGGATTTCCGGGATAGATCATTCATCGCATCATTCACCCGCGAGGCTCGACCCATGCTCAGAAAAACCCTCTTCGCGCTCTCGTTGCCGCTGGCAGCGGCGGCCTGTTCGACCTTCGAGGATATCGACGACGGCCTCGGCGTCATGCGCGGTCAGCCGGTCGACCGGCTGATCGGCGTCCTCGGTTTTCCCGACGGCGAGCAGAACATCGCCGGCCGACGCTTCGTCACCTGGTCGACGTCGCAAACCATCACGACGGTCAACCAGATGGGGGGCTTCGGTGGCGTGCCGGCGAGCTTCGTGCCCGTCACGTCGAACTACAACTGTACCATCAAGGTCGAGGTGGACGCCGCCAATCGCATCGTCGGTCACGACTTCGACGGCAACATCGGCGGCTGCCAGCAATATGCCCGGGCGATCCGGAGCGCGCTTTCCGCCTGAGATCCGCGCAGCCGGCTCGTCTTGACGCCCGTCAACGCCCATCCCTTCGCGGCTCGCTAGGCTCTGCAAGAGACCGCGAAGAAAGGGCAGCGCATGTTTCACAAGATCCTCGTCGCGATAGACGGGTCCGACCCCGGCGACCGGGCGCTCGCCGTCGCTGCGGATCTCGCGGCAAGATACGGCGCGGCGCTCGACATCGTGCATGTCAGGATGCACGGCCGGCCGGTGGAGGAGCTTCAGCGGATGGCCGAGGTCGAGCACATCGTGTCCCACGTCGCTCCGAGGGCGATCCCGACCGCAGCGCCCAATATCCTGACCATGTCCGACCTCTTCGCAAGCGCCGAGCACGAGGCGAGGGTCGTCGCCGAGATCGGCGACCGCCTGCTCGAGGCGGCCGAACGGCGGGCGCAGGAGGCGGGTGCGGGCAGGGTGAAGACCCATTCGCTTGGGGGAGATTATGCGGACGGCATCCTCGATGCGGCGAAGGACAGCGGGGCGGACCTCGTCGTGATGGGCCGCCGGGGCCTCGGCCGACTGCGCCGCCTCGTTGCCGGAAGCGTGTCGAACAGCGTGGTCCAGCGGGCGGAATGCGCCGTTCTCCTCATCCACTGACACGGGCCTGCGATACGACTTCAAGCGCAGATCTCTTGCCCGGAAGCGGTGATTCTGGTAAAATTAATAGGCTATCTCTATTCGACCACTGTCTCCCTAACCGGCCAGTTTCGATCTAGACGCTCTGGCCGGGCCGTTGCATCCCGCGAACGGCAGACACCACAGGAGACCACGGAATGGCTACTGGCACCGTGAAATGGTTCAACACCACCAAAGGCTTCGGCTTCATCCAGCCCGACGACGGCGGCAAGGACGTGTTCGTCCACATCTCCGCCGTCGAGCGCTCCGGCCTCACCGGCCTCGCCGACGACCAGAAGGTCACTTTCGACCTCGAGACAGGTCGCGACGGACGGCAGTCGGCCGTCAACCTCTCGCTGGCCTGACACCAGGAGCGCGGGCGGCGCATGTCCGCCCGCCTTCTCACATCGACGAAGAGCCCCGTCCCTCAGAGGTCGATCGCCTCCGCGACCTCCTTCGCCAGCGCGAGCATCTCCACCGTCCAGGCGCCCTTCGTCCGCTCCAGCACACCGCGGCCGTGCCCGAGCGTGTCGGCGTAGACCACCCGCTGGCCGAGCAGCGTCGTCGCAAGCATCGTGTCGAACTCCTTCACGGCGGCCTCCACCTCCGCCAGCACTTTCGTGCCCGACTTCACGCGGTTGAGAACCACCATGACCGGCCGTTTCTCGCGCTGCGCGAGTTCCAGCACGCCCTCGGTCGCCCAGACGTCGACCTGGCTCGCGGCCACCGGGACGATGATGAGATCGCTCTCGCGCAGGGCTGGGCGCAGGTCGCTGTCGATCTTCGGCGGCGTGTCGATCAGGATGACGTCGTGGGACCGCCTCAGCTTGTCGCACTCGTAGGTCACGCCCCAGGCCGAGGCGGTGGAGAATTCGATGCCGTCGGCGAGGCCCGCCCCGTGGCGGGTCATGAACCAGCGTCCGAGCGAGCCTTGAGGGTCGGTGTCGAGAAGGGCGACCGAATTGCCACTCCGCGCGAACGCAACGGCGAGGTTGGCCGCGATGGTCGTCTTGCCCGACCCGCCCTTCTGCTGAGCGATCGTGATCACCCGTCCTGCCATATCAGCCCCCTGGCCTTATGCTGCACTGCGGCATGATCCCTACAGCGGAATCGCCCCACCGGAAAGACCCTCCCACGAAATCCGGACGCGCGGTGTATCCTCGCCGCAAGTGGTGCGGGCGCACGGCGACGGTGGCTGAAGGCAGACCGGTCCCTGTATCCGTCAGGCCGGAACCGCGGCCGTCACCTCGACCTCGACGACGAACTCCGGCCGGGTGAAACCCGAGACGATCACGAGGGTCGAGGCCGGCAGTCTCTCGAGGCCCGCGAGCCAGCGGTCGCGCACCGCCATGTAGCCGGCCATATGCGCCCGGTCGGTGACGAAGGCGTTGATGCGGATGACGCTTTCCGGCCCCGCTCCGCATTCGGCGAGAATGGCGGAGAGGTTGGCGAAACAGATCTCGGCCTGGGCCTCGGCGCCCTCCGGAACCGTGCCGTCGGCAGAGAGGCCAAGCTGGCCCGAGGTGACGACGAGGCGGTGACCCCCGGACACCTCGACACCGTGGGCATAGGCTGCGAAAGGGGGGGCGATATCGGCGGGGTTCAGGGCGCGCATCGGCATCTCCGGCTGGTCAGGGCAGGCTGGAACAGCGGCGGGGAGATTGGCAAGCCCGAAGACTGCCCAGATACGATCTGCCGAAAAAGAGTGCGAATCGGCGGCCTACGATGAATGAATGGGCGGGAACGGAAAAAACCGAACAGTCGCCCGTGGAGGCCCTTTCGCAGGCACGCGGATTGGCCTTGGTAGGCGCAGAAAAAGACAATCTGGAGGAAGTCATGTCCATCAAATTCACGGCGCTCGCCACCGTCGCGGTCGTCGCCATCGGCGGGGCCGCCAATGCCGCCGGCCATCTCACCGAAGTCACCTTCGGCACCAACTGGGTCGCCCAGGCCGAGCACGGCGGCTTCTATCAGGCTGTCGTCGACGGCACCTATGAAGAATGCGGGCTTTCGGTCACCATCCTGCCCGGCGGTCCGCAGGTGAACAATTCCGCCCAGCTCATCGCCGGGCGCATCCAGTTCTACATGGGCGGCACTCTCGGCCAGTTCTCTGCGGTCAACGAAGGCGTGCCCATGCTCATCGTCGCGGCGAGCTTCCAGAAGGAGCCGCAGATCGTGATGACGCATCCCGGCGCCATCTCGTCCTTCGACGAGCTTTCGACGCTCGACCAGCTCATCATCGGCGACGAGGGCTTCGTCACCTACTTCAAGTATTTCGAGAAGGCGAACGGGTGGGATGCGGCCAAGCGCGTGCCCTACACCTTCAACCCCGCCCCCTTCATCGCCAACCCCGCCTCGGCGCAGCAGGGCTATGTCACCTCCGAGCCCTACGCGGTCGAGCAGGAATCCGGCATCGTCCCCGACGTCTGGCTCCTGGCCGACAACGGCTACACCGCGTACTCCACCACCATCGTCGGCATGCGCGATTACGTCGAGGCGAACCCCGATGTGACCAAGTGCTTCGTCGAGGGGTCCGCCAAGGGCTGGGCGAATTTCCTCTACGGCGACAACGAGGCGGCGCTGGCGAAGATCAGGGAAGACAACCCCGACATGACCGATGACAAGCTCGCCTTCTCCATCGAGACGATGAAGAAATACGGCATCGTCGATTCGGGCGATGCGCTCACCATGGGCATCGGTGCGATGACCGACGAGCGGATGGCCGACTTCTTCACCAAGATGGTCGACGTGGGCGTGCTTCCGGCCGATCTCGACTACAAGGAGGCCTACACGCTCGACTACGCCAACTCGGGCGTCGCGCTCGAAGTGAAATCGGAACTCGGCGTCCAGTGATGGCCGACGGCGGGCCGGGCTCAGCGGCCATGTCCGCCGTGAGCATGGCGCGGGCCGAAAGGCCCGTGCTTCTGTCGCTCGACCATGTCGACAAGGTCTTCGGCGCCTCCACGGTCGCGCTCCGCGACATGCTGCTCGAGGTCCGGCAGGGCGATTTCATTTCGCTGCTCGGCCCCTCGGGCTGCGGCAAGTCCACCGCGCTGAGGCTCATCGCGGGGCTCATGCAGCCGACGCGGGGGCGGGTGCGGTGGGAGGAGCCCGAGGCCCGCGACACGCTCGGCGTCGTCTTCCAGGAGCCCACGCTCATGCCGTGGTCGACGGTGGCCGACAACGTGTGGCTGCCGTTGCGCCTCAAGGGCAAGAGCCGCCGCGATGTCATGGCCGAGATCGACGATGCCCTCGCCACCGTCGGCCTCACCGGATTCGAGGAGGCCTACCCGCGCGAGCTTTCGGGCGGCATGAAGATGCGTGTCTCCATCGCCCGCGCGCTCGTCACCCGCCCGCGCCTCATCCTCATGGACGAGCCTTTCGCGGCCCTCGACGAGATCACCCGGTTCAAGCTCAACAACGACCTTCTCGCCATGCGCGAGAAGCTCGACTGCACCGTGATCTTCGTCACCCACTCGGTGTTCGAGAGCGTCTTCCTGTCGGACCGCATCGTCATCATGGCCGCGCGGCCGGGCCGGGTGATCCGGGAACTCGGCGTCGACGAGCCCTACCCCCGCACCGAAGACTTCCGCACCTCGACCGAGTACGTCGCCCATTGCCGCGAGGCCTCCGAGGCGCTCGGCCGCGCGATGGATGGAGCGGCACACGAAGGATGACACCATGGCCCTGACCGACAGCGCCGGCGCCCCCGGCGCCCCCGTGATCGACGCCGAGGAAAGCGCGCGCCTGCGCGCGGCCCGGCTGGAAAAGACCCTTCGCTGGGCGCTGCCGCTCGCCCTCTTCATCGGCCTCATGGCCCTCTGGCAATGGTATGTCACCGCCTTCGAGGTGCCGCATTACCGCCTGCCCGGGCCGTTCCTCGTGATCGAGACGCTGGTGCAGGATTTTGGCTCGCTCGCCGGCAGCTGGTGGACCACCGTCCGCGTCACGGTGCTGGCACTCCTGCTCGCCATCGTCGGCGGCGGCGGCCTCGCCATCCTCTTCACCCAGTCGCGCTTCATCGAGATGAGCCTCTTTCCCTACATGGTGGTGCTGCAGGTCACCCCGATCATCGCCATCGCCCCCCTCATCTTCATCTACATCGACAGCCACATCGCGCGTGTCCTGTTCATCGCCTGGATCGTGGCGTTCTTCCCGGTGCTCTCGAACACCGCCCTCGGCCTCAAGTCCTCCGACCACAACCTCCGCGACCTCATGACGATCTACCGCGCGAACCGCTGGCAGCGGCTGCGCTTCCTCCAGCTCCCCTCATCCCTGCCGTACTTCCTCGGCGGCCTGCGCATCGCCGGGGGGCTGTCGCTGATCGGCGCGGTGGTGGCGGAGTTCACCATGGGGTCGGGCGGGCAGGCGGCGGGCCTCGCCTTCCGCATCCTCGAGTCGAGCTACCGGCTGAACGTGCCGCGGATGTTCGCGGCCCTCCTCCTCGTCATTCTCACCGGCGTCGCGATCTATCTGGTGCTGTCCTGGGTCAGCTGGCTACTCCTGCACAAATGGCACGAGAGTGCGGTGAGGCAGGAACGTTGACGGATTTCACGATCCTTCCCGCGGGCGATTTCACCCTGAAGAACGTCACGGTGCCGGCCGCTCTCATCGGCCGGCCCGGCGACCTGGTGACCACAGACATCGCCGTCTCGCAGGGCATCATTTCGGCAACCGCCGCCGGTCCGACCGTCGATATGGCCCGCGCCATGGTGCTCCCGTGCTTCGTCGACATGCACACCCATCTCGACAAGGGTCACATCTGGCCGCGCGCGGCCAACCCCGACGGCACCTTCATGGGCGCGCTCGACACGGTCGCGGCCGATCGCGCCGCCAACTGGTCGGCGGCCGACGTGCGCGCGCGCATGAACTTCGGCCTGCGCGCGGCCTTCGCCCACGGCACGAAGGCCATCCGCACCCATCTCGACGCCCTCCCGCCCCAGCACACGATCAGCTTTCCGGTGTTTCGCGACCTCCGCGACGAATGGCGGGGCCGCATCGAGCTGCAGGCGGCCTGTCTCGTGGCCTGCGACAACGTCGGCCCTGAAACCTGGTTCACCGCCGTCGCCGACCTCGTCGCCGAAAGCGGCGGCGTGCTCGGGATGGTCACCTATCCCCTGCCCGACCTCGCTGCCCGCCTGCACCACTTCTTCGGCCTCGCCACCGACCGCGGTCTCGACGCCGACTTCCACGTCGACGAGACGATGGATCCCGCCAGCGAAACCCTGCGCGAGATCGCCGAGGCGGTGCTCGCCACCGGCTTTGCGGGCAAGGTCACGGTCGGGCACTGCTGCTCGCTCGCCGCACAGGACGAGGCCCGCGCCATGGGCACGCTCGACCTCGTGGCGAAAGCGGGCCTCAACGTGGTGAGCCTGCCCATGTGCAACCTCTACCTTCAGGATCGCGGCCCCGGCACCCCCCGGCGTCGCGGCATCACCCTCGTCCACGAGATGAAGGCGCGCGGCATCCCGGTGGCATTCGCCTCCGACAACACCCGCGACCCCTTCTATGCCTATGGCGACCTCGACATGCTCGAAGTCATGCGCCAGGCCACCCGCATCGGCCATCTCGACCATTCCGACCCCGACTGGCCGCTCGCCTTCAACGCGGTGCCCGCGCAGTCCATGGGCATCGACCCGCCGAGCCTCGCCCCCGGCGCGACCGCCGACCTTCTCGTCTTCAACGCCCGCGACTGGACCGAGCTTTTCGCCCGCCCGCAATCGGACCGGATCGTGCTCAGAAACGGCAAGGCCATCGACCGCACCCTGCCGGCCTACGCCGAACTCGATCACCTCATGGAGCTTCTATGACCCCCAACGTCGCCGCGGCGCGCGCCGCCCTCGCCCACCTCGACATCGAGGAGAAGGAAAGTGCTGTCCGCGCCGCCAGCCGCGATTTCTTCTGGTATTCGCCGGTGCTGAAGGACCGCCTCGACCATGTCGTCGCCGACTTCGTGGTCCGCCCCCGCTCGGAGGCAGAGGTCATCGAGGTGCTGAAGACATGCTACGCCCATGACGTGCCGGTCACCACGCGGGGCGCCGGCACCGGCAACTACGGTCAGGCCATGCCGCTCGCCGGCGGCTGCGTGATGCACCTGAGGCACCTCGACCGCGTCCGCGAGATAGCACCCGGCCGCGTCGTCACCGAACCCGGCGTGCTCCTGAAAGACCTCGATACCGCGACCCGCGCCCATTCGGGACAGGAATTGCGCATGTTCTCCTCGACATGGGCCACCGCCACGATCGGCGGGTTCATCGCAGGCGGCTCGGGCGGCATCGGCTCCTGCACCTGGGGCGCGCTCCGCGATCTCGGCAACATCATCCGCCTGCGCGTCGTCACCATGGAGGCCGAACCGCGCGTCCTCGAGTTCCGCGGCGAGGAACTCGCCCGCGTCTCCCACGCCTATGGCACCAACGGCGTCATCACCGAAATCGAGATGCCGCTGGCGCCCGCCTACGACTGGGTCGAGATGTTCGTCGCCTTCGACGACTTCATGCCGGCGGCCCGCTTCGTCGAGGAACTCGCCAACGAAGACGGCATTCTCCTCAAGCTCGCCAGCGTCTACGAGGCCCCCACCGCGAAACGCTACTTCCAGCGCGTCGCCCCCCATGTCGACGAGGGCACGACGCTCGTCGGCCTCATGGTCGCCCCGCACTCGATGGACGGGTTCCTGACGTTCCTCGGCCGCCGCCCCGAGGCACGGCTCATCTACCGGGGCGACGACCACGACTGGCCCCGCGACCCCGGCCCGGTGTTCGAATACGGCTGGAACCATACCACGCTCCGCGCGCTCAAGGTCGACCCGGACATCACCTATCTCCAGGTCCGCTACGGCTTTCCCGATCATCTCGGCCTCGTCGAGAAGATCAGGGCCGAGTTCTCGCCGGAGGTTCTCCAGCACCTCGAGGTCATCCGCGAGCATGGCCGGGTGATCTTCGCGGGCCTCAGCCTTGTGCGCTTCACCACCGAGGCCCGCCTCGACGAGATCGTCGCCGCCCACGAAGCCGCCGGCGCGATGATCTTCAACCCCCACCGCTACACCCTCGAGGAGGGCGGGCGGCAATCGGTCGACGACCGTCAACTCGCCTTCAAGCGCGAGGCCGACCCCAAGGGGCTTCTGAACCCCGGCAAGATGATCGCCTGGGACGACCCCGAATGGGACTACGCCCGCATGTACGCCTACCCGAACCTCAGGGCCGCCGAATGAGGGGGCTCGCCGCCGCCGCTCGGGCGCCCCGCGCCCAATTCACCCACGCGGATACCTTTTTCCCGCCTGCAACGCAGGCTCGGCACCCCGGCTTCATCCTGGTTCAAATATCCCCGCCGGAGGCCGGACGGGCCGCGAGGCCGGGAGTTTGACTCGCGCGCTCGTCCTCTTCGCGCATCCCTGCCCCGAAAGCTTCTCGGCCGCGCTTCATGCGCGCGTGCTGGAAACCCTGGGAGCACGCGGCTGGGAGGTCGACGATCTCGACCTCAACGCGACAGGCTTCCAGCCGGTGCTGACCGCGGCCGAACGCAGGGGCTACCACGACGAACCCGGCAACTTGGCGCCGGTCGCGGACTATGTCGAACGTCTGCGCGCGGCCCAAGCGCTCGTCATGGTCTTCCCGGTCTGGAACTTCGGCTATCCGGCCATCCTGAAGGGGTTTCTCGACCGGGTGTTCCTGCCCGGCGTCTCGTTCAGGCTGGTGGACGGAAAGGTCCGCCCCAACCTCACCCATATCCGCAGGCTTGCCGCCGTCACCACCTATGGCGGCACCCGCCTTCGGGCCATGGCAGCCGGCGACCCGCCCCGAAAGCATTTCACCCGCGCCCTCTGGCATGTCTGCCGGCCGTCGAAGACCCGCTATCTCGCCTTTTACGACATGAACCGCGCCACCGCCCGGCACCGCGAAGCCTTCCTTGACCGGGTGACCCGCGAAATGCGAACTCTCTGAGCCATGCGTGCCCTCGTCATCTACTGCCATCCGCGCCCCGAAAGCTTCACCGCCGCCGTGCGCGACCTCGTGCTCGACAAGCTCGGAGCCGCTGGAGCGGAGGTGCGCCATGTCGACCTCTATGCCCGCGGCTTCGATCCGGTACTGAGCCCCGCCGAACTCGACCGCTACGAGAACACCGCGCGCAATACCGACGGCATCGAAGGCGACGTGGCGGACCTGCGCTGGTGCGATACGCTGATCTTCGTCTATCCCACCTGGTGGTACGGGTTGCCGGCGATGCTCAAGGGCTGGCTCGACCGGGTGCTGGTGCCCGGCGTGGCATTTCTCATGCCCGACCGGGCGAACGCGACGATCCGGCCCGGTCTGCGGAACATCGAGCGGCTCGGGGTCTTCACCACCTGCGGCGCAAGCTTCTGGCTCACCCGTTTCGTCGGAGCGCCGGGCCGGCGGACGCTTCTCAGGGGCGTGGGGCTTCTCTGCGCGCCCCGCTGTCGCAAGACCTTCGCCGCGCATTACCTGATGGACAGTTCCACCGACGCGAGCCGCGCGCGGCACCTCGCCCGCGTCGGCCGGAAGATCGACCGCTTTCTGGGGCGTCCCGCGATGCGGCCCGCCGTGAGGGCCGAAGCATGAACCCCCGCCGCCACTGGGCCGAATACCGGGCGCCGGAATTCGCCGCGATCGACCCCGAGCGAACGGTCGCGGTTCTGCCGACCGCCGCGGTCGAGCAGCACGGGCCGCACCTTCCGACCGGCACCGACACGATGATCGCCGAGGGCATGATCGGGGAGCTTCTCGCGATCTGTCCGGGCGACCTCGATATCCGCGTCCTGCCCATTCAGGCCGTGGGCAAGTCGAACGAGCATCTCTGGGCCGCCGGCACGCTGACCTTGCCGGCGGAGGTGGCGCTGGCCGCCTGGGTCGAGATCGGCCTGTCGGTCGCCCGGGCCGGCGTGAGAAAGATCGCCATCGTCAATTCCCACGGCGGCAATCTCGACCTCGTGTCGATCCTCTCGCGCGAGCTTCGGGTGCGCGCGGGCATGGTGGCGGTGCGCTGCCAGTGGGGCAGCTTCGGCCACCCCGAAGGGCTCTTTTCCGAAGACGAGTTCCGCTACGGCATCCACGGCGGCGACGTCGAGACCTCGCTCATGCTCGCGTTCAGGCCCGACCTCGTCGACATGCAGGCGGCGCGGGATTTCCGCTCGGCCGCGGAGACCGCACCGATCCCGCCCGTGGGTCCGGTGGCGCAAGGATGGATCGCGCGGGACCTCAACCCCGCCGGCGTCGTCGGCAACGCCGCCGCCGCCAGCGCCGAAAAGGGTCGCGCCACCGCCCGGCATCAGGCCGCGGGGTTTCTCGAACTCCTGCTGAAGATGCGCGATATGGCGAATTTTCCGGAAGACGACGACACCGGTTTTCAGCGCTCGTAAAGCCATTGCGCGTATCCATCGCCTCGCGTCGCCCATGGGGGCGGCATGTCGAGACGATGAGGTTTCCCCGTGCCCCGTTGCGCCGATATCATCCTGTCTCTCCTCGCGGTGGTCCTGCTGGCCCCTTTGCTCGCGGCAATCGCGCTTGCCGTCTTGCTCGCCATGGGTCGTCCGGTGCTCTTCCGGCAGGAGCGTGTCGGACAGGGCGGCCGGCCCTTCACCATCGTGAAATTCCGAAGCCTCGACGCCGCGGGCGTACCGACGCGGCTCGGCGCGGTGTTGCGGAGGTTCAGCCTCGACGAGTTGCCGGAGTTCTGGAACGTGCTCGCCGGCGACATGGCGCTGGTGGGTCCGCGCCCCCTCGTCGCCGGCGATCAGCCACGGCACCCGCGGCTGCGTGCGGCGCGCCAGTCCATGCTGCCCGGCATCACCGGCTGGGCGCAGGTTCGTGGCCGCAACACGCTGAGTTTCGAGCGGAGCTACCTTCTCGATCTGTGGTACCGACGCCGCCGGTCGCTCGCCCTCGACCTCTACATCCTGCTTCTGACCCTGCCGGTCGTGGCGATCGGAAAGGGTGCCTGCGCCCTCGCCGAGGCCGCGCGCGACCATATCGCGCCGCACCGGAGAGCCATCGAGGAACCGGGCTGAGCGGGCGAAAGCGGCCCGCACCGCCGTTGCCCTTCGGGAAACGCTCCCCCGATCCGGCCTGAAACGTTGCGCGGGGTGCCCGTCGCCCGGGCAATCGTCGGCGCCAGAGCCCATTCGGGTTGCAGCGAAACGATGCGCCCGACTAGGGTCCCCACGCGGCGCCGGACCGGCGGTCCGACTGGCATTGGCGAAGACGGAGCACAGCGTGGAGCTATCCTGTTTCAAGGCCTATGACATCCGGGGCGTGCTCGGCGAGACGCTGGACGAGGCCATCGCCAAGCGAATCGGGCGTGCCTTCGCCGAGACGGTCGGGCCCGGCACCGTGATCGTCGGCCATGATGCCCGCGAGACCAGCCCCGCCCTCGCCGCGGCCCTCGCCGAGGGTCTCCTCGAGCGCGGGTGCGATGTCGTCGACATCGGGCTCTGCGGGACGGAGGAGGTCTATTTCGCGACCGGTCATCTCGGGACAGCGGGCGGCGTCATGGTCACCGCCTCTCACAACCCCATCGAGTACAACGGCATGAAGCTCGTGGGCCGGGGCAGCCGCCCGCTCGACCCCGCAACGGAGCTTGCCGCGCTGAAGGCGCTCGCGGAGGCCGACACATATGACACGCGGCCCGCGACGGGTCGCCTCGAGCAACGCGACATGCGGGGAGCCTTCGCGGACCATGTCGTCGGGCTGGCGGACCCTTCCGCGATCGGGCCCGTGAAGATCCTCGTCAACCCCGGCAACGGCACGGCGGGCGCGGCGTTCGACGCCATAGCGGACCGGCTCGCATCCGCGGGTGCACGGCTCGACATCGTGCGGCTCCACCATGAGCCCGACCCGACATTTCCCAACGGCATCCCGAACCCGCTCGTGCCTGAAAACCAGGGCCAGACCGCGGACCGGGTCGTCGCCGAGGGCGCGGACATGGGCGTCGCCTGGGACGGGGATTTCGACCGATGCTTCTTCTTCGACGAGACCGGCACGATCCTGCCCGGCGAAATCGTCGTCGCCCTGCTCGCCGAGGCCGCGCTGAAGCGCGAGCCGGGCGCGCCCATCGTGCACGACCCGCGGGTGACCGGCGCGATCGAGGCGACCGTGGCCGCCTCCGGCGGCGTCGCGGTGCCGACGCGGACGGGACACGCCTACCTCAAGGCGAAGATGCGCGAGACCGGCGCGCCCTACGGCGGCGAGATGTCTGCGCACCATTACTTCCGGGACTTCTTCCATTGCGACAGCGGCATGATCCCCTGGGTCCGGCTGCTCGAGATCCTTTCGACCCGCGAGGGCACGCTGTCGGACCTCGTGGCCGACCTGCGCGCCCGGTTCCCCTCGTCGGGCGAGATCAACTTTCGCGTGCGCGATGCCGGCGCGACCATGGAGCGGGTCGTCGCCGCGCTCACCGCCGGGAACCCCGCGACCGACCGTCTCGACGGCGTCAGCCTCGATTTCGGCCCGTGGCGGATGAACCTCCGCGCCTCGAATACCGAACCGCTCCTGCGGCTCAACGTCGAAACGAAGGGCAACGCCCCGCTTCTCGCCGAGAAGGTCGAAACCGTGACGGCCCTGATCGAATCCCACGCCTGAGGCGCGCCTATTGTGGCGGAAGTGCGGCATTCCGGGTTTCCATGGAAAGGACAGATTCCGTCGCATTACCGCCATCGTCTCCGTGCCAAGGGCAATGAAACAATCGGCGCGGACTGACCGCGAACCCGCAACGATGAAGCATGGAAGAGTCTCCCGATAATCCTTTGTTTTTCAGATCCTTGATGCGTCCTGGCAGAAGATCGCCGAGTTGAAAAAGAACCGGTGAAATCCTCCCCGACCGTGTTAACCGAACCTTCTTCTCGCCACATTCCTGGCTAATCTCGGGCCAGAGTTTGCATGTGACCGCATCCGCCGGCCTTACCCATTAGATCGCCGCGGCTGCCACGAAGTTCGAGTTTTTTCCGAAACCAGGGATTGACCGCGCCGGGCCCCGCCTCGCGCGGAAAGGAGAGACTTGTCATGGCTGTCCCCCCGTTCTTCGACCCTTCCTCCCCCGACACGCCTGCTGGCATGGAACCTGCGCTCGGCCTTTCCTCGATCTCGGAGGTGCCGGGTGTCGGCACCGGCCTCGAGGGCCTCGTCTACCTGCCGGCCGAGGGTGAAAAACTCTGGAGCATCGGCCGGCTGCTGGAGCTCATCTCCACGAGCTCGCCGGCCATGGGCTTCACCGCGACAGAGCTCGCCTACAGCGGCAGGAACTCGGCCACCACGCTCGCGGAATTTCTCGGCGACGATGCGGCCTCGCTCAGCGGCGACGGGGCGGTGGAATTCGGGCCTACGGGCCTTTCGCTTTCGGGCTACATCTTCATCCCGGAAGGAACGCACGAAATCTCCGTTTCCTCCGATGACGGCTTCCTTCTGAACGTGGGCGGCGTGAACTTCTCGTCGTTCCTCGGTGGGCGCGGGACGGATGAAACGCCCCGGGTCGCCGAATTCGAAGGCGGGCTCTACGAGATCGACCTTCTCTATTTCGACGGCGGCGGCGCCCAGTCGCTGACCCTCCTGATGGACGGCCTGCCCGTCGACCAGAGCGCATTCTACAAGTCGGTGGAGGACTTCGAGAACCCACCGCCGGACGTCGCGACCGTCCCGGTCGGGGAGTACCGCCCGTCCTATTTCGTCGGTGTCGAAAGCCTCGACGGCCCGGTGGAAGGCACCCCGACCGCAGGCGCCGACACCCTCGTCGGAATGGGTTCGGACGACACGATCGACGGCGGCGCGGGCGACGACAACATCCTTGGCGGCTACGGCGACGACATTCTCCACGGAGGCGAGGGTGACGACGTGCTCGACGGTGGCCGCGGCTCCGACATTCTCCATGGCGGCGCCGGAAACGACATCCTGATCTCACGCTCGGACGCCGGCGTGCAGCGCATCGGCCAACTCGCCATCGGCATGCCGACCCGCGGCGACCCCGACGGCGAGGTCGATGCCGACCTGCAACGCCTCAAGGGCTACGACGACCAGCCGCTCCACGCCGACGACGTGCTCGTCGGCGGCGAGGGGAACGACGTGTTCCTGTTCACCCCGCTTCTCAACGGCAAGCTCGACATCATCGAAAAGCACGTGAAGGCCGACGGCAGCATCAACTGGGCCGGTGTCGCGGGCGAAAACGACGAGCTGCACGACCACTGGGTCGACAGCTTCGGCATCGACATCGTCGCCGATTATAACAAGGGCGAGGACAGGATCGCGGTCATCGGCCACACCGCCAACGTCTACGTCACCTATGCCGACGTGATCGGCGACGAAGCCGAGGAATCCATCATCAACGTCGTGTCGAACCAGCACGGCGGCGGCGGCGCCCATGCGATGGACCTGATCGGACAGATCATCGTCCACGGTGACCGGGTCGAAAAGGGTGATATACAGACCGACGCCAACGTCACCTACGGGATCGTCGACCACTTCGCCGACGTCGCCGAGGCGATCTTCCCCGTTGGAGACCTCAAGGAAACCGTGATCGACGGCGTCACCTACCGGGGCTACGACACCCGCATGCCGATGGAAGGCATGTCAGGCGACATGTCCACCGCCATGGCCACGGGCGGCGGCCTCGGCACCGACATGCCGGGGGCCGTCACCGGCAACCCCGGCGCGGCGTTCCAGAACGCGAACTTCTCCGAGGACATGCTCGGCGGCGGCCCGGATGGCGAGGCGGGCCTCATCGAAACCCGCGCGCCCTTCGACCAGCTCGGCACCGTCGAGGTCGCCGGCGTCACCGAAACCGGCAACAACGCCGCCAACACGATGGGCCCCGACGCCCCGGCCGTGTCGGGGCTGCCGGGTGCCCTCGGCTTCTGGTCCTTCGGCGACGGCGCCGACGGTGCCTATGGCGACGACCGGGGCGAAGGCGGCGAGATCAAGGCCTACACGCTCTACGAGAACCAGGCGCTCCTGCGCACCGACGGCACCGTCGACGGCCCGCCGAACGGATCGGGCAAGGCTCTGTATTTCGACGGCAAGAACGACTTCGCCTTCCTGGACCACAACCCGAAGATGGCCGTGACCCAGGGCACCATCGCCTTCTGGACGCGCCCCGACGATCTCGACCAGTGGTCGACCATGGTCTCGAAAGACCATTTGGGAACCAGGGACGGCGGCCACTTTCGCATCGGTCACACAAACGAGGGCGAATTGTTCCTGCGCCTCGCCCCGGGCAACGGCGGCCCGAACAAGGCCTGGACCACGAAGTCTTCGGTGTTCGATGAGGGCGAATGGGCCCATGTCGCGGTGTCCTACACGGCCTCCGGCGTGACGGTGACGGTGAACGGCACACCGATCGCGGCGAACCGGTGGGACATCCTTGAAGGCGACGTGGGCAGCCCCGCCGGCTACACCCAGTACTTCCCGATGCAGAACGAGGAGCCCTGGGTCTTCGGTGCCGACAGCCACCGCGCCGACCTGAACGACACCGCGCAGGAATTCGCGATAGACGACGACAAGCTCCAGAAACCCTTCGAAGGCGCGCTTGCGGACTTCGGGGTCTGGGGCGGGTTCACCCCGTCCGATGCCCTGAGCGTCGCCGAGATCAACGATCTCATGGAGAACGGCCCCGGTTCGGCGCTCACCAACCCTTCGGGCCCCCAGCCGATGCTCGCGGGCGACGATATGTTCGAAGGCCTCGGCGGCAACGACACCATCGACGGCGGCGCGGGCGACGATGTGCTGATGGGCGGCGCGGGCAACGACACCCTGCGAGGCAGCTACGGCGACGACCACCTGATCGGGGGAGCCGGAAACGACATTCTCGACGGCGGGCGCGGCTCCGACCTTCTCGAAGGCGGCGACGGCGACGACATCCTTATCTCCCGCTCCGACGCGGGCCTGCCGCGCGCGGGCCAGCTCGTTCTCGGCGACCCCAGCCGCCCCGACGGCGGCTCGATCGACTACGACTACCTCAAGCTCTTCGACTGGGCCGACCAGGAACTCGTCGCCGACGACGTGCTCGTCGGAGGGGCGGGCCGCGACCATTTCAAGTTCGAAACCCTCATCAACGCCAAGAAGGACATCCTCGTCGAGCACACGATGGACAACCGGATGATCCACTGGCACGGGGTCGCGGGCGAGAACAAGTACATCCACGACCACTGGGTCGACAGCATCGGCGTCGACATCATCGCCGACTTCAACGCATCCGAGGACCGCATCTCGGTGATCGGGCACACGACCGAGATCAAGATCCACTACGACACCGTCGACACCGACGACGACGGGGTAGACGACGACATGGTCTCGGTCATCACCCTCTATTCCCAGCAGGGCAATGGCGGCGGCGCCCATGACGAGGATTATCTCGGCTACATCGTCGTCTACGACGACAAGGTCACCGAGGACATGGTCGAGACCGACGCCGGGGCGCACCACGGCATCGTGGGCACCATCGACGAGATCCAGGAGGCGGTCGCCCCCACCGGCGAGACCCGCTGGACAGAGATCGACGGCGAAATAGTCTACGGCTACGACACCCGCGATATCGACGGCGACCCGATCGGGTCGAGTCCCGGCGATTACTCGATGAACAGGTGGTTCACCGATGGCCTCGTCGAACTCGCATCGGCGAAACCTGCGGGCCTCGCAGCCCCCGGCCTCGTGCTCGATCACCCCGGCGGCAGCTACGGCGGCGGCGCGTCGGGCGAGATCGTCCACGACCCCACCATGGCGCTCGCCGAGGGCACCATCGCCTTCTCGTTCAACGCCGACGTCCCCGGCAACGGACAGAATCAGGCGCTCTTCTCGAAAGACCACTCGGGGTTTCAGGACGGCGGCCATGTGACCATCTGGATCGCGTCGAACGGCGAACTGAAGGTGCGCTACCAGGATGACGACGGCGAGAGCTACCTCAAGTCGGGCGTCAAGATCGCGGCGGGCGAGGACCACCACGTCGCCTTCAGCTTCGACGCGAGCGGCGCCACGCTCTTTCTCGACGGCGAGACCGTCGCCGAGGGCGAAGGCTGGGAGGGCGGCATGACCGGCAACTCCGAGGACATCGCGCTTGCCGCCTCGACCCGCACCCGGAACGGGGAGGACGACAACCTTCAGTGGCATTTCAGCGGCGAGCTCGGGAATGTCGCGATGTTCGACCGTCCGCTCGAGGACATCGAGGCGGTTTTCCTCGCCGAGGGTGGCGGCGACCCCAACGCGCTCGCGCCGCTCTACGCCGAATACGTCGCTCCGGAGACAAGCGAGGCAGATGAGGAAGCGCCCGTCGAGGAGGAAGCGACCGAGGACGACGGCGAGGCCGGCGAAACGGAGGAACAGGCGGCTGAACCGGAAGAAGAAGAAGAACAGCCAGCCGCCGAAGAGGCAGAGGTGACCGAAGAGGAGGAGGAGGAAGGCGAGGAGCAACCTGTCTTCGCAGAGGAGGAGGACGCGGGCGAGGAAGGTGTCTTCGCCGTCATCGCCCAGCTCTTCATGATGATCTTCACGCTCTTCGGCCTGCTTGGCGGCGGCTCGCGCAGCGAAGAGGTCGACGAAGCCCTCGACGAGGCCGAAGACCTCCTTTCCGGGATCGTCCCATCGACCGGCGAAATGGACGAGACGATGCCGGATGGCATGCAAGAGGATGACGACGCGATGATGGAAGCGGCCTGAGGCGCCGGCAGCCCGGTTCTGGGGACCGAGCCGGGCCGCAAGGCGGCCAGGATGCGCCCTGCATGCCGAGCAGGCGCCGGCTTCACGGTTCCAAATCGTTCGGTCTCGCCAGAAGCCCGGAGCGATAGATGGCAAACCAGCCAGCCACCGCCGCCCGGGATCGATGCCGCGCGGACCTGCCGCGACGCTGAGACCTTTTCGCAAACCGGACCGTCCGTGCGCGGGGATGATGGGTCGCGGGTCGCAAGCTTGCCATAATATCGGCCCATTCCACCCGTACCGAATGGAAACCGGCCGACCTTATTGTTTCGCGCAGCCTGCCTTCGCGCCCAGTTCCAAGTGTCACGTCCCGGCCGAGATGGCGAGCTTTTCGCCGAAAGACACGATGCGGCGCGTTTCGCGCCGGCGGGAATGGGTGAGACATGACGGCAATGGCGAGCGAGCCACAACCCGACATCGACGACTTCCAGGCCGACGAGTTGAAGCCGGGCACCGAGCTTCTGCACGGCCAGTACACGATCGAAGGGTTCCTCAACGCTGGCGGCTTCGGCGTGACCTATCTCGCCAAGGACAGTCTCAACCGCACGGTCGTGATCAAGGAATGCTATCCTGCGGCGATGGTGCGCCGCACCGCGAGCCGCGTGCGCGCCCGCGCCGGGTCGAGCCAGGAGGAATTCGATTCGATCGTCCGGCTGTTCGAGGCCGAGGCGCTGAGGCTCTCGAAGCTCCAGCATCCCAACATCGTCGGCATTCACCAGGTCTTCCAGGATTACGGGACCGCCTACATGGCGCTCGATTTCGTCAAGGGCAAGGACATGCTCGACGTCATCGAGGAAGGCCACCGCGCCCTTCCGCCCTACGAGGTGAAGCGGATACTCCTCAAGGTGCTCGACGCGATCACCTACATCCACGCCAACGACGTCCTGCACCGCGACATCTCGCCCGACAACATCCTGCTCGCCGCCGGCAACGAGCCGGTGCTGATCGACTTCGGCGCGGCCCGCGAGGAGGCAACGCGCAAGACCCGCGCGCTCTCCGCCATTCACGTGGTCAAGGACGGCTACAGCCCCAACGAGTTCTACCTCGCGGGCAACCAGCAGAACGCCTCATCCGATCTCTATTCGCTGGCCGCCACGTTCCACCACGTGATCACCGGCGACCCGCCGCCCAATTCCCAGACGCGTGTCGCCGCAATCGCCGCGGGCCGGCAGGACCCCTACGAGCCGCTTCAGAAGCGCATCGACGGCTACGACGAGCATTTCCTGAAGGCCATCGACACGGCGCTCAACGTCTTCCCGAAGGACCGCATCCAGTCGGCAGAGGAATGGCTCGAGCAGATCGACACCGAAAAACGCAAGCAGGCGGCGATGAGACGGGTCCACGACGACCGGGCGATGGAGCTTTCCATCCAGCGGATCGTCGCGGAAACGAACCTCGCCGTGATGGCCGAACGCGCCAAGTCCGAGCGTGACAAGAAGCGCAATCGGTTCGCCCTGAAGTCGCTCAAGAAACCGCAGAATTCGCTGCTTCTGCCCGATGACGACCCCCTCCGCGACCCCAATCCACCGCCGGAAAGAGACATGCTGCAGCGCCGTCACGGCTGGTTCGGCGGCAGCCCGGAAAAGGTCGATGCGCAGCAGGAGACCGTCGACGAGGCGCCCGACGAGGAGCCCGATGACTGGGTCGACGAACAGAGCGACGCCGACGAGGCGTTCGCCGAGGAGATCGAGCGTGACGAGGAACGCCGCGACGCCGGTCCCGAACCGCCCCGCAAGCGCTCTGTCTGGCAACGACTCTTCGGCGGAAGCCGCACTCACATCAACTCCCCGGAAAACCGGGCCGAAAACACCTCTTTGAGGGGGACGGGAACATGAAATTCCTCAAGGGCATAATGCGCAGGCGTGACGAAGAACTCGAGGACAATCCGCCGGAGATGTCCATCGAGGCGCTGCAGCGCGATCTCGATCATTCCGGGCTGAACAATTCGCTCCGCGACCCCGACTCCGCCTGGGGCGAAAGGGTCGCCCAGCGCCCGTACGGGGAAGTGGCTCCGGCGCTCTCCACCGCATCGACCGAGCCCTTGCCCGGCGCCGAAGACGCGCCGGCGGAGCCGGACCGCCGGACTGTCTCGCGCGATCTCGACTGGGACGACGAATTGGGAGATGCGGGAGACGCGGACCTTCGCGAAGCCTTCGACGCACCGCGTGCCAGACGGCAGACCCGCCCCGTGGCCAATGACGACAGCGCCGAATTCGGGCCGGCCGACGATGATTTCGACGAGTTCGACGAGTTCGACGATGAGGATTTCGACGAAGACTTCGACGAACTCGACCCCGAGGAAGAGCAGGCCATCCGCGACAACGCCCTGCTCGTGGACGAGATCCGCGATGCGATCGCCGCGGTTCGACATATCGAGACCGACGACCGGAAGGCGCCCGACGGCGCGGCCGGCGGCGCAACCGAGAGATCCGACAGGGGCTGGGAGCACGACGAGGTCTTCGGCCGGAAGGCCATCGCGCGCGACCGGCTCGCCCGGCTCGCCGAAAGCGAGGACGGCGACCGGGTCTTCGAGGAAACCGCCACCAAGATGTATGACGACGACGCCGCGACCCGGCGCCGCCAGGCCATGGCCCATCTGAAGGCCGCCGCGGCAGCGACGAAGGCGGACAGCGTCCTGAAGCGCGTCGTCGGCCGCGACCCCGCGATGGACGCCGACGCACAGGTCCAGTACCGCGAGGACCTTGCCAACGTGGTTCGCCAGCGCACGCCACGTTCCGAGCCGGTGAGCCGGCCATTGTCGCGACCACGCACACGGCCCGTTGCCGTCGAGGCCGTCCCGACGGCAAGCATGCCGGCTGCCGGCCCGATAACCGCGAGCCATCGCACGGGCATCGCCCGTACCGGAGACGCCGCGACGACACCTTTCGCGGAGCCCCTACCCGAAATCGAAGTACTTCCTGATAACAACGCACCTGCGGAGGCCACCATGGACGTCGAGAAGATCGACCTGAAGACCGCGCTCGAGCGCCAGAAGGCCATTCTGAAAGCCGAGCGGGAAGCCCTCGAGGCGGAAATCGCCGCCGAAAGCGCCATGACGACCGCAAAGCCGGACGACGAGGACGACGACCTGCTTGACGAGACCGGGATCGACATCCGTGCCGCCTTCGGGCCCGCTTCTGCGCCGGAGTTCGAGGATGACACCGCAGAGAGCGTCGAGCCTTCGGAAAGCGACGATGAACCGAACGCGGACGACGACATGCCCGGGGAAGACCGCGAGACCGTCGGGTTCGACGATTGGGACGACGGTCTCGAGGCCATCGACACCGACGAGCAGGACGAACCCGATGCACCGGTCGACGTGACCGCTTTCGACCGGCAGGACGAGCCCGCGGCGGACCTCGAAGCGGCGGAGGAGCCGGTGCGCGACCTCGATCTGGATCTCGGGGCGGCCGGACCGGAGACCGCGGACGCCGAGGAGAGCGGCGAGACCTCCGAGGCCGCGCCCTCTGCTCCGATTCGCCGCGCGGGCCGGGTCAAGACCCGCCTTCTGGGCTTCCAGGCGAAATCGGACACCGCCGACGTGTTCGCCGGCAAGACCGCCACGGGCAGCGGCCCTGTCCGCTTCCCGGTTGGCTGGCTCGTCGTCACCCAGGGTGCCGGCGTCGGTCACAGCTTCTCGCTCTTGTCGGGCGTCTCGAAGATCGGCCGCGGCGACGACCAGGCCGTGCAACTCGACTTCGGCGACACGTCGATCAGCCGCGACAACCACGCCGCGATCGCGTTCGACGATGAGCTCACCCAGTTCTTCCTCGGCCACGGCGGCAAGTCGAACGTGGTGCGGCTGAACGGCAAGCCGGTGCTCTCGACCGAGGAACTCTACGACGGCGACGAGATCCGCATCGGCGAAACGACCTTGAAGTTCATCGCGCTCTGCGGCGAGGAATTCACCTGGGCGGAGAATTCAGGGGATGACAACGACCATGCCAGAAGTGCCTGAATTCCGGTTCGACGCGGCTTCGGTCCTGAGCCTCGGCCAGCGCGACCACCAGGAGGACGCTCTCGCGACGGATTTTCCGATCGGTGCGAATTTCGGCTTTGCCGTCCTCGCCGACGGCATGGGTGGCCATGCCGCGGGTGACGTCGCCTCGAAGATCGTCGTCACGGAAGTCTTCAGCGAGCTGATGTTTCAGTCGAGCGACGTGGAGGGCATGACCGCCGATATCGGCGAAGTGCTCCGGAATGCGGCCTATGCCGCCAATGAATGCGTCCGCGCGCATACCGAAACCAACCCCGATACCGACGGGATGGGCTCGACCCTGCTCGCGCCGGTCATCGACAACGGGAAACTCTACTGGATCTCGATCGGGGACTCGCCGCTTCTGCTCTTCCGGGGCGGCAGGCTCACCCAGCTCAACGAAGATCACTCGATGGCGCCCCAGATCGACCTCATGGTCGCCGCGGGCGCCCTCAGCGAGGACGACGCCTTGAACCACCCCGACCGGAACGCGCTGACCTCGGTGCTGTTCGGCGACGAGATCGAGGCGATCGACTGCCGCGACGAACCCTTCCTCCTCGAGGACGGCGACGTGCTCATCGCGGCAAGCGACGGCCTGCAGTTTCTCGATGACCGCGAGATCATCACCATCCTGAGACACACGCTCGCCAAGCCCGCCGCGACCATCGCCCGCGCTCTTCTCGACGCGCTCCAGGACCTCGACGACCCGGCCCAGGACAACATTTCGTTCACCGTCATCAAGACCGAGGCGGTAATGGCGGACCCTCTGGCGAAGCTGGCCGCCGACCTCGTCCGCGCCTCTGTGGAGGAGGATGAGGACCACGAACCCGGGCAGAACGAGCCGGTGCAGTTTTCCGCAGCGGTGGCCCACCGCGCTATGCCCTAGCGAACGGCCGGGGGCGCAATGACAACGGACGATATCGTCTCGCAGCTCGAAGCCGCACTCGCGCTCGGGGGCATTCCCGACAGTGCGCGCACGCGCGGGCGGGCGCTCTGCGAAAACCTGTCGCGGCCGGTGCGCGTCGCCCTCCTGGGTCCCGCGGGGAGCGGCAAGTCGGCGCTCGTCAACCTGATTCTCGGCGACCCCGTCCTGCCGGAGAGGTCGAGCGCCCGCATCATCGAGATCGTCCCGGGCGATACGTTTCTCGCCGAAGCCTCCTATGCCGACGGCCGGCTTGAAGCGCCCGAGGACGACGAGCTGGGAGACGTGGAGAACGCGGAAAGGCTTCTCATCGCCGCGCCGCATTCGATCCTGCAGAGCATCGCGCTCATCGAAGCACGCAGCGATGACGGCGAGGCGGTCGCCGAGGTGACCGGGCGCGCCGACATCGTCCTTTGGTGCTCGCCGCTTTTCGGTCGGGCCGAACGCGAAATCTGGGCGGAACTGCAGGACAGCTTCCGCGACCACGCCTTCCTCGTGCTGACGAAAGCCGACAAGCTGGCGCGCAAGAACCGTCTCGCCGACACTCTTCTGGAGCTTGCCGACGTGGCCCGGACCGACTTCGCCGGTCTCTTCCCGCTCGCGACCCTGCAAGGTCTCAAGGCGCTGGAAGGCGGACCGCGCGACGAGTCGCTCTGGGCCGGCAGCGGGGCCGAGACACTGGTGAAGGCCCTGCTCGATCACGCCCGGAGCGGTCGCCAGGCCGATCTCGACCAGGCCGAGCTCTTCCTCGCCCGCTACGCGATCGAACCTGACGAGGAGGAGGGCTCCGGCGGCGACCGCCCCCGGTCCCGCGCCCGCACCCGACCGCGCTCGCAGATGATGCGCCGCAGGTCCTCGACACCGCGACAGCCGACCCGGTCCCTGGCCCCGGAAGGCGCGTCACCGGTCAGCGACCGGCCCGGACCCCGCCTCGTCGCGGCGCCGGCCGGCACGTCGCCGGCCCCGCCGTCGCCCGTGCCGGTCGCCATGGAGAGCCAAGAGGCGCCACGCGGCTTCGAACCCGTCACGGAAGGGCCGCAGCCGAAAGCCCCGGAGCCCATGAGCCCGACGAGCCTCGCCGACCGACTCGGCGAAGTGCGGCGCAATGCCTCGAGGCCCCTGCCGAAGCTCGTCGATACATCCGGAAAGGCGCTGCAAACACTGCAGGCGGCGGGCGCGACCCTGCGCGCCAGGCCCGACGATCCGGGTGCTGTGCTGGCATGCTGCGCGGACACCGCCGATGCCCTCCAGAGCCTCTTCGACGGCAGTCCGCTGCCCGCCAATCTCGCGCCGCTCGCCGACGATCTCGCGCAGGCCACGGAAATGATGACGCTTCTCCAGCTCGAGAATGCCCCCGGCCCCGCCGCGGAAGCGGTCACGCTTCTGCTCCAGATCAAGCGCGACCTCGAGCAGGCCCGCGTCGCCTAGACTTGACCGTTCTTTTCGGCGCCCGCCGCCGAAACCACGCCATAGTTTCGCCATGTTGCGCTGAAATGTTTGCTGAAATGGGATCGCAGCGGGTGCTGGCGGCCATTGGTCCCCGGTCTGCCAGTATCTGGGGCGGGCGAGATCGAGTGGCACCAGCTCAGGAACGAAATGAATATCGAAATCGATCATCAGCGCACCTTTGATGCGGCAGACCCCCAGGGCAAAGATCTGCTCAGGGAGACCTTCCGGTGTTTCCAGCCGTTTCAGGACAAGGTTTCGGACCTGTCCGAGGCGCTCGAAAAGCTGATCGAGATCGGCGACGAGACCACCGCGAAGAGTGCCCGGCGCCTCGGTCACCAACTCGCGCAGGTCGAACCCTCGGTGACGATGATCGGACAGGTGAAAGCCGGCAAGACATCGCTCGTCAACGCCATGATCGGCTGGCCCGGGCTTCTGCCCGCAGATGTGAACCCCTGGACCTCGGTGGTCACGTCGCTGCGCCTCTCCCCCGGCTCGACGCCGGAGGATCGGGCCGCGAGCTTCTCGTTCTTCGACGAGGGCGAATGGGCCCGGCTCGTGGACAGGGGCGGCCGCGTGGGCGAACTGGCCGAACGGGCCGGCGCGGCCGAAGAGCTCGACAAGGTCCGCGCCCAGGTCGAGGAGATGCGCAGGAAATCCGAGCGCCGGCTCGGCCGGAAGTTCGAGATGCTGCTCGGCCAGAGCCACGACTACGGCTACATCGACAGCGACCTCATCGAACGGTACGTCTGCCTCGGCGACGATTTCGAGACCGATACCGAGACTTCCACGTCCCAAGGCCGGTTCGCCGACATCACCAAGTCCGCCGATCTCACGCTTCACGTTCCCGGCGTGCCGATGAAGCTCTGCATCCGCGATACCCCCGGCGTGAACGACACCTTCATGATGCGCGAGCAGATCACGATCCGCGCGATCCGGGAAAGCCGGATGTGCGTCGTCGTGCTCTCCGCACACCAGGCGCTGTCGACGGTCGACATGGCGCTTATACGGCTGATCTCGAACGTGAAGTCCCGCGAAGTCATCATCTTCGTCAACCGGATCGACGAGTTGCGGGACCCCGCGAACGAGGTGCCGCAGATCCGCGCCTCGATCGAGAAGACCCTCGCCCAGCACCAGGGCCCCGAGGGCGTCGAGATCCTGTTCGGAAGTGCCGGCTGGGCCAACACGGCCTTGTCGGGCGCCTTCGACGAGATGTCAGAGGCAAGCTCCAACGCGCTGCTGAACTGGGCCGACGAGGAACTGCGAGTTCCCGCCGAAAAACTCTCGGTGCAGGAAGTCATCTGGGAGCTGTCGGGCGTGCCGGCGCTCTACAGGGCCATCGCCGAGCGGATCGACGAGGGCGTCGGAGGCGAAGCGGTCGAGAAAGCCGCGCGCTCGGCGATCAACCTCGCGAACGGCGTGCGCGCTGCGGCAGGCTGCGACGCTCTCCCGGTCGATGCAGACGGGCTCGATGTCGACGCCGGTATGCTCCAGCGTTCGTTCGAGAAGATCGCCGCAGCTGCGCAGTCGGCCTTCGACGCCGAACTCGACGCCACCGTCGACGACTTCGAGCGCCGCCTCGAGCGGTCGCATCGCAGCTTTCTCGAACGCGCGACCTCCTCGCTCCTCGCCCATCTCGAAAGCGAGGGCGACGGGGTCGTCTGGGAATACGACCCGACGGGCTTCCGGGTGCTCCTGCGCTCGGCCTACCAGGTCTTCGGCCGCAACCTCGCCACGGCCTCCAAGCGCGAGATCGGCAAGGCCGCGGCCGAAATCGAGGGCCTCTATCAGACCTCCTTCGGCCTCGCCAAGGACAGCTTCAAGGTCGAGGCGCCGCGCGCGTTGCGGATGCCGCCGCCGGTGCTTCTCGGCCAGACGATCGCGCTCGACCTCAAGGGCTCCTGGTGGAGCCGCTGGTGGCAGCGCCGGCGCGGGTATTCCAACTACGCGATGGATTTCGCGCAGATGATCGAGGCCGAGACCCTGCCGATCATCGACGCGCTGAGGGGCGACAATGCCCGCGCGATCCGTGCCGATGCATCGCGACTGATGACGGATTTCCTGTCCGAGCAGAGGTCCATCCTCGAAAACGTGCTGGACAAGATCGGTGACCCGGACACCTCCGACCTGTCGCTCGGCAAGGCCGGCGGCAAGATCCAGCGGGACGAACTGGAACGCACCGTGGCGACGCTCGAGAAGCTCGCCGCGTGACCGAACGAGGGCTATGGAAATGACCGAGAGCGAAGACAACCAGGCAGCGGCGGCCCGACCCGCCCCCGAGAAGCCATGCCTCGCGCTCATGGGGGAATTCAGCGCGGGCAAGAGCACCCTTTCGAACCTGCTGATCGGCACGCAATCGCTTCCGGTTCAGGTCACCGCGACGCAGCTGCCGCCGGTCTGGATCGCCCATGGCGACCAGCCGCCCTACAGGGTCGACCTCGAGGGCAACGTCGTGCCGGTCGACCTTAACCACCTTGCCGGGATCGAGGTCGCGGACACCGCCTATGTGCGGATCTTCCGAAAGTCCGACGTGCTGGAAATCTGCGACATCATCGACATGCCGGGCATTTCCGACCCGTCCATGGCCGCGAACGTATGGCAACGCGTGATCCACAACGCGACCTCGGTGATCTGGTGCACCCATGCCACCCAGGCTTGGCGCCAGTCCGAGGCCGCGGTCTGGGAAAGCCTGCCGCCGCAGCTTCACGCCAAGAGCCTTCTGCTGCTGACGCGGATGGACAAGATCAATTCCCGGAACGACCGGGAGCGCCTCCTGCGCCGGGTGCGCAGGGAGACCGACGGTCTCTTCGCCGAGGTCCTTCCGATCTCCCTGCTTCAGGCCATCGAGGCCGGCGAGGACAGGGAGGCCTGGGAAGCGAGCGGCGCCGAATACTTCACGACGAAACTCGTCGAACTGCTGCAGGGCGACGCCGCGGCGGGCCAGCCGCGGGTAACGGCTCCGTTCGCCTTCGCCGAGACGGGCCCCGCGGACGAAGATACCGGCGAGACCCGTCCGGGCGTGACGTCCGGCGGCGTGGTGCCGAAGCGTGTCACCCCCCGCACGGGCCTGCGCCCGAGCACCCGGCGCAGCGAGCGGCCGGCCCCGCGCGCCGTCCACGCCAATTGACGTGACGGGGGCGACGTCGGGCTGGCACCTTCCGCGAAATTCCCGTAGCTCTTGACACGGTTGGAGCTCCGGGAGTGTTCGACATTTCCTTCAGCGAGGAACTAGACGCCCTGCGTGAGGGGCTGGCAGGATGCCGTCTTGCGGCCTACGCCGACCTCTCCGCGCGCATGGTTCTGCGGGTGAGCGCCGAGGCGCCGCCGCGGCGCGAGGAGATCGATGCGCTTTGCGATCTGGCCGCGCAATGCCTCGACGGGCCGGCCAAGCCGCCGCTGTTCGATGGCGAACCGCCCTTCGCGGCCGTCTTCGCGGGCCGGGATGAAAGCCGCTTCTTCATCCGCTCGCTGTCGGAACCCTCCGACGCGCTGATCCTCATCGTCGCCGAGCCCGTCGCGCAGGCCACCGTCTGGGCCGCAGCGCAGGACCTGCTTGGCCGCAGCGGGCCGGGGGAGGGCGGGCGATGAAGAACACCCGCCGGCTCGCCGAACGGATCGCGAAGCTCGCCGCATCCGAAACCCCGTCACCCGAAGGCCGCTTACTCGCTCCCGGCCCGGATGGCTCGGCGCTCGCCGCCGTCCTGCGGGAGGTGGACGAGACCGTGCTTTTCAGAACGCTCACCTTCCGCCGCGGCGAGGGCCGCCTCGTCGTGTCCGCCGGCAACCGCCGGCTCATCTCGGTCGATGCCGCCGAGGGTCCCGGCGCATCCGGCGCGCGGGACATTCTGGGCCGCTCGCTGACGCAGCCCGACGTCGCCCTGCTCGGCCGTCTCAGGGACGCGCTCGTCTCGGCCCTGCCCGGCGGCGCCCCGATTCGGGTCAGAACAGCTCCGCCCGCGGAAAGGGGCGGAGACTTCGCCGCCGGCACCACCGCCGCCGCCCTCGCTTCGGCCTGGGGCGTCGACCTCGCCTCGGCCGCGGAAAGCGGACCCGCAGGCCCCGTCGACGACTTTCTCGGCGTCGCCCCGTCGCTTTCGCGCGCCTGGCTTCGCCTCGCGGCGGGACGCGTCACCGAAACCGGCGGCGACGCGACGCTCGCCGGCCGGCTGCGCGATTTCGCCGCTTCCGCGGACATGGCCGAACTCGACAGGCTCCGACACGGCGACGGCCCGTCCTTCGTCGCCATCGGCCGCGCTCCCGACGACGGCGATTGCCTCGTCTACCTCTCCGACCAGACCGATGCCGCGCTCCTGATGATCCCCGCCGACAGGCTTGACGCCGCGAAGTCCGGCTGGCGGAAGTCGGTAGGCTGAGAGCCCGCTCGACGCGTTTCCGCGGAACCTTGCCGGACCGGGAACGAATCATTGCGGGAGCGGCGCGAATCGCCGAGCGTCGCGCCAAGTGAATCGGGGGAAGAGATGGATCACTTGGAAACCGGGGACAGCCGGCTGGCGCAGAAGATCGGTGCCATGTCGGAGCGCGAGATCTGGGATTTCGTCAGTCGTGAGAGCCAGAACCGACGCCTGAGCCTGACGGTCCGGACACTCAACAGTGACGTGCTTTCGGGAGATCTCGAGCGCCGCAAGCGCGGTGAGGCCGCGATCCGGAAGCTCGGCTTCATCTGAGGCCAGCCGGGGGGCCTGCACCACTTGCGGCGACCCCTGCCGCGTGCGACGTTTCGTTCGTTCCCAACGGTCGAGACCAGCGTCGTGCCAGCCGACATCCAGACACGTTCCCATGCCGCCGTGGCCCGTCACCTGCCGCAGGTGCATGAGCCCCGAAACGCGGGCCTTCCGCTCGACCTCGACTGGGTCCGGACCGTGCAGGCCAACACCTCCGCGATCGAGCGCCGCGCGGCGACCCTTCCCGGCCGGCGGTCGGTCAAGAAGGAGTTCCAGGCCGCCTGGCTCCTCCGAGCGATCACCTGCATCGACTTCACGACGCTCTCGGGCGACGACACAGAAGGACGGGTGCGCCGGCTCTGCGCGAAGGCGCTGAACCCCGTGCGCCAGGACATTCTCGACGCCCTCGGCATGGGGCCGGTGACCACCGGGGCGGTCTGCGTCTACCACGAAATGGTGCCCACGGCCGTCGAGGCCGTCGCAGGTCGCATTCCCGTCGCCGCCGTATCCACCGGCTTTCCGGCGGGGCTCTCGCCGTTCCGCCTGCGGCTCGCGGAAATCGAGGAGAGCGTGAAGGCGGGCGCGAAGGAGATCGACATCGTCATCTCCCGCCGCCATGTCCTGACCGGCGACTGGCAGGCGCTCTACGACGAGATGACCGCTTTCCGCGCCGCCTGCGGCGAGGCGCATGTGAAGGCGATTCTCGCCACGGGCGAACTCGGCACGCTGCGCAACGTCGCGCGCGCCTCGCTCGTCTGCATGATGGCCGGCGCCGACTTCATAAAGACCTCGACCGGCAAGGAGGGCGTCAACGCCACCCTCCCCGTGAGCCTCGTGATGCTCCGCGCGATCCGTGCCTACCACGAGGCCACCGGCATCCGCATAGGCTACAAGCCCGCCGGCGGCATCTCGAAGGCGAAGGACGCGCTCACCTACCTCGCGCTCATGAAGGACGAACTCGGCGACCGCTGGCTCCGCCCCGACCTCTTCCGGTTCGGGGCTTCCTCGCTTCTGGGAGACATCGAGCGGCAACTCGAGCACCACGTGACCGGCCGGTATTCGGCGGGCTACAGGCATGGGCTGGCGTGAGTCGAATCCAGGATATTTGAGCCAGGGTGAACCTGCCTTTGGAGGAGAGACGATGAACGTCCCCGAAATCTTCGAAACCATGGACTACGGACCGGCCCCCGAAAGCCGCGCCGAGGCGATGGACTGGATCGCCTCCCATGGCGGCCGCTTCGGCCATTACATCGGCGGCGGCTGGACGAAACCGGGCGGGACCTTCGACACGAGGAATCCCGCCACCGGCGAAACGCTCGCGGAGATCGCCCAAGGCACCTCGAAGGACGTCGATGACGCCGTCGCCGCCGCCCGGAAGGCCCAGAAGGGCTGGGCAGCGCTCCCGGGCCACAAGCGCGCCCGCGTGCTCTACGCCCTCGCCCGCATCGTCCAGAAGCAGTCGCGGCTCTTTTCGGTGCTGGAGTCCCTCGACAACGGCAAGCCGATCCGAGAGGCGCGCGACATCGATATCCCGCTGGTCGCCCGCCATTTCTATTACCACGCCGGCATGGCCGAGTTGCAGGACACCGAACTCGCCAACCGCGAGGCCCTCGGCGTCTGCGGCCAGATCATCCCGTGGAACTTCCCGCTCCTGATGCTCTCCTGGAAGATCGCGCCGGCGATCGCCATGGGCAACACGGTCGTCCTGAAACCGGCCGAATACACCTCGCTCACCGCGCTTCTCTTCGCCGACATCTGCCGCGAGGCGGGCGTGCCGCCCGGGGTCGTCAACATCGTCACCGGCGACGGGGCGACGGGTGCGGCCATCGTCGATCACGAAGATATCGACAAGATCGCCTTCACCGGGTCGACCGGTGTCGGACGCCGCATCCGCGAAGCGACCGCCGGGTCTGGCAAGGCCCTCACGCTCGAACTCGGCGGCAAGTCCCCCTACATCGTCTTCGACGACGCCGACCTCGACAGCGCCGTCGAGGGGCTGGTCGACGCGATCTGGTTCAACCAAGGGCAGGTCTGCTGCGCGGGCTCGCGGCTTCTGGTGCAGGAGGGCATCGCCGAGACCTTCCATGCCCGCCTCCGCGAACGGATGGACAAGCTCCGCCTTGGCGACCCGCTCGACAAATGCATCGACGTGGGCGCCATCGTCGACCCGGTGCAGCTCCGCACGATCACCGATCTCGTCGCGGGCTCGGGCGGCGAGGTCTACCGCGCGGCCACCGACATTCCCGCTACCGGCTGTTTCTATCCGCCCACCCTCATCACCGGCCTCGCCCCCTCCGACCGGCTGATGCAGGAGGAAATCTTCGGCCCGGTCCTCGTGGGCTGCACCTTCCGCACGCCCGCCGAAGCGGTCGAACTCGCCAACAACACCCGCTACGGGCTCGCCGCGACACTCTGGACCGAGAACCTCAACCTCGCTCTCGACGTGGCCCCGAAGCTCGCCGCAGGGGTGGTCTGGGTGAACGCCACCAACCTCTTCGACGCCGCCGCCGGCTTCGGCGGCGTGCGCGAAAGCGGGTTCGGCCGCGAGGGCGGCTGGGAAGGCCTGCGCGCCTACACGAAACCGAAGGGCAAGCCGAAGCCGCTGGCGAAACGCGCGCCGGTTCCCGCCCCCGAACGCGCCGAGGCACCGGCGATGGACCGCACCGCGAAGCTCTATATCGCCGGCAAGCAGGCACGCCCCGACAGCGGGTATTCCGACGCCGTCTGGTCGAAATCCGGCAAGCTTCTCGGCCACGCCGGACGCGCCAACCGCAAGGACATCAGGAATGCGGTCGAGGCCGCCCGGGGCGCCGGCGCGTGGTCGAGGGCCACCGCCCATCTGCGCGCCCAGATCGTCTACTATCTCGCCGAGAACCTCTCCGCCCGCGCGGCCGAATTCGCCGACCGCCTGCGCGACCTCACCGGCGCGAACAAGGGCAAGGCCGAAGCCGAGGTCGAAGCCGCCATCGCGCGGCTCTTCACCTGGGCGGCCTGGGCCGACAAGCACGACGGGCGCGCCAAGCCGGTGCCCCTGCGCGGGGTGGCCCTCGCCATGAACGAACCCGTGGGCGTGATCGGCGCCTTCGCCCCCGACGAGGCGCCGCTTCTCGGCCTCGTCTCCGTCGTCGGTCCCGCGCTCGCCATGGGCAACCGTCTCGTCGTCGTCGCCTCCGAGGCCTTTCCCCTCGCCGCCACCGACTTCTACGAGGTCGCGGAGACCTCCGACGTGCCCGCCGGCGTTCTGAACATCCTCACCGGCCCCCACGCCGAGCTTGCCCCGCATCTGGCCGGCCACATGGACGTCGACGCGGTCTGGTCCTTCTCGTCGTCCGACCTCTCGGCGACCATCGAGCGAGAGGCGGCCGGGAACCTCAAGCGCACATGGGTCAACAACGGCCGCGCCCGAGACTGGGCCGATCCCGACGCCCACGCCTTCCTTGCCGCCGCCACCGAGATCAAGACAATCTGGGTGCCCTACGGCGAGTGATCCCGGCATGGCCGCATCATCGGCCCGGAAATATCCTCGGGGGTGAACGGGCCGGAGGCCCGGAGGGGGCGGAAAGCCCCCTACTTCTTCCGGTCGCGGCCGAAGAGCCGTCCGAAGAACCCGCCGACATGGTCCCGCGCCTCGTCGAAATCGGCATCCATCTCGTCGATCATCGGCTCGAGCCGCCTGCGGCGGAACCGTGTCCAGACCCGCCAGAGCCAGATCACCAGGGCCGCGAGCAGGATGAGTATGGTGATCGAGGTCCAGGGAATGAGCCGTGCGTCCGGGCCGTTCACCGACTGGATGCTGGTGGCGTTCGGGAAGATCGAGAACACCTCGCCCCGCCAGCCGTAATGGCGCACCGCCACCCAGCGCGGCTCGTCCTGCGTCGATTCGAGGTCGCGGGCGATCGCCTGCAGGTTGGCGCTGTTGAACTTGAAATAGGGGGGCCACCCCCAGCCGGTATCCTCGTTGCGGTAGACGATCGGGCTGCCGTCCGGGCGAATGGTCTCGATGAAGAACACGTCCCGGTTCGCCGGAGTGGTGGCATCCCCCGACCCCGCGCTGGAATAGAAGAAGGCGTTCATTCCCGGATCGACCCGGCGGACCTCGGTATTGACGATCCGCACGATGTCGCGCTGGGGCAGGTTGTAGTGCAGCACCGCGCCGACGAGAGCGACGAGGAGGACGATCAGGGTCCATTTCACGTAACGCATTGCGGCGGCTCCTTTGGCTCTGAAATACGAGGGGCGGCGGCCGGGGACAAGCCTCGGGACTTTCCCGCGGCCCGCGCCCGTGCCAGTCTCGCCCGATGACAGCCACACCCCTTGCCGCCGCGATCCACCTCTGGTGCGGCGATTTCGCCAACCAGCCGCTCGCCTTCGCCCATCTGCTCGACGCCGCAGACCGGACCGGCGCGGCCCTCGACCTCGATGCGGTCGAGGTCATCCCGCGTGCCGAGGCGGCGCGACGGCTCGCACCCTATCTCGGCGACGACACTGCGGCGATCCCGGGCGCGACCCTCGTGCTGCTGGCCGCGCCCCCCGGAACGCCCGCCCCCTTCGGCGACACCGACCGGTTGCGCTACCTCGGCTGCCGGGACGGACAGGCGCTGCGTGCCCGGGCCGGATGGACATGAGGCCGGGACCGAGAAACCTCATCACCGACGTGGCGGGTCTTCGGGTCGGCAATGCCGCCGACGCGGGCCTGAAGTCCGGCGTCACCGTGGTGACAGCCGATGTTCCCTTCGCCGCCTCGGTGCACGTCATGGGCGGCGCGCCCGGCACGCGGGAAACCGACCTTCTCGCCCCCGGCCGCCTCGTCGGCGCGGTGGACGCGCTCGTGCTTTCGGGCGGGTCGGCCTTCGGGCTCGCCGCCGCCGACGGCGTCGCCATGGCGCTGCGGGCGCGCGGACGGGGCTTCGAGGCGGCCGGCCACCGGGTGCCGATCGTGCCTGCGGCCATCCTCTTCGACCTCGCGGCGGGCGGCGCGGCGGACTGGGTGCAGAACCCCTACCCCGCCCTCGGCCGCGCGGCCTTCGAGGCGGCGGCGGATGTCTTCGCGATCGGCTCGGAAGGGGCAGGCACGGGGGCGACAACCGCGACGCTCAAGGGCGGGCTCGGCTCGGCCTCGGCGGTGCTCGCCTCGGGGACGACCGTGGGCGCCATCGTCGCGGCGAACCCCGTGGGCGAGGTGATCCGCGGCGAGGGCCCCGGCTTCTGGGCCGCCCCGTTCGAGGAGAACGCCGAGTTCGGCGGCCTGCCCGCATCCGGCCACGCCGGGCCTCCGCGCACGAAGCTCGACCCCGGCACCGCCACGACCATTGCCGTCGTCGCCACCGACGCGGCGCTCGACAAGGCCGGCTGCCACCGCCTCGCCGTCGCCGCCCATGACGGCATCGCCCGCGCCATCGTTCCCGCCCACACGCCTTTCGACGGCGATCTCGTCTTCGCCGCCGCCACCGGCACGCGCCCGACCCCCGGCCCCGCCGAACTCCTCGAGATCGGTCACGCCGCCGCCACCTGCCTTGCCCGCGCCATCGCCCGGGCGGTCCACGCCGCGCGCCCCGCCCCGGGAGACGTCAGTCCGACATGGTCGCAGCGCTTCGGCGCGTGACCGGTTGCGGTCGCTGCAACCACACGGCAAGGTCCGCGTTGTGCTTGTCAGGAGTGGTTGCATGCCCGCACGGTTTCGCCTTGTCATCGCCGTCGCCGCCCTCGCATGGGGCACGAGTCCCGCCTCGGCGGACGAGGTGAGCGACACCATCCGGTCCGCGCTCGACGCCTACGACGAGGGCGACACCACTTACGCGACCCGGCAACTGGACTTCGCGCTGCAGCCCATGAACGACATGCGGGCCGGCGACATGCAGTCGTTTATGCCCGAACCGCTCGACGGCTGGACCCTCGAGACGATGGACTTCCGAGCGCTTTCGCGATTCGGCCTCTGACCCCGAAAGGTAATCACAATGCTTGACGACTCCACCAACCTCGCCAGCCTCCTGAAGGACCCCGATCTTCTCGCGACAAAGGGCTATGTCGGGGGCGAATGGGTGTCGGGCGACGAAGGCAGGAGCTTCGACGTGGCAAACCCCGCCCGGGGCGACGTGATCGCCCGGGTCGCCGACCTCGGCCGGGCCGAGACCGCACGAGCCATCGCCGCCGCCGAGACCGCCCAGAAGGCATGGGCCGCGCGCACCGCGAAGGACCGCGCGGGCGTGCTGCGCCGCTGGTTCGACCTGATGGTCGAGCACGCCGACGACCTCGCGACGATCCTCACCGCCGAGCAGGGCAAGCCGCTCGCCGAGTCGAAGGGCGAGGTTCTCTACGGTGCGAGCTTCATCGAGTGGTTCGCCGAGGAGGCCAAGCGGGTCTACGGCGAGACGATCCCCGGTCACATGCCCGACAAGCGCATCAAGGTGCTGCGCCAGCCGGTGGGAGTGACCGCCGCCATCACGCCCTGGAACTTCCCCAATGCGATGATCACCCGCAAGGCCGGCCCGGCGCTCGCGGCCGGCTGCGCGATGGTGGTTCGCCCCGCCTCGCTCACCCCGCTTTCGGCACTCGCACTCGGCGTACTTGCCGACCGCGCCGGTCTGCCGAAGGGCATTCTCTCGATCATCCCCAGCACCTCGTCCTCCGCCATCGGCAAGGAATTCTGCGAGAACCCCGTCGTGCGGAAACTCACCTTCACCGGCTCCACCGAGGTCGGCCGCATCCTCCTCGCGCAGGCCGCCGAGCAGGTCATGAAGGTGTCGATGGAGCTCGGCGGCAACGCCCCCTTCATCGTCTTCGACGATGCCGACCTCGACGCGGCGGTCGAGGGTGCCATGGCCTGCAAGTTCCGCAACAACGGACAGACCTGCGTCTGCGCCAACCGCATCTACGTCCAGTCCGGTGTCTACGACGCCTTCGCCGGGAAACTCGGCGCCGCACTTGCCGCCCGCAAGGTCGGCGACGGGCTCGGCGACGGCACCGATTTCGGCCCGCTCATCGAGCCGCAGGCGGTCGACAAGGTGGAAGAGCACATCTCCGACGCCCTCGCCCGCGGCGCCACCCTCGTGCAGGGCGGCGAGCGTCACGAGCTTGGCGGCCTCTTCTTCGAGCCGACCATCCTGACCGGCGTTACCCAGGACATGAAGATCGCCTCGGAAGAAACCTTCGGCCCCGTCGCACCCCTCTTCCGCTTCGAGACCGAGGAGGAGGCCATCAAGCTGGCCAACGACACGATCTTCGGCCTCGCCTCCTATTTCTACGCCCGCGACTACGCGCGGATCACCCGCGTCGAGGAGGCGCTCGAGTACGGCATCGTCGGGGTCAACACCGGCATCATCTCGACCGAGGTCGCCCCTTTCGGCGGCGTCAAGCAATCGGGCCTCGGGCGTGAAGGGTCGCACCACGGCATCGACGAGTTTCTCGAGATGAAATACGTCTGCACCTCCCTCTGAGGCGGCCGGAGCGGCGGCGCCGGTCGGGCTGTCAAACCGCGAGGCCGGGCCATGCCCGACCCCGCACCCGCCGAATTCACGAAACTGACGCCCGGCTGTTGCGCGAGCGTCACCACTTGCCTGTCATCTCCCCCGCGCATGTTCATGCCAAAGGGGAACAACTCACATGGCAGCCCGACTTCTCGGCCTCACCTCCGTGCTCGCACTCGTTGCCGGCACCGCGCAGGCCGACTTCTTCAACCGCGTCGCCAGCTTTGCCGTCGTCGACAACATGGCCGAAGGCGAGGACCGCTCGCGCGAGACCTCGCCCGAAATCATCGCCGCGACACCGGACGGGATGACGCTCGTCTACACCGACAGCCCCCTCGGCGTGGTCGGCATGATCGACATCACCGACCCCGCGAATCCCGCCCCCCTCGGCAACATCGAGATGCCGGGCGAGCCCACCTCGGTCGCCGTCGTGGGCCGGCGGGCCTATGTCGGGGTCAACACGTCCGAAAGCTACACCGAACCCTCGGGGCAGATCGCGGTGATCGACATCGACGCGAAGGCCATCGTCGCCACCTGCGAGCTCACCGGTCAGCCCGACTCGGTCGCCGTCGACGACGCGGGCTCCTTCATCGCCATCGCCATCGAGAACGAACGCGACGAGGACCTGGGCGACGGCCGGGTGCCGCAGATGCCCGCCGGCGCGCTCGACATGTTCGACCTCGCCGGCAACACGGCCGAGTGCGGCACCCGCCGCACCGCCGACCTCACCGGCCTCGCCGGTGTCGCCCCGGAAGACCCCGAGCCCGAATTCGTCGACATCAACGGCCTCGGCGAAACCGTGGTCACGATGCAGGAGAACAACCACATCGCAGTTGTCGCCCGCGACGGGTCGGTCGTGAGCCACTTCTCCGCCGGCACCGTCGACCTCGAAGGCGTGGACACCGCCGAAGAGGGCGCGCTCACCTTCGACGACACGCTGATGGCCGTGCCCCGCGAACCCGACTCGGTGAAATGGATCGACGACGACCACTTCGCGACCGCCAACGAGGGCGACATGGACGGCGGCTCGCGCGGCTGGACGATCTTCCGCAAGGACGGCACGGTCGTCTACGAGTCCGGGCTCGAGTTCGAATACGAGGTCGTCAAGATCGGCCACTATCCCGAGGACCGGTCGGGCAACAAAGGCGTCGAACCCGAGAGCATCGAGACCGCGAGTTTCGGCGGCGTTCCGATGGTCTTCGTCGGCTCCGAGCGCGGCTCCGTCGTCGGCGTCTACGACATCACCGACCCCGCGTCCCCGCGCCTCCACCAGATGCTCCCCTCGGGCATCGGACCCGAAGGCTATGTCACCATCCCCGAGCGCAACCTCCTGATCTCGGCCAACGAGACCGACGACGCGGGCCCGCGCGCCCATGTCATGGTCTTCGAGTTCGGCGCCGAGGCTCCCGTCTACCCGCACCTCACCTCCGACGGGATCACGCAGCCGAATGGCGCGCCGGTCGGCTGGGGCGCGATCTCGGGTCAGGTCGCCGAGGGCGAGGAGACGATCTGGGCGATCAACGACAGCTTCTACGGCATGCAGCCGACGATCTTCCGGATCGACGTCACCCAGACGCCGGCCCGCATCACCGACTACATCCGGATCACCCGCGAGGGGCAGCCCGCACAGAAGCTCGACCTCGAGGGCATCACCCTCGACGGTGAGGGCGGCTTCTGGGTCGCGTCCGAGGGCCGCACCGACCGCGTCATTCCCCATGCGCTCTACCATGTGGGCGCGGACGGCGAGATCGAGCAGGAAATCGGCCTTCCGGCGGAACTGATGGCCGTCGAGCGCCGCTTCGGCTTCGAAGGCATCACGAAAGTCGGCGACTGGCTCTGGATGGCGGTGCAGCGCGAATGGGGCGACGACCCGGCGAACCACGCCAAGCTTGTGGCCTACAATCTCGAAACCGCGGAATGGGGTGCGGTGCATTACCCCAAGGCCGAGCCGGCGACGGGCTGGGTGGGACTTTCCGAGATCACCGCCCACGGCGACTTCTTCTACGTGATCGAGCGTGACAACCAGATCGGAGCCGACGCGGTCACGAAGAAGATCTACCGCATCCCCGCCTCGGAGATGGTGCCGGCCCCCCTCGGCGGCGCGCTTCCGGTGGTCTCGAAGGAAGAGGTGCGCGACCTCATCCCCGACCTTCTGTCCACGGGCGGCTACGTGCTCGACAAGGTCGAAGGCCTCTCGATCTCGCCCTCGGGGACGGCCTGGGTCTCGACCGACAACGACGGGGTCGACGACCATTCCGGCGAGACGATGTTCTTCCCGATCGGCGGACTCTGAGTTTTCGGGGTCATCATCGGCCCCGAAATATCCCGGGGAGCCGCGAAGCGGCGGGGCAGAGCCACACCTGGAAACAAGACGGCCCCCGCCGCACGGCGGGGGCCTCGATCGTCTTCAGGGGCCAGAACTCCTCAGGCTTCCAGGGTCTCGACCTTCTTCTCCACCGCGCGTCCCTCGACCGTATCGCCCTTCGCGATCTCGATCCGGCGCGGCTTCAGCGCCTCGGGCACCTCGCGGACGAGCTCGATATGGAGCATCCCGTCGACATGGGTGGCCCCGGTGACCCGGACGTGGTCGGCAAGGTGGAACCGGCGCTCGAAGGCCCGTGTGGCGATGCCGCGGTGCAGATAGACGCGGTTCGCCTCCTCTTCGCTCTCGGCGCGCCGGGCGGTCACGAGAAGCGCCTTCTCCTTCACCTCGACGTGAAGGTCGTCCTCGGAAAAGCCCGCCACGGCGATCGAGATGCGCCAAGCGTCGTCGCCGGTCTTCTCGATATTGTAGGGCGGATAGGACGGGGCGGTCTGCGTGTCGGCGAGAACCCGGTCCATCAGATCGGCAATCTGGTCGAAGCCGACTGTAGCACGGTAAAACGGTGCAAGATCGAACGTGCGCATGTGGTCATCCTCCATTGAGCGACAACGTTGTGTTCGGCCATCCGCGGGGGACTGGCCGGAAGGTGCCGGGCCCCGCATGGGGCACCCGGCGAAGAAGATGTGGGAAGGCTAGTCTGCCCCTTCAAGACCCTTCGCCTGTCTCCCGATTTCAAGCGCTTCGATGTTGCGAAGGTGCTTTGAGACCGTGCCGAAGGCCGTTTCGGTGACCGGGCCGAAGGCCACCGGCTGCTCCTCGATCCGCCCCTTGTTGGCGAGAACCCCGACCACCTCGGGGCCGCCGCCCGTCAGCCGCAGCATAGGTGAACCGGACTCGCCGCCGTCGACCTCGCAGCCGAGTGCTGCAAACGCGTGGTTCGCCTCCAGCACCTCGCACCGGCGCTGTCGGGCGACCTGCCCTTCGCCGCCGCGGTAACCGGCGATGAAGAGATGTTCGCCCGGATCCGGCAGCGGACCCATGGGCAGCGGACGGGCCACCTCCGGCGGCACCGGCACTGCGAGACGCAGAAGCCCGAAATCGAAGCCGAGGCGCGCGGCGGCAGGGCCTATGCCGAAGCCGTAGATCGGGTGCACCGCGGCGACGAGGCCCGGCACCGGCGCCGGCGGCGGCAAACCCGGACTCCGGCCGGGCGCGAACTCGATGAGCGCACCCGACAGCTCCGTCCGGTTCAGCTCTCCCGCGAGGCAGTGGCCCGCCGTCAGAACGAGGTCCGGCGCGACGAGCGTGCCCGAGCACGAGCCCTTGCCCGCGAGGACAAGCCGGCCCACCGCGGCGAGCGGCGCCGGCTCGCCGGGAAAGGCCGGCGAAACCGTGAGAAGGAGAAGGACGAGGGCGCGGATCATGGGCACGCTCTTGGGCCGTCACACCTCTTCAGGTCAACGCTTGACCAGTGATCTCCGGGCAAGCGCCACCATCGCGCGGGCACCCGAAGGACACGGGCTCGCGCCGTCCGCCTAGCGCCCCAGCTTGGCATGCACCTCGTCAAGGTCGATCTCCGCCTCGGGCGTGCGGGTCGCGGGGTCGGTCGAATACCTGAAGAGCTGGAAGTCGCGCTTGTAGATCTCGTAGACGAGATGGCACGCGAGGTCGTCGAAATAGGCCTCGACCGGGTGGGCGCGTTCCGGTCCGTGGCCCTGGCTCTCGTTGAACCTCGGAATCGTCTGAAGATCGACCGAATGGGGCGTTTCGAGCGCGGCGAGAACACCCGCCATACCCTGGTTGAACGTCTCGGTCGCGAAGATCGCGTCGTAGCGCCCGCCGTTGACGATGAAGGTCGAGATATGCCCCGACATCGCCGACCAGTGGATGTCGGGCTCCATGGGCTTTCGCCAGCGGATCGTGTCGCGCGCGAAGAGAAGGAAGCGGCGGAACGACGCGATCTGGTCGAAGTCGCCGGTGCCGTCCGGCCCGCCCACCTCGATGCCGTATTTCTGCACGAGCATCGGCACGAGGTTGCCCCGGTAGCGCTTGCCGTTGCGCTGGACACCGCAGATCTTGTCGAAGAACGATGAGAGTATCCGCGAGTAGGGGTTGCGGACCGCGGTGAAGGCGAAGGTCTCGTGCTTTCTGACCGCGGTCTCGATGACCGCCTGGCTGTCGTCCTGCACCCATTTGTGAAGACCTTCCCGTGCATCGTGGATATCGCCGGGAAAGAACCTGCCGTGGTCGGAATAATAGAGGATCTGCCCGATGGTCGAGCAGGCGCATTTCGGCACCACGCGGTAGATGACGCTTCCGCTCTCGGTCATCCACGTGCCCGGAAATCCCATTCAGGCCTCGCCCCGCTCCATGCCGTCCCGTGACCCAGAAACCCCAAAAAGCTTGCGTCTTCAACTATCGTTCAGGGATAAGGGCGTAATCACATGGCTTGGTTAACAAGCCGTAGGGCGGGCAGTACGGGGCGGCATGGCGAAAATCGCCTTCATTCTTCTGTGTCACAAGGACCCCAAGGCGATCATCGCCCAGGCCCTGCGGCTGACCGCGCCGGGCGACGCCGTTGCGATCCATTTCGACCGCAACGGGTCGGACACCGCCTATTCCGAGATCGTGCAGGCGCTGCAGGACAATCCGAACGTCGTGTTCGCGCCGAGACGCATCCGTTGCGGCTGGGGGGAGTGGAGCCTTGTGGAGGCGACGCTCGCGGCCCTTCGCGCCGCTGCCGCGGCATTCCCGAAGGCGAGCCACTTCTACCTCATCTCGGGCGACTGCATGCCGACGAAGTCGTCGCGCTGGATGCACGGATTTCTGGACGATCACGACGGCGACTTCATCGAGAGTTTCGATTTCTTCGCCTCGGACTGGATCAAGACCGGCTTTCGCGAGGAGCGTCTCGTCTACCGCCACTGGTTCAACGAGCGCAGCCGGAAGCGGCTGTTCTACGCCGCCTTCGAACTGCAGAAGCGGCTCAAGCTGAAGCGCCGCATCCCCGCCGACCTTCAGATGATGATCGGCTCGCAATGGTGGTGCCTGCGCCGGCCGACGGTGGAGAAGGTGCTCGGTTTCATCGACCGGCGCCGCGACGTGCTGCGGTTCTTCCGCACCACGTGGATTCCCGACGAGACGTTCTTCCAGACCCTCGTGCGCCATCTCGTGCCGTGGGACGAGATCCGCAACCGCGCGCTCACCTTCCTGCTGTTCACCGATTACGGGATGCCCGCGACCTTTTACAACGACCATTAC
>Ga0008833_1000402_pt1 | contig 47696 bp, 39 predicted proteins | sample HotLakConsoUCCLE_FD_62216 | JGI IMG/M metagenome (GOLD analysis project Ga0008833, IMG submission 62216) | Hypersaline microbial mat communities from Hot Lake, Washington, USA - Hot Lake Consortium UCC-LE | ecosystem: Environmental > Aquatic > Non-marine Saline and Alkaline > Hypersaline >... | reverse complement strand
TGGTAGGGACGGCTGCCCCAGCCGTCCGCGAAGGGTAATGCCGGGCCTGCCGAACCTGCTTCCAGCCGATCGCCATTTGCGGGCTGGGATTTTCCGCTTGGCGGGCTTGGGGGAAAGGCTGGGTCGCCGGTTCGCGGACGCTTGAGGGCAAGCGTCCCTACCTTCAATGTTGAATGTTGGATGTTGGATGTTGAACGTTGAAAGCGGCCGCGGCCGCTTTCAACGTTCCGCTTCTTTGGGATCCAAAGCGTCCCGCAGGCCGTCGCCGATGAAGTTGAGGGAAAAGATGGTCAGGGAAAAGAACAGCGCGGGGAAGATCAGCATCCAGGGGTAGATGTCGAGTTTCTCGGCGCCTTCGTTGATGAGGATGCCCCAGGAGCTCATCGGCGGCTGGACGCCGAGGCCGAGAAAGCTGATGACCGATTCGAGCAGGATGACGGCCGGGATCGTGAGGGTGGTGAAGACGATCACGGGGCCGAGCAGGTTGGGGAGGATGTGCCGCGCGAGGATGCGGCGGTGCGGCACGCCGCCGACCCGGGCGGCGTCGATGAAGGTCTGGCGGCGCAGGGCCTTGGTCTGGCCTCTGACGATTCGTGCCATGGTCAGCCACTCGACCGCGCCGATGGCGAGGAAGATGAGCAGCAGGCTTTGGCCGACGAACACCGTCAGCAGGATGACCATGAGGGTGAAGGGCAGGGCGTAGAGGGTGTCGACGAAGCGCATCATGACCGCCTCGACGCGGCCGCCGACGTAACCGGCGAGCATGCCGTAGGCCACCCCGATGAGCAGGGCCACGGCGGTTGCGGCGAAGCCGACGCCGATCGAGACGCGACCGCCGATCAGGGTGCGGACGAAGAGGTCGCGGCCGAGTTCGTCGGTCCCGAAGAAGTGCTGGGCGGAGGGCGGCTGGGCGCCGTAGGCGAGGTTGGTGGTCTCCAGGGACTGGCTGGAGAACCAGGGGCCGGCGAGGCAGAGCAGGCTGATGCCGAAAAAGAGGACGCCGCCGATCCGGGCCATGCGGTTGCGGCGCAGGCGCTCCCAGGCGTCGCGCCCGAGCGAGTGCGCGCCGATCACGGTCTTCTCGCGTTCCAGCTTGGTCATGGGCGGAAGGCGGGGTTCCGGGATGAAAAGGATGCGGGATCAGTCATGGCGGGTGCGCGGGTTCATCCACATCTGGAGGAGGTCGACGATCAGGTTGAAGGCGATGATCAGGACGGCGTAGAAGAGGACCGTGCCCATGACCATGGTGTCGTCGCGGTTGAAGGCCGAGTTGACGAAAAAGCTACCCAGCCCCGGGATGAAGAAGATGGTTTCGACGACGAAGGAGCCGCTGATCAGTCCCGCCACGGCCGGGCCGAGGTAGGCGACCACGGGGTAGAGGGCGGTGCGCAGGGCGTGGCGGAAGACCACGAGGTGTTCGGCCACCCCTTTCGCACGGGCGGTGCGGATGTACTCGTCCTGCATCACATCGAGCATGCCGCTGCGGGCGAGGCGGGCGATGTAGGCGGCGTAGAAGAGGCCGAGGGTGACCGCAGGCAGGACCCGGTCGCCCGCGGTATTCCAGCCGAAGGGGTTGAACCAGCCCAGCTGCAGGCTGAAGGCGAGGATCAGGAGCGGACCGAGGACGAAGGCGGGCAGGCAGATCCCCAGCATGGCGAAGCCCATCAGGATCGTTTCGGTCGGGCGGTTGTGGCGCAGCGCCGCGGCCACGCCGATCGGCAGGCCGAGGACAATGGCGACCAGCAGCGCGTAAAAGCCGAGCTCGAGCGAGACGGGGAAACTTTGCGCGATGATCTCGTCGACATCCCAGCCCGCGTACTTGTAGGAGGGCCCGAAGTCGCCCTGCAGGCGCTGGCCGAGGAAGCGCAGGTACTGCTCGTGCCAGGGCAGGTCGAGGCCGTAGTGGCGCTCGATCATGGCCTTGACCTCCGGGCTGACCGGCTTCTCCGCATCGAAGGGTCCCCCCGGCGTGAGCTTCATCATGATGAAGGTCGCGGTCGCAATCACGAACAGGGTCGGGATGGCTTGGAGCAAGCGGCGGAGGATCAGGACGGGCATGGAGCGGGACGCGGAATTCGGGAATACGGTTTGCGGGACGAAGTGCGGCGGCGTCTGAAGCGCGGAGGCCTAGGCGGGGAGGCCGGTCGCGGCGGGAATCTCGGACTACTCGTCGGGTTCGGTTTCCAGGTAAACGTCTTGGTAGGGATGGTAGTCGAGAATATTGGGGTACCAGCCGCGGACGGCTTCGTCCTTGAGCAAGCTGCGGACATAGAAGTAGATCGGGATGAAGGGCATCTCCTCGATCAGGATGGCCTCGGCTTGTTGGAAAAGCGCGAAACGTTCCTCAGGGTCCTGCTCCACGGAGGCTTTGCGCAGGAGGGCGTCGAAGCGCTCGCTGCCCCAGCCGCTGTGGTTGTTGCCCGAGTCGGAGAGGCCGAGCTTGAGAAAGGTGCTTGGATCGACGTAGTCGCCGATCCAAGCGGCGCGGGCGAGGTCGAATTCGCCCTCCTGCCGGCTGGACAGGTAGACCTTCCACTCTTGGTTGACGAGCCGCACGTCGATGCCGAGCTCCTTTTTCCACATCTGCTGGATGGCGACCGCGATGGTGTGATGGGATTCGCTGCTGTTGAAAAGCAATTCGTAGACCGGAAAGCCTTCGCCCCCGGGGTAGCCGGCTTCGGCCAGGAGCCGGCGGGCGAGCTTGGGATCGTAGGGCAGGCGCGCGTCGGCGGTGTAGCCTCCGGTGTTGGGCGGGGTGAAGTGGTAGGCGGGCTCCTGGCCGCCCTTGAGGACGTGTTCGGTCAGGCCCTGGCGGTCGATCGAGTAGGCCAGGGCCTTGCGCACGCGGGGGTCTTCGAGGGCGCCGTGCCGGGTGTTGACGAGGTAGTAGTAAACGCCGAGGTAGGTATCGAAATGGATCAGCTCCGGATGGTTGGCCCGGTACCAGTCGATCCGCGGGATCGGCACCGAGTGGGTGATGTGCAACTGGTCCGCCCGGAAGGCGCGCTCCTCCGTTTCGATGTCGACGGGAAGGAAATGGATGGCGTTCAGGCGCACTTCGTCGGCGGCGTTGTAGTGCGGGTTTTTGCGCACGACGATGGAGTGGTTGAGCCGCCATGTCTCGAGGGTGAAGGGACCGTTGCCGACGAAGTTGCCGGGCTTGGTCCATTTCGAGATCCGGTCGGTCATCCCGCCGTGGGCGAGGATGGTGGGGGGGTGCACCGGCCACCAGGTGTAATGGGTCGGAAGGCTGAGGAAGTAGGGGGTGGGCGCTTCGAGTTCGAACACCAGGGTATGGGGGTCCGGAGCGCTCATGCCGACTTGGCTGAAGTCGTCGATCTCGCCCTTGTTGAAGGCCTCCGCGTTCCGAATGCTGTAGAGCATGTAGGCGTAAGGGGCGCCGAGCTCGGGGGTGAGGATGCGCTCGTAGGAAAAGAGGAAATCGCCCGCCGTGAGGGGGTCGCCATTGGACCACTTCGCCTCGGGATCGAGGTGGAAAGTGTAGCGCAGCCCGTCCGCCGCGACCTCCCAAGAGCGCGCCACGCCGGGTTCGATCTCAAGCGTCTCCGGATGGAGCGTCGTCAGCCCTTCGAGTAGCGCGAGCAGCACGTAGTGCTCGGTCACACCGGTCACGAGGTGGGGGTCGAGCGCTTCGGGCTCCGAGCCGATCCCGATGTAAAGCTCCTGCGCGGCATTCCCCCGCTCGACGTTGGACGACCGCTCGGTGCAGCCGAGCGTGGCGAGGGCGGCGCACAGGGCCGCCGCCCTGAAGAGTTGCGGAACTCGCCGAAGCGTCATGCGCTCATCGAACTCGGCGAAGCAGCGCCCCGCAAGTGGAAAGCGGGGCGCTGTGAGGGGACGCGTCGTCGGGCGCGGGTTCGGACAGTCGCGACGGGCCTTCGAGTGCGTCGGCAAATCCGGCCTGCGGGGTGCAATGCCGGCTTCCTGTGTTAGACTGGGGATATGGAAAGAAAAGACAGAGAGCACAGCCAAGCCGAAGATGCGCCGCAGACCGGGCCTTTGCCCGAAACGCCCGAGGAGACCGCGGCCGGGGAGCCGCTGCCCGATGTGGCGGATAACCCGCGGGACCCCGCCCGCATTCCGGGCACCTCCGGCAGGCAGACACGGAACCAGCCGCCCAGCGACGAGCAGGTGGCGGATAGCAAGGAGGTGCTGGAGGGCGTCGACCGCGCCGACAACGAACAGCGCCGCGTCGCCCAAAGCCCTAGCGAGTCGCCGGAAGAACCGCGCGACCGACCGTAAGCAGTGCGCGTGGCGTGCGCGCTTGCGCGCGCTTCCGGGTGGCTGGTAGGCTGGGGTTTTGCGGGCGGAGGCAGGCGGCTTGGTTTTTGCAGACGGGGGCGCGCCCGAGGGCGCACGCCACGGAGGTCTGTCGCGGGGATGGGGCCGTGGCGTGCGCGCTTGCGCGCGCTTCCGGGTGGCTGGCGGGCTTGGGCTTTGCGGGCGGAGTAAGGGGGCTTGGTCCTTGCAAACGGGGGCGCGCCCGAGGGCGCACGCCACGGAGGTCTGTCGCGGGGATGGGGCCGTGGCCTGCGCGCTTGCGCGCGCTTCCGGGTGGCTGGCGGGCCTGGGTTTTGGCGGGCGGAGGAAGGGGGCTTGGTCCTTGCAGACGGGGGCGCGCCCGAGGGCGCAGGCCACGGGGTTTACCCGGCGTGCTCGCGGCCCCAGAGCCAGAGCAGGTCGGCCAAGCGGTTCAGGTACTGCAGCAGTTCCGGGCGCAGGTCGGCTCCCGAGTCGCGGAGGGCCACGAGGCCGCGTTCGGCGCGTCGGCAGGTGGTGCGCGCTTGGTCGAAAAATGCATCGGCCACGGTCTCGCCGGGGTGCGTCCAGCCCTTGAAGCCTCCCGCCTGACTCTCGATTGCGTGGACCAAGTCCGTCAAGCGCTCGACCGATGCCGTTCCGACCCGGGTGTCTCCGTACTTTTCGGCGAAGCGCGCCTGGTCGGCATCGTCGGTGGCGAGCTCGGCCATGAGGTGGACCAAGTTTTTCTGGATCTCCAAAAGCTCCGCGCGACAGGCGGGCAGGGTGGAGTGCGCGCGGCAAAGCCCGAGCGCGGAGTTCAGCTCGTCCACCCGTCCATAGGTCTTCACCCGGAGGTGTGTTTTCGGCACCCGCCGGTTGAAAAGGAGCGCGGTAGTGCCGTCGTCGCCGCGTTTCGTAGAGATGGACATAGTGAATTGCTGAGGCCAGAGGGCGGACGAATCAACGCGAATCTCCAGCCGATGTCCGGGGGTAAATTGGAACCTCCGGCCGCACTGCGGTGACAGAGACCCTGCTGGACCGCTTTAAAAAACAGAAGATCGAAGGAAAATTTTGCGAGTTTGGATTGCAACTTGACAGGGAAGTAGGCAGCAAGGTTAGAAATAACAGATAAAACACTTTTGTAACCCCCGATCCGGATATGACCCCTCCTCCCCCTCCTCCGTCCTCTTCGAAGGTCCGTCCTTCGTTTTTTTCCCTGATTTTCGCCTGCTTGGCTTCCTGGGCCCTCGTGGCGGTGCCAGCGGCCGCACTTGCGGAGGACGCGCTTCTCGCGCACTGGGAGGTTTCCCCGGAAAATCCAGAGCAAGTGACGGACCGCGGGCCGAATGATTTGCACCCGACCATGAAGGGTTCCGCGCGGATTCACCAGGGCGAGGGCTGGCAGGCGATCGCCTTCGGTCCATCCTGGGGGCAGCTGGAGGTTCCGTCCTCGCCCGAAATCGACCGTTCGGTTTCCGGTTTGACTTTCACCGCGCGGATTATGGCCAACGAACTGCCCCGCGGGGGCGCGGCCAGCTTGGTGACGAAGCGGCAAAACTGGTATGAATCCTCGCCCTACATTCTTTCGGTCGGCAACGACGGCGCCCTGATTTTCGAAGGCAACGATGGCACCGGCTGGATCAACACCCGTTCCAAGCCTAGAACAATCAAGCCCGGGCAGGGGCAACATGTCGCGTTCACCTATTCGGTGGAGGATGGCGTGCGGGTTTACGTGGACGGCCGTCAGGTCGCCGCGAAGGCCGGCAAACAGCCCTTGCAGCGGAACACCGCACCGGTCCTGATCGGCTACGAGAAGGGATCGCAGCATGTGCACCGGTCTCCCTTCAACGGCTTGATTCGCGAGGTGCGTCTTTACGCGACGCCGCTTACCTCCGCTCAAATCAACCAAGATCGCAACGGAGCGCCGTTGACCGGTCTGGCCGTTCACGATTTCAAGCCCCAAGCCGCCGGCGCCGAGCGGAACGAAGCGGGCCGCCTGGAGGCGCGCGTGGAGTTCGGGGAAGAGGCGGTCGAGCGGGGAATGGTCTTTCTGCGCAACCGGGTCGAGCCGGCCGAGGTCGAGGTCAACGGAGAGATGTCGAAGGCCTGGCGGGTCCGCGGCGGCTCGGCTCCCGACGCCGGATGGGTCCGCTCCCTTTACCTGATCCTCACCGACGAGCGTTTCCGCAACGGCGCGATGCCGGCCGTCGACGTCGAGATCGAGTACCTCTACAACCAGCAGGCGGGCTTTGACGTTTTCGCCGACACGGAACGCGGCAGCAAGCGGGTGGGCGGCACCTGGGGAGGCAGCTCCCGCTGGCGCACCCTTCGCTTCGCGATCGACGACGCCTACTTCGGCGCGCGGGAGCACGGCGACCGCTTCGGTGTGAACGGAGTCGACCTCCGGATCAACGGTCTGAACGACGACTGGTATGTTCGCAGCATCCGGGTGGTGGGGCGCGATCTCGTCGAGAATCCCGATTTCGAACGGCTCCTGCGCATCCAGTCCGTCACCACTCCGGACCGGCCGATTTTCCTTTTCGAGCGCGGTGAGTCCGGCGCGCTCGACTATGAGATCAAGAACATCGCACGCGTGCCCTTCGAGGGGCGCAGCCGCTTCACCCTCACGACCCACGGCGGGCGCGAAGTCGTCCTGACCCAAGAGGACGGTTTCCGGGTGGAAGGCAGCTCGACGCGCGAGCTCCGCTTTAATTTCCCCACGGACGAACTGAAGTTCGGCGTTTACGAAACCCGTCTCGAATTGTTCGAGGGCTCCTCCTCGGAGCCGGTGCTGGTCCGCGAGGGCACCATCGGGGTGCGGAGCGACACCCGGCTGCGGAAGGCGACCGACGACGAGTTCTGGTTCGGGCTCGATCCGAGTCTCGGCGATCCCAGCAATTCCGCGCCCCTGATGGCCTGGATGGAGCATATGGGCGTCGACATCGTGCGCAACGGCTTTGCCCGCGGTTCGGAGGAGGGCGACATCGCCAATTACAAGCGCCTGACCGCCGCCGGCCTTCGCGTTTGTCCGGTTTTCGACGTGCCTCGGGATACCGAGCGCGGGGCTTTCGACCGCGCGGTCCGGAAAGCGGCCGAGCGCGGCGCGCGCTTCGCGGCGGAGTTCAGGCCGCCCTACTGGGAGCTGGGCAACGAGCCGGATCTGCCCTTCTTCTTCCCCGGCAAGATGTCGTTCTATGTCGACGGCATGCATACGCTCTACGATGCGATCAAGGCGGCGGATCCCTCGACGACCATCATGAACGGAGGTCTCGCCCACGCCGGTCACTCCCAGGAGAGCCTCCAGCGGACGCGCGAGTTCTTCGAACTGCTGGACCCCGAGCGTCTCGACATGGTGGCCTATCACGCCCACGGCTCGGGAGCGGCGGCGGAACGCAAGGCCCTCCGCCGTATCCGGGAGGTCGCCGCCGCGGCGGACAAGGACCTCTTGCCCTACGTCGACACGGAGACCGGGGTCGCGGCGCGAAGCGCGAAACAGGAAATGATGCAGGCGGCGACCTGCGTGCAGAAGTTCGCCTACGTCCAGAGCGTCGGGCACCCCTTCATGATGTGGTTCCGCCTTCTTTTCGAACAACCCCGCAGCTACGGCAATCTCCACTCCCCGAGGGAGCCACGGCCGGCCGCGATGGCTTACCGCGCGATGGTGGAAGCGCTCCGCGGGTACGAATTCGACCGCTTGCTCGACCTGAGGAACGATGAGCTCGAAGGCTACTTGTTCCGCCAGATCGACGGCGACGGAAGGGTCGCGATGCTCTGGTCCAACGACGCCCGCACCCACGCGGTCGGGCTCACGGCGGCCGACCGGAACGAGGCCTTGCGCGGGGTCGAGATTCGCGATCTTTTCGGAAACGTCTCGGAAGCGAAGCTGCCCGGCGGCGGAGTGATCGATGTGAAGGTATCGGAAATGCCGGTCTATGTGCTCTGGGAAGCCGCCGGATCCGACCAGGAAGTGGGCGTCGCCGCTCCATTGCTCGATGGGTCCGCCATGGCGGAGCTCGCCTCCGGGCGGGTGAATCAAACCTGGGTGCGCGTGCGCAACCCGCGGGAGGTTTCGGTCGATGCGGAGCTGCGGATCGAAGCGTTCGGAGAGCTCGACCTGAGCGTCGATCCCGCCCGGACGAGTCTCGAACTCGGACCGAACGAGAGCCGCGAAGTCGCGGTGGACGTCGAGGTAGGCGAGGACGAGACCTCCGTGGACTGGCCTTCGGAATGGACGGTCTTCGCCGGGGTTCGCGGTGAGACGGATCTTTCCCGGCTGACTTCGATTCCCTCGGAATTGAACGGGGCCGACGCCGAGATGCGCTTCCTGGAGAACCACACCATCGTCTTCGGCGAACCGAAGGAGCGGAGGGAGGCGGTCATGATGGCCGAAGTGGTTTCCCCGGTCGACCAGACCGTGAAGATCGGCGCCTCCGCCGACTGGTGGATGGCTTGGTACCTCAACGGCCGGCCGGTTTACGACACCTTGAGCACCGGAAACGGAGCGGGCTACCGCATCACCGACCACACCTTCGATCTGCCCCTCAAAGCGGGCCGCAACTTACTCGCGGTCCGGGTTTTGAGTGGCGAACAGGGTTGGAAGCTGCTCGTCGGAAGCCCGGAGGAAACCGCCCGGGCGCTCTCCGGCACGGAATCCCGGAATCGTTTCGAGCTCGAGCTCATGCTCGACGGCAGCGTTTCGGCCGAGAGCGTGGTGCCTTTCCGGCTGGTCGAAGCCCTGCCGCTTTGGCCCTCGTCCGCTTGGCAGGCGCCGGCGGATGCCTGGACGCGCAAAGCTCCCTTCGCCTCCCTTGGCGAGGCCGACGTGACCAATCCTTTCATGGTCGAACCCGACGCCTCCCGTTGGTGGCAGGGCGAGGAGGACCTCTCGGCCCGCGTCTGGCTGGGCCACGACGAGGACAAGCTCTACCTGGTGGCACGGGTGCGCGACCAAGACCATAGCCCGGTCTCCGGTCCGGCCGAATTCCGGCGGCAGGATTCCCTGGAGCTGGCCCTGGCGTCGGCGGATGGCTCGAACCCCCGCTACCTGGCGGTCGGCGCGGGCCGAGGCGAAGCCTTCAAACGCGTGTCGGACGGGCTCGACCCCGAACAAATCGACGTGGACTTCGAACGCGATCATGGAGAAAAGGTTTCCGTTTACCGGATAGCCGTTTCCCGCTCCCAGATCGAGGGAGACAGCTTCCTGTTGAACCTTCGGATCAACGACGGGGACATGGAGGGCAAGAAGCACCAGTTCCTCCTGCTCCGTTCGGACTTCGGTCCGGAGGAGGCCAATCCGGGCTCTTGGTACCGCGCCGTGATCGACTGAGCCTTCGTTGAACTTGCGGTTGCGGTCGTCCCGCGAGCGTCTATTTCAATGGTCTCCTATGCGTTGTAACGTTCTCGACTACGGCGCCGCCAACGACGGCGGCCGCCTCTCGCACGAAGCCATCAACCGGGCGCTGGCGGATTGCTCCGCGAAGGGCGGCGGCACGGTCGTCGTCCCGCCGGGCCGCTACCTCTGCGGAACCATCCGCCTGGCCAGCAATGTCCTGCTCGAGCTCGAGGCCGGGGCGCGGATCGTCGGTACCGACGAGCTGGACCAGTACGCGCACTTCTATCCGCCCGAAAGCGACGAGGGCAGCCTGAAGGAACGCTGGCACCGCTGCCTTATCCTGGCGGAGGAGGTGCGCGATTGCGGCATCGTCGGCGCGGGCGTGATCGATGGCGCGAAGGTCTTCGACGCTTTAGGAGAGGAGAAGATGCGCGGCCCCCACACGATCCTCGCGGGGCATTCCGAACGCCTCCTCTTTCGCGATTTCACCGTGCTCGACTCGGCCAATTACGCCTTGCTCGTCGAGTACTGCGACGATCTGGACTTTCGCAACCTGACGGTGAAGGGCGGCTGGGACGGCATCCACATCCGGGGGCGCAAGGGGCGCGACTGCGAGCGGATTAGCATCGTGGGCTGCGACTTCCAGACCGGCGACGACGCCATCGCCGGGCGCTACTGGAAGGATTGCATCATCCAGAATTGCCTCATCAACAGCTCCTGCAACGGCATCCGGGTGATCGGCCCGGCCACCGGCCTGACGGTGGAAGGCTGTCTCTTCTACGGGCACGGCCGCTACCCGCACATCACCTTCGGGCGCACCAAGTCGCTTGCCGGGATCCTGCTGCAACCGGGCTCTTGGGATCCCACCGAGGGCCGGCTGGACGGCGTCGTGCTGGCCAACAACACGATGCGCGACCTGCAGTGCGCCTTGGCCGTCTATGTCAAGCAGGGGAACCAAGCCGGGCGCATCGTGGTGGACGGATTGAAGGCGACGGGCATCTACCAGGCCGCCTGCTCCTTCGAGAGCTGGGCGGAGGCGCCGATTGGGTCGGTGGTTCTTCGCGATGTCGCGATCGACTATTCGGCGGAGGCCGTTTCGGAGGAGGTCATCGAGCTGGAGACGCAGCCGCACGTGGGCGTTCGCCCGCTGCCCGGATGGGGGCTCTACCTGCGCCGGGTGGGGCGCGTGCGGCTCGATAACGTTCGGATGACGATCGAGGGCGAGGACGCGCGGCCCGCCTTCTTCGAGCATGAGGTGGGCGAAGTTTCGCGGCGCGCTTCGGAGCTCTGAGTCGGCGAAAGCGGCGGCGGCGTCCTAGCGCCGAGGGTCGCGATCCGCCTCCGCCTCACGCGCCTTGCGCCGCTTCGCGGCGGTTCAAACCGCGGAACCAGGCTCAAAGCGAAGGGCGCAGCGAATCCGCCTCACCAAGCTTGCCCGACGGGCCCTCCGGCGCCCGCGCTTGCAACCGTAAGACAAGGCTCCGCCCGGCCCCCGCCAAACCTCATAAAATGAGAGAAGGGATTCGCAAGCGGGGCCGCCGACCGCGCCCTTCGGGCACCCGGCTTCGTCTGGCTACGCCAAAACGAGCCTGTCCTCTCCGAGCGGGAGGGAGTTCGAAGTCGAAATACTCTCGCAGATGGGAGCAGGTGGAACCCGAAGCCGGTCGCTACTGGGCTTCCGGGACGACCAGATGCTGGCCGCAAGTGACCGTCTGCGGCTCGTCGGGTAGTTCGCCGAGGGCGCGTTTGATCGCGAGCCGGGCCAGTTCGGCGCCGAGTTCCGGGGCGGCGGTGTCGACCGAGACGGGCGGCTGGTCGTAGCGGACCGCTTTGGGGAATTTCTGGATGAAGCCGCCGTGCATCGGAATGCTCTCCAGTTCGCTCCAAGAGTTGTCGTAGCCCGTGATCTCCAGATCGTCCCGCCCCAGAACGCTGGCCGCGTAACGAAGGTAGAGCACGGAGGGGTCGGTGGGCGCGAGGATCGCGGTCACGGGGTGGAACTCCAGCACCTCGCGGATGAGGGACTCGTCCCAGGATGCTTCCGTCATACCCCTCGGATCGGGCGCGATCCCGTCGAGCGACCGCGTCAACCCCATCGCGCGGTCGGCGTTTTCGCTGTTCCAATCCGCGATCGCCGACTGGAAGCCCTCCTGCTTTTGGAGTTCGAACCAGTTGCTGAAAGAGGTGTTCAGGCGGAGCAGGCAGCGGTGCCCGTTCTCCAGCAGGTAGCGGGTCAGCATGTAGCACCCGTCGCGGAACGCGCTGCGCACCCGGTCGAACTGAGGAAGATCCTCCCGGTTGCCGAGGTGGACGATGCGACGGCCGGATTTCTGGAGGCGGTTCAGCAGCTGGAGGGCCTCGTTGCCGATCTGGCCGGGCTCCGCGAACGCGACCACCGCGGCGTCCGAGAAAAGGCACTCCGCCAGAGTCGAGCGAAACTCCCCTTGGTCCTGGTGCCGGAAGTGCGAAACCGAGACCCGCACGTCCTTCGAATGCGACAGGCCCCAAAGCAGCCAGTCCGAGGACGCGGCGATCAGGTGGCTCCGCTTGGGAGCCGCACCGGACTCGAAATTCGGCGTGGACCCGATGAAGTCGATGGTCGGTCTGCGCCGGACGTTCGCTTCGACCGCGCTGTTCGAAACCAACTGGATGCCGGAACCGTGCGTGGTCGAGACGAAGCCCTCCTTGGCCAGGCGGTTGATCGCGAGATAGACCGGCGTGATGCTCGTGGCGAAACGCTTGGCCAGCTCGCGTACGGTGGGCAGATAGTCGCCCGGTTTGAAGAGGCCGTTTTGAATATCCTCGAGCAGCGACTTGTAGATTTTTTCCTGACGGCTTAAGCCTTTGTTTGCCATAGTGATAGTCATCCAATAGCCTGTCCGGTGTAAAAACAAAACAAAAGCATGGCCTTTCATTTTGCCGATCCGAACCCGAGCGGGCTTTCCTCGATTCGAAGCGATGAATCGGGTTGACCGCCCCCGGATGCTCCATGTAACAATTGAAACATGCCGCCGACCGAACCGGACCGGCTTCCGGAGACTCCTGTTTTGAAAACCGCTTCTGATCTTTCGCTCGACCCCAACTTGTCCGAGTCCGCTTCCTCTTGGGTGGAGGCGACGCTACGCGGGCTGGACGCCCGCCAGAAAATCGGCCAGCTGCTGATGCCGCTGCTTTTCTCCTGGCGCAAGGACTACGACATCGAGCGGGCCAAGGCCCAGTTCGAAAGCTATGAGGTCGGTGGGGCCTTCACTTTCGGCCGCGACTGGAAGACGATCCGTGCGGCCACCGCCGAAGTGGCTTCCCGTCTGAAGGTGCCGCCGCTGTTCTCCTGCGACTACGAGTGCGGTCCGCTCAACATCTCGGACGGCGCCCGCTTCGGCCTCGCGATGACGCTGGCGGCGGTCGCAGACTTGGAAGAAGCCGAGGGCCTCGCTTACGAGGTCGGCGCGGCATCCGCCCTGCAGGGACGGGCGGTGGGGGCCCGCTGGACCTTCGCCCCGGTGGTCGACTTGAGCCTCAACCGGCACAATCCGATCGTCAACACCCGCTCCTACGGCGACGAGGTCGAGCGGGTGCGCCGCCTCTCGATCGCCTACTTGAAGGGTCTCCAGGCTCATGGTATGGCGGCGACGCTGAAACACTTTCCCGGCGACGGCGTGGACGGACGCGACCAACACCTGGTGACGACGGTCAACGACCTTCCGAAGGAGGACTGGGACGCGACCTACCGCGAGACGTTCACGGCGGGCATCGAGGCCGGGGCCTCGGCGGTTATGATGGGACACATCGCCCTCGCGCACCGCTCGAGCCGGGACGCCTGCGGTCGGCTCCTGCCGGCTACGATGGACCCGCGCATGCACCACATGCTGCGCGAGGAGTTCGGTTTCAACGGGGTCATCGTGTCCGACGCGATCAACATGTCGGGCCTCAGCGGCCATATCGGGCCCGAAGCGGAGCGCGTCCTGGCCAATCTCAAGGCGGGTTCGGATATCGTGCTCTTCACCTCGGACCTGCCGGCGATCGTCGAGCGGGTCGAACGGGCGCTCGAAGAGGGCGAGCTGGAGTCCTACCGCCTCGACGAGGCCGTGCGGCGCGTCCTTGAGTTCAAAGCGCGGCTCGGCCTGCACGGGCCGGACCGGGGGATGACGGACGAAGAGGCGGCCGAGGCGATGGCCTCCGACCGCTACGACGAGTTGGCGTGCCGCCTGAACGAGCGGGCGATCACCCGGATCCGCGACCATCGCGGCGATCTTCCGCTGAAGCTGGAAAAAGGTGCGAAAGTCGTGGTCTGCCGCCTGCCGCTGGAAATTTCCGCCCGCAACGACATCGTCCTGGGCAACGAGGACGCCGCGCGGCCGCGGTTGAACGTTTTCGAAGAGACGCTCCAAGAGGCGGGTTACGAGGTGGAGTCGGTGGATTCGCCGAACGCCTTCGATGCGGCCAAGGGTACGGCCGACGCCATCATCTACTGCATGGAGTACAACCCGGAAGCGGGGCGGGGCAGCATCCGTCCCACCAAGGAAGCCTTCAGCATGGTCGATTTCGAGCTCTTCCACAGCGGACGCCCCGTGCTCTTCATCAGTTTCGGCTCGCCCTACATGGCTTGGGAGCTGGAAAACGCCCCCAATTTTCTTTGCGCCTATGCGGCCTGGCCGGTGTCCAAGAAAACAGCCGCCCGCGCCGTCTTGGGCGAGATCGAATGCCCCGGCCGCCTGCCCGTCCGGCTCTGATCCGTCCGGGAACTCCTCCCCGCCACTCCTTTTATCCTTTCATGAGTATCGCCACCCACGAGTTTCAATTCAAGCGAGAGCGCATCCGCGTGGATGCCTGGGGTCCGGACGGGCTGCGCCTGCGGATCACCCAAAACCCACATTTTTCCGCTTCCGCGGGGGCCCTGGTGGCAAGCGAAGCGCAAGGCGCGCTGGAGGTCGAGGCCGGGGAGTCCAAGGGGGCGGTTTCCGTCCGCCACGGCGAGCTTCGGCTGGAGTTCTTTTTCGACGGAGCGCCCTCCCAACCGAAAAGCCATCACGCCATCCTCGCGCGCCGGGTGTCCGACGGCGAGGTCCTCTTCCAGGTGCCCGGCGAGCGCCGTCTGCGGGCCAAGGCCGGACGCTACCAGGAGGCGAGCTTCCGCTGCGCCGCGATGGCCGGCGAGCGCTTCTACGGGCTCGGCCAGCACCCCCACGGACGCCTCAACCAGAAGGGCTGTGTGATCGATCTGCGCCAGAAGAACACCGAGGTGGCGATTCCCTGGCTGTATTCGAACCGTGGGTACGGCCTGCTCTGGAATCATCCGGGCACCGGACGGGTGGAGCTGGCGGAGAACCATACCCGTTGGGTGGCGGACGCGACCGAGGAGATCGACATCTGGTTGACCGCCGCCGCGACTCCGGCCGAGGCGCTGGCCAAGTACGCCGATGCCACCGGCCACCCGGCGAAGTTTCCCGATTTCGCCTCCGGCTTCTGGCAGTGCAAGCTGCGCTACGCCTCGCAGGAGGAACTCCTCTCCGTGGCCCGCGAGCACAAGCGGCGCGGGCACCCGCTCTCCGTCATCGTGGCCGATTACTTCCACTGGGACAAGATGGGCGAGTGGCGCTTCGACCCGAAGTGCTGGCCCGATCCCGCGGCGATGGTCCGCGAGCTCCGCGGGATGGGGACCGAGCTGATGGTTTCGGTCTGGCCGACGATCAATCCCGGCTGCACGGACTTCGCCGAAATGGAGGCCCGGGACCTGATGCTCCAGACCGAGCGCGGGGTCTCCGCCGTCACGCATTTCCTCGACACTTACCAGGACGAACGACTCTACCTCCACCACCTCGATCCGACTAATCCGGAAGCGCGCGCCTTCCACTGGAACAAGGCGAAGGAGAACTACTACCGGCACGGCATCCGCATCTTCTGGCTGGACGCCTGCGAACCGGAACTGAATCCCTTCGACTTCGACAACCTCCGCTACCACGCCGGTCCCGGCGAGGCGGTCAGTTGTCTGTTCCCCAAAGCGCATCAACAGGCTTACTTCGAAGGGCTGCAAGGGGAGGGCGAGACCGAGATCATCACGCTCGGCCGCTCGGCTTGGGCCGGCAGCCAGCGCTACGGCGCGGCGGTCTGGTCCGGCGACATTCCCTCCACCTTCGAATCGCTCGCCAAACAGGTCCGCGCCGGGCTCAACATGGCGATGAGCGGCATCCCCTGGTGGTGCACCGACATCGGCGGCTTCACCGGCGGCGACATCCGGACCGACTATTTCCGCGAACTGATCGTCCGCTGGTTCCAGTACGGCGTCTTCTGCCCGATCTTCCGCCTCCACGGCGTGCGCGAGCCGGAGAGTTTCAAGAGCGGCGGCCCCAACGAGATCTGGGAGTTCGGCGAGGAGGCCTACGCCATCATCGGCCGCCTGCTCGAGCTCCGCGAAGCCCTCCGGCCCTACCTCCACGAACAGATGGACCTCGCCTCGAAGACCGGCCTCCCGCCGATGCGTCCGCTCTTCGTCGACTTTCCCGAAGACCCCCGCGCCTGGGAGGTCGAGGACCAGTTCATGTTCGGCCCGGACATCCTCGTCGCCCCGGTCACCGAGCAGGGCGCGACCGAGCGGGAGGTCTACCTGCCGGAGGGGGTGGAGTGGGTGGAAGTTTCGACGGCTCAAACCGTACCCACGAGTGGCTGGAAGCGCAGTGCCGCACCGGTCCAGAGTATTCCCGTATTCGCCCGTCGTCGGCGGGAGATCGAACCGCTTCTAGCTTGGGCGAAGCATCGATTTTGAGGCAATTTTGAAAGTATTCAAAATTTGCCGAGAAGGAGGGGGCGTAGGCGTATAGGAATTGTTTGAAATGATATAGAACTTGCGATCTCAACGGAACCGCACATACCTTAGAAGTGGATGCTCTTGCCCCACGCCCCTAGGACCACCAACCTAATCTGCGACTGTATGTCATACCTCTCAATCCACAAGTCTGCTAAGGACGGGTTCGCTGCTGTTATTGCTCTGTCTTTGATGGCTTTCATTCTCGTCCTGCTGCTTGGCCTTACCGCCCTTGTCCGGGTTGAATCGGTTCAAGCCGGAAACCAGCTCCTGCGTCTGGAGGCCGAACAAAATGCGTATCTTGGGCTTCAAATTGCAGTCGGTCGCCTACAGGCGGCGGCAGGTCGGGACCAGGTCGCGACTGCCTCGGGGGACTTGCTGGACGGCAGCGGCTATTCAGGGACTTCCGCGCATCCGTCGAAAAGACATTGGACCGGAGTGTGGGATACGAGCGATTGGTCGGATTTCGATCCGAACAACAGATCCTTTAGCAATTGGTTGGTTTCGGTGAGTGATTCGAGCGGGCTTGCTTTGGATGAAGCTGCCCTGCGTTCGCTTGCTTTCGCTGAAAGCCCCTATGTCGTCGGTGACAGGTCGATCCCCTTGGTTGATACGGGAACCTTAGGACCTCTTTACGAGGAGGAAGACCGTGTTCTCGTCGATAAAATCCAGATCGAGGATTCCGGGGCGTATGCTTTCTGGGTGTCGGATGAAAGTCGAAAGGCTCGTTTAAACATTGATCTGCCAACGACCTTCGAAACGGAGCTGTCGGTTGAGGACGAACACAATTTCTGGATGTCCGCGCCGCAGCCGAATCTAAATAGAATATCAGGTCTTGATCCAACGGTCCTGAGACGCAATGACGAGACGATTGAGAAAGCGGCCACCTTCCGGCAATCCTGGCTTATACCGGACGCCGACCCTGGGGAAGAACAGCTAAGGAAGCATTTTCATACCCTGACCACCGTATCCTCCGGCCTTCTCACCGACGCTTCAAACGGCGGACTGCGGAAGGACCTCAATACCGCCTTCGAGCTGGATGATTCGGAGTTCAACGTGCTTCCGGGTTTTTCGGAGCCTTTGCCGGATGAGCTTGGAGACCAGCGCTACGTTTTGTCCGATCCCTTGGATACTTCCAGCCAGCCGACAAAATTGCTCTATTTTTTTTCCGCCGATCTCGGAGGAAAGACCAGGGCCGTGAGAGGGCCGAGCTTTCACCTGTTAAGGGATTTTTACAAATCCTACGAACGGATCGACAACAACGGTCGCATCGCCGCCACTCCGCCGGCTCCGGACCCTTCTGATTTCTCAAAGTCGATCCCTTTCGACTATTTGGATATTCGGCCGGATTTTCAAGGAGGAATCAGGGAAGACCGATGGGGCGACACGGATATCAACGAGGATGCCTTGAATCCGCTCGCCACTAAGAAGGCGCCGGTGGTTTCTCGGATTATGCTCACGTATAGCCTGCAGTCCGTCCCGCTTGCGACACCTTATGAGAAAGAGATTTCGGGGGGAGAAACAAAAACTTATGATCGCCGCCTTTCCTTGCTTTTCAACCCGATCATCACCCTTTGGAATCCCTACAGCGTTCCGATCGAATTTACCGGCGTGATACTGGTTTCAGGCCCGACGGGAGGCGGCTATCCCTTTCCCGACGCATTTAAGATTTTCCATGGAGACTTTCCGGACAAGGATGACCCTCCGGCTCGGAGACCGGATTCTTACATGGCCCAACAGCGCGATCACTTGAACATTTACGTCGGTTCGAAAGATGGGAACCCGATTGTTCTTCAACCCGGAGAGTCACGGGTCTTCACGGACCGTCCCGACGAGGATGCGCGCTACTTCGGAGGGAAAACTCGGGGCGGCGGCATTCGCGATATGCACGCCGTCGAGGGATTCACTGCCAGCAGCTTCGAGGGAGGTGTCCGTTCAATCACGCTGGATCGTATTGGGGACGCCGATTGGGACAATTACTATGGTATGAACGGACGTATCGATGGAGACGCGAACAGCGAGGTACGCATTCAGTGGCGTCCCGTCGATTCTTGGTATGGCGGTAATAAGGCCAAACAAGGATGGTACGGTGGGACGCGTCGTAGCTTCACATTTTCGGTGCTGCTGACCGACGAACCTTTCGGAACCGATGATTTGAGAAATGTGCAGGAAGGCCTTCGAGGCAATGCAAACCTCCAAGCCCGCTACAAGCCAATCGGGTATATCCACACTGGACGCGAATATTATTGGTACCTCGATACCGCCTACGTAAAGCCCACGTTTCCAGGGGAAAAATTCATTGAGTTCCCTGACGGTGGAGCCGGTAGTGGCGTGCCGATGGGTAATTTGGATCAACCTCGGATTTTTGCGACGCTTGATATTCGACTGAAAACTGCGGATGAGTTGGACAATCCCCGGCCTCTGCTCGGCGCACAGTCCCCGATCGCGATGCTTCAGGACCCCCGCGTCAGTGATTATATCGTGACCGGGCGAACCGCCCCGGGATACCGGGTTGAGTTCCGCGGGGAGTCTGACCCGAATCCCATCGATATCGACTATGGGACGGGACGAACTTTTTTCGGTCCTAGCATGAGTGACATTGGAGATAACTTTTACTTCGTCGCGAACGAATTGCCGACATCCCCGATTTATTCGATGGGAGCGATGCAGCACGCGGACGTTTCGTTCTTCGGCCACCAACCGCTTTATGCGATCGGCAATTCGTTCGCATCGACCTTCGTCCCTCGCAATCAAGTGATTTCGCACTTGGCGGACGCTTCCAGCTACGCCGGTACTAATTCCTCGGATGGAAAGACCCAAGCTGATATCTCTTACCTCGCAAACAGAGCGCTGTGGGATGAGTATTTCTTCTCCAGCATTTTTGAAACGAGCACGAAGTCTTTCCCCGACCTGATCGATGACCTCGAAGACGGTGACACGACCCCATTCGCAAACGAGCGAATTGCCGTCGACGAGACTTTTCCACTTGATGGCGAGGATTTCGAAGGGGCTTTAACAGACGCCGGCGGTAATCTTAGTCCCGAGGCTCACGCCAAGGTGGCTCACTTTCTTCGAATCGTGGGCCCCTTCAACGTCAACAGCACCTCAGTCGACGCTTGGAAGAGCATGCTTTCAAGCTTGGACGGCATGAATGTTCGGTACGGTGATCAGGGCGGTTCATCGATCCAAAACCAAGCGAATCCTTTTTCCCGTTTTTCGATTCCAAAATTTTCGAACGTGCAGGCAGCTTCAGGGCCTGATTATGAGAAGGATTGGTCGGGCTTCTTAAATCTTTCTGACAATCAGATAGATGATCTTGCCACTGCGATCGTCGCAGAGGTGAAACGCCGCGGCCCCTTCCAATCTCTTGCTCATTTTGTGAATCGCCAGCTTACTTCGGACGATACCGGGCGTCTGGGAGCTTTGCAGGCGGCAGTCGAGAAAACGGATATAAATAACCGACTGACTAGTGGCGCCTATTCGGGCGTGGTGGAGCCGAACGATGTCAGCCTAGACCCGGAAGGAGGGAATATTGTTGGAACGACCTCGACCGGTGCGGCTACCTATCTCCTTCAAGCCGATATCCTCAAACCGATCGCCCCGACCCTCACTACGCGAGGCGACACCTTCTTGATCCGGACCTATGGAAGTGCTCGGGATCCGCTCAACGGTGATACGGTGTCAGAAGTTTATCTGGAGGCCGTCGTTCAGCGAATTCCAGATTACGTTAACAACAACGCGGACTTATCAACGGATCTTCCCAACGCGGATGGTGACGCGGAAGAGAATGAAAATTTTGGCAGAAAGTTCAAGATTGTCGCGAGCTATTGGATTCCAAAAGAAGATGTATAAAAATTGCAATAAGCTCGTTAGAGCATTCGTGGCGCTCAGTTTTCTCGGAATTTCTGCTCTGTCCGCGCAACCGCGTGAACAGCCTGAGTTGATTTCTCTGGATTTTAAAACACTGCGCTTTGGTCCTCCGATCGAGGCGCTTAAATTCGACGATGGCGAGACGGTGCAGACAATTGGCGTTTCAACGAACAGTCTTGGCAACGCCCGAAAGTACCGCGGACCCAACCCCATCGTATTCTTCCGCGAGCGGGAAACGAATGATCCCGAAAATCCAATTGAGCGGGTGCCGGTAGCGAGCGTGCGGGTGCCGGAAGGAATGAGTGAGGCATTGGTATTGTTCATCGTATCAAACTCCGGTTCATCTCCGCAGAGAATTCAAACCCGAGTGATCGATGCGTCCAGATCGTCGTTCGATCAGGGTGAGATGCAGTTCCTTAATTTCTCGCCCCTCGCCGTGGGCTGTATGATCGGAGAAAACCGCTTCACTATCGATCCCGGGGAAAGGGAAGTAATCGCTCCGGAACCGGTGGAAGACCTGCAGGTCGTCAGAATGGCCTTTTTCGACGACGAATGGCAAAGCTTCAAACGAACCGCTTGGCGGCTTCCTGACCGCGAGAGAATTTGGGTAATCGTTTCCCAAGACCCGGACTCCGGGCTTATACGAGTGGCTGCGATTCCGGAATTTTTTTGAATGACCCAGCTGTCATTGGCCGGATTGTTCGGCCGACCGGACTCAATGCGTCGCTGCGGTGACGGTTTGGGATCTTTTTTAAGGGATTCGATTTTCCTTACGTCGCGAAGGCGAATATTTTCTCACAAGGATGTTTTCGGCCGGGATGGGAATTCCGATTGGAAACGTTTTGCGAACACCTTGTGGACGAACCGAAGCGCCCGGCGCGTGGACATCGTTCGGGTCTCGGCTTGGGGGAAATGCTTTACTGAGGATGTTTGAACGTGCGATTCGAACCGATGCGCAATGAGGCTTTCCAACCGGCAGAAGGAAAGCCCGTTGAACGAAGCGGCAATAATCATTTCAAAGCGTCGGCGATGTATCCGTGTTGCCGTTGTTTTATACTCTGAAAAGTCTTCCTTGGCGCTCCGTCGCGAGCGGGCGCTTATGAAACTTAGGTATCGGTCAGACAGGCGCCCGAACGCTCAAAGACGAGGGGCGCCGACTTTCTCCTCGACCGCCGCCAGCAGCATCCGGACGACGGTTTCGTCGGAGAGGTGGTCGGTGTTGATCACGAGGTCGTAGTCGAGGGGGGCGTCGATGTCGCAGGAGAAGTGCTGTTTCATGTAGCGGCGGCGGGCGGCGTCTTCCTCTTTCATGAATTTCGTGGCGCCTTTTTCGGTCATGCCGTGGACTTCGACCATCTGGCGGTGGCGCCGGGCTTCGGAGCCGACCAGGCGGACGCGGACGACGTTCGGGAAGCCGCGGGTGATCCGGTTGCCGCCGCGTCCGACGATGATGCAGTGGCCCATGCGGGCGAGTCGGGCGATGGTGTCGACGGTCTTCTCGAAGAGGGTCCAAAGGGACGGGTGCCGACCCAGCAGCTCGTTGATCGAGCCCTCCGGCTCGCCGATCGAATCGTCGGGCATGAATTTCTCCAGTTCGGCGGGAAGGCGGTTGTCCTCGAGCACCTTCTGGACGAGGTTGTCGTCGAAGAGAGTCCAAGGCACGGCGTCCTTGGGCGCCCGGGCGCGGAGGGCGTTCTGCAGCTTCTCGCCGATCGTCCGGCCCCGGGCGCCGGCTTGGCGCGAGATGGTGACGGCGGCGGGGCGGGCGGCGGTCTTCCGCCCCGGGCCCGAATGAAGGTGGGCGGCGACGTAGCTTTTGCATTCGGAGAGATCGGAACTGTGTTTCATGGGCGGTGGGGGACGGGGCTGTCGGGTCGAACGAAATCACGCTCGGAAGAATGGAAGTGAGTCTAGAGTTCTGCGGAGGAATGACAACGAATATCGTCCGACGGGCGCGCGCCGCTTGGGGGGTGGCCTCCGGAACCGACGCCCGGCCCGGCCCGTCCGGATGGACTCTTCGGGGGAAATCCCGCGAAACCGGGGGATTCGCACGTCGAAGGTTGCTTGCCTCCGGTAGCGGACTTCGTTGAGCTTCGCTTTTTGCTTATGGATCTACTTTTCAGCATCGGGCTGTTTCTTTACCCGCTTGTGGCCTGCTCGCTCGTTGCGGTCTTCATTACGATCGAGCGCCTGCTGGCGCTGCGCACCTCGCGGGTGATTCCGAAGCACATGGTGGACGCTTTCGTCGCGGGGGAGGTGGACCGGCTGGAGCCGGACCTGGAATCCGTCACCGGGCGGATCTTGACCTATTACCGCGAGCGCAAGCCGGACGCGGAGGCCCTGAAGGCCTTCGCCCGTCTGGAGGTGAATCGGATGGAGCGCGGACTGTTCGTCCTCGAAGTGGTGATCGGCGTGGCGCCCCTGCTTGGGCTGCTCGGCACGGTAACCGGTTTGACGCAGGTCTTCGGCGGCTTTTCCGCGGAGACGGGACTGCCCGACCCGGCGGCCTTCATCACCGGCATCGCGCTGGCCCTGAACACCACCATCCTCGGCTTGGCGATCGCGATCCCCTCGCTTGCGGCCCACGCCTACCTGCTGCGCCGGGTGGAGTCTCTGGCGGCAAGGATCGGAGTGGGAGTGGAGTGCCTCACCGCCCCGCAGGAGCCGTCCTCGAAGCGAATTGGCTGAAGTCACGCCATGGAGATGAAATCCGACCTGCTCCTCCGCCGCCGTCGCGGGCCCTCGATCAACATCGTGCCCTTGGTCGACGTGCTCACGGTGCTGCTCTTCTTTTTTCTCGTGACGATGCAGTTCAAGCAGGTCAGCGCGCTCAACATCACCGTGCCGAAGATCGAGACGGCCGGCGAGAACGAGATCCGGGAGCAGGTCCTGATCGCCGTCGGTCCGGAGGGGGAACTGTTCCTCAACGACCGGCCGGTGAACGAGTCGCAGCTCCGCGCCGCGATGGAGCTGGCGGGGGAGACGACGCCCGAGATACCCGTGCTCCTGATCGCGGACGAGGAAGCGCCGCTCAAGCACGTCACGTTGGTGATGGACATCTGCCGGTCGAACCGGCTGAACCAGATCCGCTTGCAGTCCCGCTGAGAAGTCGTAGCGCGCAGCTTCAGCAAGCGTTCGGAGGATGGGGGGTGCGGTGCGGACGCCCGCTTGCTGAAGCTACGCGCTACGGAAAAACGCCTCCGAATCCATCGAAGGCGTCTGAAAGTGGCACACCCGAAGGGACTTGAACCCCTAACCTCTTGATTCGTAGTCAAGCGCTCTATCCAATTGAGCTACGGGTGCATAGGGAAAAGGCGAGATAAAGACAAAGCCCGCTGGCGAGATCAAGCAGAACTTGGAAAAAATTTCCACCGGGGGAAGCCGGCTTCAGAGCAGCCGGACGTAGTAGACCATGACGACGGCGAGGGCGCCGAGGCCGAGGAGCAGCCACCAGAGGGTGCCGGCGAGCGCGGGCTTGCGGTTGATGACGGCGATGAGCCCGCCGAGGGCGAGCCAGACCAGCATTTTCACGATCAGCCAGGGGGCGGTGAAACTGTAGCCCAGCTTGGTGATGAGGGCGAAGCCTGCGACCAAGACGAGCACGAGGCCGATCCCGCTGGTGATGGAGCCGAGTTTCTTCAAGCGGGCATCCTCGCGGCCGGTCCAGCCGAGGGCGAGGAGGGCGCCGTAGCCGAGGAAGATCATGAGGAGGCCGACGATGTGGAGGATCTGGTAGAGGTAGACGGGCATTGTGGGAAAAGCTGAAAGGCTGAAAGGCTGAGATGCTGAAAGGCTGAGATGCTGAAAGGCTGAAAGGCTGAGATGCTGAAACGCTGAAATTGGGGAGACTGGAACTTGGGGAGGGGGAATGTAAATTTTTAAAGGCGAAAAGGAAGGGAGAAGAAAAAACCGGCCCCCTTGGCGGGAGCCGGCGAAAGTGAGTCGGTCGGGCCAAGAGTTCAGCTTGCCTTCGGGATGGCTGCGGGGATGTCGACCACGTGCGTGTGCTTGCGCTTGACCTTCTTCAGGCGGGAGCGGCGGCGGATCATGCGGTCGAGTTTCTGGACCATCTGGTCGATGGACTTGTACATGTCGTCCGTCGCTACGGTGACGACGTGATCGTTGCCGCGGACCTCCAGGTGCCCCTTGGCGATGTATTCCTTTTGGTGGGAGGCCTGGTGGGAGTCGTACTGGAGTTCCACCCGCATTCGCACGATGTGGTCGTTGTGCTCGAAGAGCTTTTCCACTTTCTCATGGACCACATTTTTCATCGCATCGGTTAAATCGAGGTTCAAACCGGAGATGATGACGTCGTGCTGTTTCATAGTTGTGTTCCTTTTCTGTTCTTGGTTCTGATTTAACGAGACCGGTCGGCCCCGCCGCTTTGCATCCGGGCATAAAAAATGCCAACCCCTTCAGAATACTTTCCGCGTGTGTCCGTGATCATCGTCACGGGCGGTTCTTCGGGAATTGGCTGCTCCATTATCAAAGCAAGTTTGAGGTTAAAGCCGGAGCTGGTCGTATGCAACCTTTCTCGGTCCGAACCGAAGCTTTTTTTGGGCGAGAGGGGCCGCCACCTCGCCACCGATCTGACGGAGGGCGGGGCGCTCGCGGCGGCGGCGGAGATCCTGAAAGGGATTTTGGCCGAGGCGCCCCCCGGCGAGGTGCTCCTGTTCAACAACAGCGGCTTCGGCGACTACGGTCGACTGACGGATCTCGATATCCACAAGCAGTTGAGCATGATAGACTTGAACATGAAGGCGGCCGTCGACCTGACGCTCCGCCTGCTGCCGGTTCTGCGGGAGCGCGGGGGTTGCGTGGTGAATGTCGCCTCGACGGCGGGCTTCCAGCCGACGCCCTTTCTGGCGACCTACGGGGCGAGCAAGAGCTTCCTGCTGAACTGGTCGATGGCCTTGAACGAGGAGCTCCGGGGCACGCGGCTGCGGGCGCTGGCGGTTTGCCCGGGTCCGACGCGCTCGAACTTTTTTAAAGCGGCGGGATTCGAGAGTCCGCCGATGCGGGAGGGCGGTGGGATCGGCGGTTCGCTGGACATGTCCTCGGACGAAGTGGCGGAGCGGACGCTGCGGGCGGTCGCGGCGGGCCGCGCGCTGGTCGTGACCGGATGGCGCAATCGCCTGATCGCGGGTCTGGGCGGGAGCCTGCCGAAGACCTGGGTGACCCGGCTGGGCGGCGCGATCCTCCGCAAGCTGCGGCTGGAACGGCACCGGAAGGGGGCGACGTGAACCCGTTTGCGGAAGCAGCTCCGCTGGTCGATCCGGAAGAGTTCCGGACCTGGATTCTGGAGGAAGACGAGAACCTGCTGATCGTGAACAAGCCGGGCTGGCTGGTCTGCCACCCGTCGAAGAACGGGCCGCTCTCGAGTCTCGCCGGGGTGGTGCGCCTGCACACCGGCGCGGACAAGCTCCACCTGGTCGCGCGGCTGGACCGCGAAACAAGCGGATTGGTGATCTTTGCGAAACGTCCGGCGGTGGCGCGGAAGTTTCAAATGGCCATCCAGAACCGGATCGTGACGAAGAGCTACCTCGCGGTACTCGACGGGGAGCTCCGGGAAAGCCAGAGGGTGGACCGGAGCATCGGACGCCGGCCGGAGGGCCTGGTCCATGTGAAGAGCGAGGTGCGCGAAGGGCGGGGGACGCAGGCGGCGACGACCCTTTTCGAGCCGCTGGCATGGGGGGGCGGCCACAGCCTTTGCCGGGTCCGGCCCGAGACCGGACGCAAGCACCAGATCCGCGTGCATGCGGAATGGATCGGGCACCGCGTGACGGGGGACAAGATCTACGGACCGGACGAGTCGCTCTATCTGGAGTTCATCGAGCGGGGCTGGACGGAGCGGCTGGAGGCGATGCTGCCCCTCAAGCGGCAGGCCCTGCACTGCCACCGCTATGTTTTCGAGTTTCCCGAAGGACCTCGGGAGTTCGTCGCTCCGCTGGCGGAGGACCTGCGGCGTTTCTGCGAGGACGTGATCGGGGCGGCGGATTCCGTCCGAGTCTCCGACGCCCTTGGTTCGGGACCGATCGGAGGTTGATTTCGTTTGCCGCCGCTGCCATACCCGGGGCCTTTTCAATAGATGAGTACGAACACCCAAGCTCCGGAGGACCAGGATCCGGCCCGCCTGCGCGACCTCGAGGTCAAGGACGCGCAGATTATTTTCAACTCCGTCTGGAACAAGCTGCTGGAAGAATTCGGCGAGGAGCACCTCCGCTTTCCCAAGGAGATTTTCTGGTTGAACGGCGCGCCGGGCGCGGGCAAGGGGACGAATACGGACTTCATCATGCAGTACCGCGATCTGACGGCGCCCCCGCTGGTGGTCAGCTCGCTGCTCGACAGCCCGGAGGCCCGGAAGATGAAGGACGCCGGCATGCTGGTGGGCGACCGAGAGGTCATCGAAATCATGCTGCGGCACTTGCTGGACCCGATCTACCAGACGGGGGCGGTGGTGGACGGATTCCCCCGGACGAAGGTGCAGGTGGAGTGCGTCAAGCTGCTCTACAACAAGCTGGTCGAGTTGCGGAACAAGTATGTGAACACCCTCTACAGCGAGCACTTCAAGAAGCCGCACTTCCACATCGTGGTGCTCTTCGTCGACGAGAAGGAAAGCGTCCGCCGGCAGCTGAACCGCGGCCGCGAGGCGCTCGCGCACAACGAGGAGGTGGAGGAGTCGGGAGTGGGCGAGCTGATCGAGGTGCGCCCGACCGACCTCGACCCGAACGCGGCCCTGAACCGCTACCGCACCTTCAAGGAAAAGACTTACGGCGCGCTGAAGGACCTGCGCGAGATCTTCTTCTACCATTTCATCAACGCCCACGGGCCGATCGAGGAGGTGCGCAAGCGGATCGACGAGGAACTGCGCTACCAGGGCTCCCTCGAGCTGGACGAAGCGACCTACGACCGGATCTCGGTGCTGCCGGTGGCGAGCACGCTCTCGCAGCACGCCCGGCAGGAGCTGGTGGACCGTCTGGAGACCTACGAGCAGCGGCAGACCGAGCTTTTCGCCAAGGTCGTGGACCTGATCAAGCGCGACTTCATGCCGATCATCATGCGGCACTCGATTTCCGGCACCGCGGTGGTCAACTCGGAAGACCCCATCCTGCACGATCCGGACGCGCTCTCGATGCTGATCGACATCTTCTCGGAGCGGGGCTTTCACGCGATCGTCGACATCAACCGCGAGGAAGTGCCCGAATCGATCGACCCGAAGACCTTCAAGATCAAGACCCGCATCAAGCGGGTCTACCGGGTGCGGGTGAACTTCAAGGCCTCCGAGATCCGCCGCGGGCGCTGAGGGGCGGTGATGCGCTCCCGCCGCCGTATTTTCTTGGCAAAGGCCGCGGCCTGACGCGGGATACGGTCCTTGCCATGGTCCACAACGTCGCCGAATTTCTCGCCCGGCAGGCGCAGGCCCGACCGGAGTCGCCGGCCGTCCGCTCGCCGGCCGGGCGCACGCGCTCGGGGGAGATCCGCTACCACGAGCGGAGCTTTTCCGAACTCGAAGCGGAGGCTTCGATGGCGGCGTATTATCTGGAGGCGCGGGGGGTCGGCCGCGGCACGCGGGTGCTTTTGATGGTGAAACCGGGGTTGGACCTGATCCGGATCGTATTCGCCCTGTTCAAGATCGGAGCGGTGCCGATCGTGATCGACCCGGGCATGGGCTTGCAGGGATTCCTCCGTTGCGTGCGTCATTCGCGGCCCGAGGTGCTGGTCGGCCTGCCTGTGGCGGCGCTGGTTTCCCGGCTCTTCGTCGGAAGCTTCCGCGGCCTGCGGGCGCGGGTGGCGGTCACGCGCGGCTTCGCCCGGGCGATCCGGCGCGACGCGGCGCGCGGGTCATTTCCGGTGGTGGATTCGGCGCCGGACGAACTGGCCGCGATCCTTTTTACCTCCGGCTCCACCGGGCCGGCCAAGGGCGTCTGCTACGAGCACGGGATGTTCGCCGCCCAGGTCGAAGCGATCCGGAGGCAGTATGCGATCGAGCCGGGCGAGGTCGACCTGCCGATGCTCCCGGTCTTCGCCCTGTTCAATCCGGCCCTCGGAATGTGCACGGTGGTGCCCGAGATGAATCCCAGCCGCCCCGCGCGGGTCGACCCCGCGAAGATCGTGCGGGCGATCCGTCAGAACGGCGTGACCAACAGCTTCGGCTCGCCCGCGCTATGGACGAAGATCGCCCGCCACTGCGCGGAGCAGGGCCTGACGCTGCCCTCGATCCGCCGCATCCTGATGGCCGGGGCGCCGGTGCCGCCGGCGTTGATGCGCCGGATGCGGGCGATTGTGCCGAACGGCGAAATCCACAGCCCCTACGGCGCGACCGAGGCGCTGCCGGTCAGTTCCATCTCCGCCTCCGAAGTGCTGGACGGCACCGAAGCCGCCACGGCGGAGGGAAAGGGGACCTGCGTCGGCGGGGCGCTCCCCGGCGTCTCCGTCCGCGTGATCGAACCGGTCGACGAGCCCTTGGACGACATCCGGGCGGTGCGCGAACTGCCGCCCGGCGGGATCGGGGAAATCATCGTGAAGGGGCCTTCGGTGACCCGGCGCTACGACGGCTTACCGGAGGCGGACCGCCGTTCGAAGATTCTGGAGGGCGAAGTCTTCTGGCACCGCATGGGCGACTTGGGCTGGCTGGACGAGGGCGGACGCCTCTGGTTCTGCGGGCGCAAGGCCGAGCGGGTGGGCGAGGGCGAACCAGTCTTTTATACCGACTGCTGCGAGGCGATCTTCAACGCGCATCCCCGGGTTTTCCGGAGCGCCCTGATCGACCTCGGAGGCGGGCGGCCCGGAATCGTGGTGGAGCCGGAGGCGGGGGCCTTTCCGAAGTCGGCGCAGGCGCGCGAGGCCTTTTGCCGGGAGCTGGAGGAGCTGGCGCGTCGCGCGCCGCAAACGGCGCCGATCCGGGAGTTTTTCTTCGAGAAGCGTTTTCCCGTGGACGTCCGGCACAACGCCAAGATCCACCGGCTCAGCCTGGGCCGCAAGATCCGCGGCGATTGAGCGAAGCCGTCCTCAGCGGCGCTGCTTCTGCTTCCGCTGGTCGACGAGCACGATCAGGAACATATTGCAGGCGAGCCAGAAGGTGGTCGCGATCGGGACCGCGGCAAAGCAGGCCTGCAACTGAGCGATCAGCGGATCGGGCGAAAAGGTGAACGGCAGTAACAGAAACGACATGAGCCCGAAAACAACCAGCGAGAGCACGCAGCTTATCGCGATATGGCCCTTGGAAAGCAGTTTTTGATACGGAGCGTCGTCCATTGGCTTGGAACAAAGACAGCCCGCCGGTGCTGTCAAAGTAAAAAACCGCGCCCGTCGAAGCTGGCATCGGGCCGGCGACTCAAGATCCTGTCAGTCGCAAGGCGGTCGGGCCTTTCCCGGGGGCGGAAAGCCGAAGCTCGGAAGCCGGGCGTTCGAAAAGCGCCGATTCGGCATTGACCAGGCGGGGGCTTTCTTCTTTGTTACTCCGCTTTTTCCACGGTGCCGGCCTTCGCTGAGCACCCGAGCCGCAACCGATCCCGATTGTACTGTGAATACCGAAGTCAAAGAACTCGCCCCCACCCGCAAGTCCGTCTCCGTCAGCTTCAGCGCCGCGGAGGTGGCGGCCGAAGAGGCCAAGCTGGTCAAGGATTTCCAGCGCCAGGCCAAGATCCCCGGATTCCGTCCGGGCAAGGCGCCCGAGCAGATGGTGCGCTCCCGCTACGCCAAGGAGCTGAAGGAGGAGCTCAAGCAGCGGGTCGTCCGGCAGGCCCATCAGGAGGGCGTGGTCGGCGCGGATTTCGAGGTTTTCGGCTTGGTCGAGCTGGAGGAAGGCGAGATCAGCAGCGGTTCGGACGCGACCGTCACCTTCACGGTGGACATCATTCCCGACTTCGAGCTTCCCGATTACAGCGGGATCAAGGTGACGCAGTCGCCGGTCGAAGCGGGCGAGGAGGAGATCGACGCGATGTTGAACCAGATTTTGAGCCAGCGGGCCGAATACAATCCGGTTGAAAAGGCGGCGGAGAAGGGCGACTACGTGCGCTGCGGCTACGAGGGCAAAATCGGCGACCAGTTGGTGGCGGAACTCGTGCCGGACGCGCCGATGTATGGGACGCAGAAGACCACCTGGGAGGAAGCGGGCGCCGAAGACGCTCCCGGCGTCAAGGCCGTGGTGGAAGGGCTCGTCGGCATGAAGGCGGGCGAGGAGAAGGAGGTCACGATGGACTTCCCTGAGGATTTCAAGCCGGAGGCCCTTGCGGGCAAGAGTGCGACTTACACGATCAAGGTCGAGGAAGTGCGCGAGAAGAAGCTGCCGGAAATGAACGAGGAGCTCTTCAAGAGCCTGCAGGTCAAGGACGAGGCGGAGCTTCGCGAGCGAATCAAGGAGAGCATCGAGCAGCGCAAGCGACAGGAGAACGCCCAGTCCGAGCGCCAGCAGATCACCGAGCACTTGCTCAAGGCGGTCGAATTCCCGGTCCCGGAGAGCGGGATCGAGCAGGAGACCGAGGCGGTACTGCGCGACTTCATGCGCCGCAACATGCAGCGCGGCGTCTCCGAGGAGGAGTTCGAGAAGCACAAAGAGCAACTGCACGCCGGTGCCAGCAAGGCGGCTGCGGATCGTCTCAAGTCGCGTCTCATCCTGTTCAAGATCGCCGAGGCCGAGAAGGTCGCGGTGGGGAACGAGGATTTCGGCCGCCTCATCATGAACGAGGCCATGCAGACCGGCCAGAAGCCCGACAAGCTCGTCAAGGAACTGCGGAAGGACCAGGGCCGCCTCAACCAGATGCGCCGCGACATCCTGCTCGGCAAGACGATGGACCTCTTGGTGGAGAAGGCCGAACGCGAAGGCGCTCCGAAGGCGGAAGAGCCCGAAGTGGTCGAGAGCTGAATCGGCCCTTGCGTTTGAAAAAGCGCGACGGCACTGATAGGCGTATCGTTTCAACCCAAGACATACCGTGAGCTACGTTCCACTTCCTACCGTTTACGAGCGCGAAGGCCGCACCGAGCGCGCCTGGGATATTTACAGCCGCCTGCTGCGCGACCGTATCATCTTTATCGGCACGCCGATCAACGACTTCGTCGCCAACGCGGTCATCGCGCAGATGCTATTCCTCCAGATGGAGGACCCGAAAAAAGACATCAGTCTCTACATCAACAGCCCCGGCGGCAGCGTGACCGACGGGATGGCGATCTACGACACGATGAACTTCCTGCAGTGCGACGTGGTCACCTACTGCGTCGGCCAGGCCGCCAGCATGTCGACCCTTCTGCTCGCCGCCGGCACCCGCGGGAAGCGCTACGCACTGCCGAACAGCCGGGTGATGATGCACCAGCCGACCGGCGGGGCGACCGGGCAGACCTCCGATATCTCGATCGCCGCGCGCGAGATCCTGCGCTGGCGCCAGCGGATGAACGAGTTGATCGCGAGCCATACGAACAAGACCGCCGACGAGATCGCCGCCGACTCGGACCGCGACTTCTACCTGACCGCCAAGGAAGCCTTGGACTACGGGATCGTCGACAAAGTGATCGAGAGCAAGCCGGGCTCCTGAAGTCGACGAAGTTTGAAGGTTGAGTCTTTAGCGATTTTCTGACAGCTTCGGAGGTTGTCAGGCGGTCTTCCCGCTCGCTTAGTAGTTTCCAACTCACGCCTCCACCGACCTTTTATGGCTAAATCCACACGGATGACTTTCTGCTCGTTCTGCGGCAAAGCGCAAAACGAAGTGCGCAAGATGATCGCCGGCCCCGCCGGCGTCCATATCTGCGACTCCTGCGTGTCCGTGTGCAAGACCATCATCGACCGCGAGCTCGCGGGGTCCGACGATGGGGGCGCTTCCCGCTCGCCGGCCGCCGGCAAGCGGCGGTTCAACCTGCTTCGTCCAGCCGAAATCAAAGCCCGTCTGGACGAGCATGTGATCGGCCAGGACTACGCCAAGCGCGCCCTCGCGGTGGCGGTCTACAACCACTACAAACGCCTGCGCGGCATCCAGGGCTCCGAGCCGAAGGGCGGCCTGTCCCGGGTGAACGGCGAGTTCGCCGAAGTGGAGATCGAGAAGAGCAATATCCTGCTGCTCGGCCCGACCGGTAGCGGCAAGACGCTCCTCGCCCGCACCCTCGCGAAGATGCTCGACGTGCCCTTCGCGATCGCCGACGCGACCACTTTGACCGAGGCCGGCTACGTCGGCGAGGATGTGGAAAACATCGTCCTGCGCCTCCTGCAGGCCGCCGAGTACGACGTCAAGCGGGCGGAGTGTGGAATCATTTACGTGGACGAGATCGACAAGATCGGCCGCAAGACGGACAACGTCTCGATCACCCGCGACGTCTCCGGCGAGGGCGTCCAGCAGGCGCTGCTGAAGATCCTCGAGGGCACGGTTTGCAATGTTCCGCCGCAGGGCGGGCGCAAGCATCCGAACCAGGAGTACATTCAGATCGACACGACCAACATTCTCTTCATCTGCGGGGGTGCTTTCGTGGACTTGGACAAGATCGTCCAGAGCCGTCTCGGCTCGAAGGCGATGGGTTTCGACACCCTGCACGACCGCCGCCAAAGCGAAGTGCCGTTGAGCGAACTGCTGCGCGAAACCCAGCCCGAGGATCTCGTGCATTACGGGATGATCCCGGAGTTCATCGGCCGCTTGCCGATGGTCGCGGTGCTCGACGAGTTGAGCCGCTCCGACCTCGAGCACATCCTGCAGAATACGAAGAATTCTTTGGTCAAGCAGTACGGCAAGCTCTTCTCGATGGAGGGCGTGAAGCTGCACTTCACCCGCGATGCGCTGGGCGCGATCGCGGAAAAGGCGATCGCCCTGAAGACCGGCGCCCGCGCCCTGCGCTCGATCATGGAGCGGATCATGCTCGACATCATGTACGAGCTTCCCGACAGCGAAAACGCCAAGGAAGTCGTGATCAACCGCGCGGTGGTCGAAGGCCGCGGCAAGCCGAAGGTCAAACAGGGAGACCCGGCCAAACGAAATGACGGCGATGCCAAACGCGCCGACCGTGCCGAAAGCTCGGAAGACGCGGCCTGAGCCTCGGGATGCGGGATGCGGGTACCCGGGATTCGGGTGGATGGTTGCCGGAGTGATTCGAAGGCCGTAGGGTGCCGGCGACAGCCGGTGCCTGGATTGGCGGCGGGGGGCTGATGGGCTCGGGGGTTTGGCTTGGGCGGGCGGGTCGGTCTTCACAACGGCGGTCGCCGTCGTGCTACTTGGTCGGGAGGCCCTTTCTTGGGCCTTGGGCTTTAGCACAGGCGGAAGGGCGGGGGCTTGGCGGCTTCCAGCAGTTCGAGGGCGCGGGCTTCGGCCTGGCGCATTTCGGCGCGGGCGTCGTCGGTGCGGTCGTCGTAGCCGGCCAGGTGAAGCCAGCCGTGCACGAGGTAAAGACCGAGCTCCCGGCTGAAGGGCACCCCGAGCTCTGCGGCCCGTTCGATGGCTTGGTCGACGGACACGAGGATCTCGCCGGCGGATTCCATCTCCGGGTCGGCCGGAAAGGTGATCACATCGGTCGGACTCGGATCTTCCATGAAGTCGGCGTGCACCCGGGCAATGGCCGGATCGTCGAGGAACACGACGGAAAGCTCGCCGCCGCCGATGGGAAAGGCGCCGGAGGCCTGGAGGGCCTCGAAAAGGGCGCGCGCCGCCGGCTCGGGGTCGGCCAGGCGCTTACACCGGTTGCTGATTTCGACTGTCGGGGCTGGCATCTTTGTCGGATGGTTTGGCTTCGCCGTCCTGCGCGGCCTCGGTCTCCCCGGCTTTGGCCTCGCCGGGCGATTCTCCTTCGGCCTCGCCCTTGGCCTCGCCCTTGCCCTCGCCCTTACCCTCGCCTTTGCTCTTGCCCTCCTTGGGGTACTCGATCCGGGCGTGCAGCATGTTCAGGAGAGTGTAGACGAAGCTGCTGCGGATCTCGTGCAGTTCCTTGAAGGTGAGCGGACACTCGTCGAGCTGCCCGTCCTCGATCCGGCTGGCGACGATGTTGTCGATCAACTCTTCGACGGCGGGCTGGGTGACCTTCTTCAAGCTGCGAGAGGCGGCCTCGACCGCGTCGGCGAAAAAGATGATCGCGCTTTCCTTGAAGGCGGGTTTCGGGCCGTCGTAGCGGTAGGTGCTCTCGTCGACCTTGACCTCCTCCGGCGGACGGCCGTTGCGGGCGGGGAAGGGGTTCTGGGTGCCGCTCTGTCCGCCTTTTTGCTTCTGTTGGGCTTGGTAGTAGAAGAACATGATCAGGCTGGTGCCGTGGTGTTGGCGGATGACGTCGACGATCACGCGCGGAAGCTTGTGTTGGCGGGCCATCTCGACCCCTTCCTTGACGTGCGCCTTGATGACCAAAGCGCTCATCGAAGGGTTCTTTTCGTCGTGCGGATTGACGCCGCCGCGTTGGTTTTCCACGAAGTACTCCGGCTTCACCAGTTTCCCGATATCGTGGAAAAAGGAGCAGGCGCGGCAGAGCAGGGGGCTGGCCCCGATCGAGGCGGCGGCGTTTTCCGCGAGGTTGGCGACCATCAGGCTGTGGTGGTAGGAGCCCGGCGCCTCCATCTGCATGCGGCGGAGGAGGGGGTGGTTGAAGTCGGTCAGCTCCAGCAGGGTGATCTCGGTGGTGATTTTGAAGAGCTGCTCGAAGAGCGGCAGGAGCCCGACCGCGAGCACGCCGGTGAGCAGGCCGACGAGGAGGGCGATGAAGGTCTGCTGCCCGATCAGGGCGACCGAGTAGTTGCTGAAAGCGGCCACGGCGGCCCCGGCGAGGGCGGCGGCGCCGCCGGCGTAGAAACCGGCCCGGAGCAGTTTGGAGCGCTTGCGGATATTGACCGAGACGAAACTGCCGACCACGCCGGAAAGGAAGGCGATGAGGAGGAACTCGACCGAATTGTTCTGGATGATCCCGAAGAGCACCGAGATGATCAGGGCGGCGAGCACGGCCGGGGCGGCCCCCACGAGGACCGCGATGAGGATTGGCGCGAGGGCGTAAGGCGCGATGTAGGGCAGCATGCTGAGCGAGGGGCGGTCGTTGAGGAAGGCGACCTCCCCCAGCTCGATAATCAGGCGCACGATCAGGAGATTGAGCAGGATGCAGACGGCCGTGACGAGGATGGCGCGGTTCCGCTTCGCGATGTCGCGCAGGCCTTGCTTGAGGTAGATATAGATGGCGACCAGCAGCACGATGGTAAGCACGAGCCGCTTGAGGAAAAGTTCGTTCAGGATCAGCGACTCGCCGCCCCGCTCCGCGGCGGCCGCGCGGTAGGCGTTCATGCGTTCGATATCGAGCGGGGTGATCCTTTGCCCGGGTTCGATCAAGGTCTCCCCTTCCTCGAAGCTGACGACGGGCGCCTCGATCCGGCCGATCGCGCGCTCGATCGCGCGGGCCGTGCCTTTCGGGCTGTAAACCAGATTAGGCTCCAGGCCGGCGCGGAAAATTTCGAAAAGCGCCCGGGCGGTCTCCTCGTTGCGGGAGAGCGAATCGAGCCGCACGCGGAGGGCGACGACCGCGTCGTTCAGGGCGCGTGCGTCGGGCAGGTTGTAGCGTCCCTCCTCGTCGAGCAGCTGGATGACGGTGACCTCGGGAGCGCCGTCGTTGGTGCCTCGGGCCGAATAGATGCCGTCCTCGTAGAGGCCGCGGAGAATGGACACCGCGTCGCTGATCAGGGCGGAGCGTTCTTTCGGATTGGTGGCGGCGATGAGGCGCGGAACCGCCGCCGGATCGATCTCCAAGTCGGCGCTTTCGATCAGCGCCTCGGCGGTTTCGAGCAGCACGTCGTCGGGAGCCGGGTCCTTCGAGGTCTCTTCGGCGATTTGGCTTTTGGCGATGCCGCTGTTGAGGTCGTTGATGAATTGACGGAAGCGCTCGAAGGGTTCGTAGGTGCGCTGGAAAACCGGGGGGACTTCGGCGCGGGCGGCGCGGGCGGCTTCTTCCGCCACGATCATGCTGCCGTAGGAGAAGGGGAACTCGGCCACGATCCGCTTCGGGGCGGAATGATTGAGAATAACCTGGGGACCTTTCGGGGTCTGGCCGAGGAAGCAGATCGCGACAACGAGGACACCGAAGAGCAGGAAGAGGGAGGATTCGATCCAGCGGCTGGTATCGAAGGAGCCCGGCTCCTTGCTCTTTTGGGCGGCCTGGCGCGCCTTTTCCTTGGCGAGGCTTGCCTTGTTGTCCTTCCGCTTTTTCGGACGCGTCGATTTTGCAGTATTGGCCATGATTTCGGATGGATTCGGTGGCCGCCCCGGGGGCGGCCGGCCGCTTATTCGGCGTTCCTGGCGTAAGCGTTGATAATTTCCTGGACGAGAGGGTGGCGGACGACGTCGTGGGCGTCAAAGTAGAAGAGCTTGAGGCCCTCGATGTCCCGGAGGATACGGGCGGCTTCCTTGAGCCCCGATTGCTTGGAGCGGGGCAGGTCGATCTGCGTGATGTCGCCGGTCACCACCATGCGGCTGCCGTCGCCAAGGCGGGTGAGGAACATCATCATCTGCTCGTGGGTGGCGTTTTGAGCCTCGTCGAGGACGACGAAGGCATTGGCCAGGGTGCGGCCCCGCATGTAGGCGAGTGGGGCGATTTCGACGATGCCGCGCTCGACCAGTTGGAGGGTCTGTTCCCGGCCGACCATGTCGTTCATGGCGTCGTAGAGCGGAGTGAGGTAGGGCAGGATCTTTTCCTGAAGTTCGCCGGGGAGAAAGCCGAGGGCTTCGCCCGCCTCGACCGCGGGACGGGTGAGGATGATCCGCTCGACGCGGCCTTCGAGCAGCTCCTTCAGGGCCATGGCCATCGCGAGGTAGGTTTTGCCGGTTCCGGCGGGGCCGATCCCGAAGGTCACGGAGTGGGCGGCGATGGCCTGGAGGTAGCGCTTTTGGTTGAGGGTTTTCGGGATCACGCTTTGGCGCTTGAGCTTGATCACGAGGGGGTCGGCGTAGATCTCCCGCAGCTCGTCGGTCTTGCCTTCGGCGACTGCGCGGAGGCTGTGGTGGAAGTCGGCGCTTCGGATGCGGATGCCTTGGGCGCGTGCGATTCCGAGGAGCTCGAAGAGCGCTTTGACGGCCGCAATGGCTTGCTCCGAGCCCTCGACCTTCAGCCAGTCCTCGCGCGAAACCAGCGAGACCTCCAGCATGCGCTCGACGTCCTCGAGATTGCGTCCGTCGTTGGCGTAGAGTTGGCCGAGGAGCTTGTCGCTGGCGAAGTGGATGGTTTCTTCGGGCATGGTGGATCGTCGGAGAAGCGCCGCCGGGGGGCTCAGGCTTCGTCCACATGGGCCGCCAGGCGCTCCCACATGGCGTCCATGGCGTCCGGGAGGACGCGCGTGTTGCCGATGACCGGCATAAAGTTGGTATCGCCGTCCCAGCGCGGGACGACGTGGCAATGCAGGTGTTTCGGGATGCCGGCGCCGGCGGCGCGGCCGAAGTTGAAGCCGGTGTTGAAGCCGTCGGGCCGGAGGGCGAGCGTCAGGATGCGCTGGGCCTTGACGATCAGGTCCATCAGCTCGTGACGCTCCGCCAGCTCCAGGTCCTCGAGCCGGCCGACTTCGCGGTAGGGCAGGACGAGGAGATGTCCGGCGTTGTAGGGGTAGCGGTTCATGACGATGTAGTTCCGCTCGCCCCGGAACAGGAGGTATTCCTTCCGGTCGTCCCCGCGCCGGGGTATTTCGACGAAGGGGTTGTCGCAATCGCCGGGATTCTTGGGTGCGAGGATGTAGGGCATGCGCCAATAGGCGTGCAGGCGCTCCATCGAAGGCGGCTTCGCCGACTCGGACTCGTTCTGGGGACGATCTTCCATAAATTTGGAATCGGTCATTTTGGACGGGTCCGCGGGGGCGTCGATGGTTAATTGAGGACTTCGGGCTTCAAGGAAGGGACTTTTCTAGGTTGCTATCCGTGGTTCCCGAGGCAAGCCTGACACGCTTTGTCATCCGCCCTCGAACAAGTCCCCGTGAGTGCCGAAAAGCCCAGTCCCGGTTTCAAAGAACTCCCCGGCAGCCACCAAGTGGCCGCCTTCATGCTGCTTGGCTTCGCCGGCTTTATGGTCTGGGACCAGATTTACTGGTGGGCCAACCGGGAGGACTACAGTTTCGGCTTCCTCGTCCCCTTTTTCGCGGCCTACGTCATTTTCGACCGCTGGCCTTTGATCCGCAGCTACCTTTTCCGGGGGGCCGAACCGGAGGCGCCGCCGGCCTCGGCGCCGGCACCTGGGCGGGCCACCTCGATCCTGGAAGGAGTCGCCCTGGCGGGCTTCCTCGGCAGCCTCCTGCTCTATTCGATCGGCGCCCTGCTGAGGTCGGTCACGACTCCGCAAAATCCCGCCTCGCTCGCGATCGCGGCGGGCTTTGCGGGCATTTTGCTCAGCCTCGTCTTCATTTTCTCGAAGGAGCGGGCGGACGGTCGGCCGATGCCGCTGAAGAGCCGGCTCACGCTGACCTGCCTCTTTCTCTTCCCGGCGCTGATCTGGATGCTCTCGGCTCCGCTCGTTTCGGTGCTCGAGACGAAGATCAGCGTCTTTTTGCTGACCAAGGTGACGATCGTCGTATTCACCGTGTTCGACGTCCTCGGCTACGAGCTCGAGCGTGAAGGGAACATCCTGATCCTGCCCGAGGGGCACGTCGGGGTGGAGGAGGCCTGTTCCGGCATCCGTTCGCTGATGGCCTGCCTCTTCGCGGGCTCTTTTCTGGCAGCGGTTTTTCTGGATCGGTTCTGGAAAAAGGTGCTCTTGGTCTTCGCGGCGATGTGTTTCGCGGTGCTGACGAACCTGTTGCGCAGCCTCTACCTGACCTTGCACGCCTACCACAAGGGGGCGCATTCGATCGACGAGCACTGGGTGGTTCCGATTTTCGGGGATATCGGGAGCGTGCACGATGTCACCGGCTTCGCGATCCTCGGGGTCACCTGCGTGGGGCTGATCCTGCTGTTGCCAATCTTTAATTTCAAGTTGAGGGATTTCGCCGATGACGAGGAGACCACCCTGCGCGCGCCGCTTCGAAAACCTGCGAAAGATGGTTCGTCCTAAGCAACGAAAAATCCTGATGGTCGCCCCCGAGGCCGCGCCCTTCGTGAAGGTCGGCGGTTTGGCGGATGTGGTGGGCTCCCTCTCCAAGGCGCTCGCCGGGCGCGGGCACGACGTCCGCCTGGTCATCCCCCGCTATGCCGGCATGGCGAAGACGGAAAAGGCCGTCCTGGCGGAGCACCCGCTGCTGATCGTCCGCCTTGGCGGCCACGAGGCTTATGCCCAAGTCTGGCAAACGAAGCTCCCCGGATGCTCGGCGACCGCATACTTCATCGAATACAACCAGTACTTCGACTCGCCTTCGGTCTACGGCGGGCCGGGCGGCGACGAGCGACTGAACGCCTACCGCTTCAGCTTCCTCTGCCGCGCGGCGATCGACCTTTGCGAACACCTGGCTTGGACCCCGGACGTCGTCCACTGCCACGACTGGGCCGCCGGGCTCGTGCCGATCTACCTGAACACGACGGAGTTGGACCGGCCTCTCGGCCGCGCCGCCTCCGTCATGACGATCCACAACCTGCAGCACCAGGGCTGGTTTCACCGTCAGGTGCTCGGCTACGCGAATCTTCCGGAGAGCGTCTTCCGCGCCGACGGGCTCGAATCGATGGGCGAGGCGAATTTCCTCAAGGGCGGGCTCTACCACGCGACCAAGCTGACCACGGTCAGCCCTACCTACGCCCGAGAAATCCAGCAAGCGGAGGGCGGCTGCGGACTGCACCATGTGCTTCGCTACCGCTCGGCCGACTTGATCGGGGTGATCAACGGAATCGACGTGGAGGAGTGGAACCCCTCCGCCGATCCCTTGATTCCCGAGAATCTCTCAAGCCGGGACCTCTCCGGCAAAGCCGCCTGTAAAGCGAAGTTGCAAGAGGCCTTCGGCTTGGAGACCGATCCCGGGATTCCCGTTTACACGGTGGTCTCGCGGCTTTTCGACCAGAAGGGACTCGATCTGCTGGCCGCGATCGGCGACCGCTTGATGGCCGAGATGCGCGTGCAGGTGGCGGTGCTCGGGACCGGCGACGCCGGCCTGGAGCGGGCCTTCGCCGAGCTCTCGGCGCGCCACCCCGGCCGCTTCAGCGCCCACCTTGCTTTCGACAATTCGCTCGCGCACCTGAGCATCGCGGGGGCCGACTTCCTCGTCATGCCCAGCCGTTTCGAGCCCTGCGGTTTGAGCCAGATGTATGCGATGGTTTACGGGACCCTGCCGATCGTCCGTGCGACGGGCGGACTCGTCGATTCGGTCGAACAGTACGTCGAGGGCCAGGGAATCGGCACCGGATTCCGCTTCGAGCAGGCCAATGCGGACGCGCTTTTCCATACCATGGGCTGGGCTTGCGCGACCTACTACGACCGCCCGGAGGAACTCGCGATCCTGCGCCGGAATGCGATGGCGGCAGACTTCAGCTGGGACCAGTCGGCTGAAGTCTATGAAAACGTCTACGCCTGGGCGGTCGACGCCCGTGCGGCGGCCTTCGGCTGATTCGGCCGGCGTCGGCGGCTGATGCGGTCGGACTAAAAGCCCGGAATGTAGTTCAGGGGATTCAGGTTCCGTTTCTGCTCGATGGTGACGCCGTGCTCCGTGCGGGTGGAGGTGCAAGCGCTCAGGAAGAGGAGCACACAGGCGAGGCAGAGGAGGATCGGTCGTTTCATGGCGTTTCGGGGTCCGTTTTTTCGAGAGCGGTTTTCGCCTGCTTGTCATAGAGGCTGCGGTAGAGAGCGCAATCCGAATAAAGCCGGGCGTGGTCGCCCTCGGCGACGATGCGCCCCTGGTCGAAGACGAGGATGCGGTCGGCGTGCTGGATCGTGCTGAAACGGTGGGCGATGATCAGGACCGTGCGCCCGGCGGAAAGGGTCTCGAGCGCGCTTTGGATGGCGTGCTCGCTCTCCGCGTCGAGGGCGGAGGTGGGCTCGTCGAGGATGATGATCGGCGCATTCTTGAGGAAGGCCCGCGCGATCGCGATGCGCTGGCGCTGGCCACCGGAGAGGCGGGAGCCGCGCTCGCCGACCTGGGTGTCGTAGCCCTCCGGAAAGGACTCGATGAAGGCCTCCGCGTTGGCCATGCGGGCGGCGTTTTTCACTTCGTCGAGGCTGGCTTCGCTCCGGCCGAGGCGGATGTTGTTGGCGATACTGTCGCCGAACAGGATGGCTTCCTGGGAGACAAGGGCGATCTGCTGGCGCAGGTCGGACTTGGCATAGTCCCGGACGTCGACGCCGTCCAGCCACACGCTGCCCTCGACCGCGTCGTAGAAGCGGGGGACCAGGTTGGCGAAGGTCGTTTTGCCAGCGCCGCTGGGGCCGACCAGGGCGATCGCCTGCCCGGCCTCGATCCGGGTGCTGACCTCGCGCAGGGCGGCTTCCTCCCCGTAGCTGAAAGTGACGCCGCGAAACTCGATCTCGCCGCGGGCCCGCGCCAGCGGCTTCGGGTCTACGGTTTCGGGAACCGTGTCGGTGGTGTGGAGCACGAATTCAAGTCGGTCGAGCGAGGCCTCGGCCTTGCGAATGGTGTTATTGATGCCGCCCAGTTTCTTGATCGGCTGGTAGCACATGTAGAGCGCGGCGAGGATGGAGGCGAGGGCGCCTTCGTCGATCTCCCGCACGACCGCCAGATAAAGCGCGATCACGATGGCGAAGGAGGTCACCAGTTCGATCAGGGGCGAAAGCGCCTTGTCGTACTTGACGACCTTCAGGGACTTGAGAAGAAAGTCGCGGCAGGCGTTCCCGAAGCGCCCGATCTCCCTTTCTTCGAGGCCGTAGGAGCGGACCTCCCGGACGGCGGAAAGGTTTTCGTTGAGCACGTGGTGGAGCTCGCCGGCCTGTTTCTGGGCGCGTTTGGCCTTCTTCAGGATCTTGGTCCCGATGAAGCGGATAGGCAGCACGCAGGCGGGAACCGAGGCGAGGGCGATGAGGATGAAGCTGACGTCTTTCTCGATGAAGGAGAGGTAGATCAGGTAGGCGGCCGCGCTAATCAGCGTGGCAGGCTCCTTGATCAGGCTGTCGACGACCTTGACGATGGCGTTCTGCAACTGCTGGGTGTCGCCCAAGACGCGGCTCATCAGGTCGCCGCCCTTGTTCCGGTGGAAGAAGGCGAGCGGAAGGAACTGGATGCGTTCGAAGACCAGCAGGCGCAGCCGCTCCAGCACGTGCATGCCGCACTGGGCGATCAGGTAGGCGTTGACGAAGCTGCCGATGGCCCGGGCGAGGAAGACCAGGGGAATGGTCGAAAGGATGAGCAGCAGCGACCATCCGCGCGGGCCGCCTTCTTCGGTCACGAGAGGAACCAGGTACTTGATCACCAGAGGCAGGCCGAAACCGGAGGAGGCGGCGAAGAGGAGGCCGGCCAGCAGGCCGATGGCGAACCGCACCCGCACCTCGTTGAGGTACTTGAAATAGGGTCTGAAACGCTTCAAGAACATCGGTAAGGCGACTCGACTAGGCGCGGAAGTCCGCGATGACTTCGACCACCCGCTCGATCATGTCCGGGCTGAGGTCGGGGTAGATGGGCAGCGCGAGGCTCATTGCGGCGGCGCGTTCGGCCATCGGGAAATCGCCGCGCTTGTAGCCGAGCAGACGGAAGCACTCCTGCTCGTGGAGGGCGAGAGGGTAATAGATCTCGCAGCCGACATCGTTCGCCTTGAGGTGGCGCATGAGCTCGTCCCGGTCCTCGGCGTAGATCACGAACTGGTTGTAGATGTGGCTGTTGCCGGCGGCCTCCTCCGGCAGGACGATTCCGCCGTCCAAGCCGGTTTCGAGCGCCGTGACCGGGCGGGTCAGGCCGGCTTCCCGAAAAAGCTTCCGATAGAGCGCGGCATTGGCGCGCCGTCGCTCGTGCCAGCCGTCGAGGTGGCGGAGTTTAACGTTGAGCACCGCCGCTTGGAGCGCATCCAGACGGAAGTTGCCGCCGATCCGCGGATGGTAGTACTTCGGCTCCATCCCGTGATTGCGCAACTGCCGGACGAGGCGGTCGTAGTCCGCGTCCTTGGTCACGACCGCGCCGCCGTCGCCGAAGCCGCCCAAGTTCTTGGTCGGGAAAAAGGAGAGGCAGCCGAGGTGCCCGAAGGAGCAGGCGGGCAGGCCGTTTTGCCGCGCGCCGATCGCTTGGGCGGCGTCTTCGATCACGATCAGCTCGTGCTCGCGGGCTACGGCGTTGACCGCGCGCATGTCCGCCATCTGTCCGAAGAGGTGCACCGGTGCGATCACCCGGGTCCGCTCCGTCACTGCGGCTTCGAGCCGCGATGCGTCGAGGTTGAAACTGGCGGGATCGATATCGACGAAGACCGGCCGCGCGCCGAGACGGACGATGGAGCCCACCGTGCCGAAAAAGGTGTAGGGGCTCGTGAGGACTTCGTCGCCCGCGCCGATGCCGAGCGCCATCATGGCGACGACGAGCGCGTCCGTTCCGGAGGAGACGCCGACCGCGTGCTCGACCCCGCAGTAATCGGCGAGCCCGTGCTCGAAGCAGTCCACCTCCGGGCCGAGTATGAAGTACTGCGACTCGACCACGCCGCGCACCGCCTCGTCGAGTTCGGCCTTGAGGGCTTGGTACTGGGGTTTCAGGTCGAGGAGGGGAACTGGAATCTTGGCCTTGCTCATGAAATTCAGGGAGGCCATGTTTCGGGCTTTCCGAAGCCTTGTCTAGCACGGAACGAGATTGTCCCCGCCAAGAGAGTTGCGCCCGCCGCTTCCAGCCTTTACTCGTTCGGATCATGCCCGAGTCCGTACCCACGCAGCCGCTCCTGTCCGTCCGGGACCTCAAGGTCCACTTTCCGATCCGAGGCGGCGTGCTGCAACGCACTCTGGACTGGGTGAAGGCGGTGGACGGGATCTCCTTCGACGTTCCCCGGGGCAAGACGGTCGGCCTCGTCGGGGAGAGCGGCAGCGGCAAGACCACGACCGGTCGGGCGATCGCCCGGCTGGTGCCGATCACCGCCGGCACCGTCGGTTACGACGGCTTGGCCGTTTCCGCTCTAAGCGAGTCGGGCTTTTTTCCCTACCGGAAGCGGATTCAAGTGATCTTCCAGGACCCCTTCAGTTCGCTCAATCCGCGGATGACTGTCTACGGCATCATCGCCGAGCCGCTGGAAATTCATTTCCCGGCCTGGTCCAAGGAGCAGCGCCGCGCTCGGGTGGCAGACCTGTTGGACAAGGTCGGGCTGGAGGCGGATTTCATGCAGCGCTACCCGCACCAGTTCAGCGGGGGACAGCGGCAGCGCATCGGCATCGCCCGCGCCTTGGCGGTGGAGCCGGAGTTCATCATTTGCGACGAGCCGGTCAGCGCGTTGGACGTGTCGGTCCAGGCGCAGATCGTCAACCTGCTCCAAGACCTGCAGGAGGAGTTCGGGCTGACCTACCTCTTCATCGCGCACGACCTCGCGGTGGTGGAGCACATCAGCGACGAGGTGCTGGTCATGACGGAGGGTAAAATCGTCGAACAAGCCAGCGCGGAGGCGATCTACAACCGGCCCACGCACCCCTACACCGTGAAGCTTCTCGAAGCCGTGCCGAAGCTTTGAGGCGGCGATTCGAACTTGCAGGGAGGGGGCTTCGGAGCATCGTTTCCGCTATGAAATCCCTACCGAAAATCCTCCTCGCTCTCCTCGTTTTCGCCGCCGGTGTCGCCCTCAGCGGGTGCAACACCATGCGGGGCCTCGGCCAGGACATCGAAAACGCCGGCGAGTCGATTCAGAACGTCGGCAACTGAACCATCGGGAGGGATTCCGTCGGAGGCAGCCGTGGCCTGCGCTCTCGGGCGCGCTTCGCGGCGGAGGGGGGGCGGTGCGTGCGGGGGAAGCGCCCGGCAAGCGGGCACGCCACGTTTGGGGGGCGTGGCGTGCGCCCTCGGGCGCGCTTCGCGGCGGAGAGGGGCGGTGCGTCCGGGGGAAGCGCCCGGCGAGCGGGCACGCCACGTTCTTTCGTGGCGCTCTACCGGACGGTGACCGGAATCTCGACCGGCGCGCCGCCGGGCGCGCGGACGAAGAGGCGTCCCGAACCGCTCTCGGCTCCTTCGACCGTGACATTGACCGTGCGGGCACCGCCGGGCACGACGACTTCCGGCATGATCAGGCTGTCGGGGATGTCGGTCGTCACGTTGAGATAGAGGCCGTCCGATGGGGCCGGCTCGGCCAAGGCGAAGGCCAGCACGCGGCGCTCGCCGGTGCGTAGATCGAGGCGGGCCGGCAGGACGCTGAGGGTCGTGGAATCCGCCGGGCCGAAGTCCGGCTCCGGGAGCGTGTCGGCACCGGCCGGCGCCGCGTCGATCCGGAGCATGCCGGCGGGATCGGTTTGGGCGTCGTTGCGGATCTCGACCTCGTAGCTGCCGGGCTGGAGCCGGGGCACTACGAACTGGAGCGTGTTGCCGGACAGGAAACGGGTTTCCGCCGACGTGCCGCCGACGAAGACCCGGTCGTCCTCGGAAAACCCACGCCCGAGCACCGCCAGTTGGGTCCCGGCCGGAGCACGATCCGCGTCGAGGGTCAGGGAGAAGCGCTCGATCAGCCGGATCTCCTGCAAGGGCGACTTCACTTCCTTGGTCTCCCCGGGCTCGCCGGTCAGCGACTTCAAACGGTAGCGGATGATGTAATAGTAACGGGCGCTGTCTTTGCCGGGCGGGAAAACATAGTCGTAGTCGAATAGCCCGGCCCCCAGTTCGCTGCGCTTCATCAGGCGCTCTTCGCCGTCGATCACCACGTAGGCCGCCACCGTGCGCTTGTCGATGGCGGTATCGCTGACGTCGGCCTTGGCCGTCAGCGTATAGATGCGCGAGGGATTGGTCGGCACCGTGGTGGGCGTCATGTTGGCGACTTTAACGCTGCATCCGGAGAGCAGGGCGGCGAGCAGGAGAATCGGGAGAGTCTGGATAATGCGCTTGGCTTTCATGGGCAGTGTCGGAAGGTATGCCCCGCACCGCATGGACCTGCAAGCAAAAGAGCCGGACCGGACGACCGCAAGGACCCCCGCCTTCGGGCTCTATTGCCATGTGCCCTTCTGCGCCTCGACCTGCGACTTCTGCGCCTTCTACCAGGAGAAGCCCCGGCGGGGCGACCTCGACCGCTACCTCCGCGCGATGGAGCTCGAGTTCGAGCGGCTGCCGTCGGGCCGTCCCGTCGATACGGTCTTTTGGGGCGGCGGAACTCCGGGCCTCTTGGCGGCGCGGGACCTCGAGCGTCTGGGGCGTGCGATGCTCGACCGCCTCCCCGGACGTCCGGGCGAGTGGACCGTGGAGATGGCCCCCTCCACCGTGAAGGCGGACAAGCTCGCGGTCCTGCGCGATCTCGGCGTGACCCGGATCTCGATGGGCGTGCAGAGTTTCGACGCCCGCCTGCTCGAATCGCTCGGGCGGCTGCACCGTCCGGCGCAGATCCACAAGGCGTGGGACTTGGTTCGGTCCGCCGCTTTCCCCCGGACGAACCTCGACCTCATGTTCGCCATCCCCGGGCAATCGATCGAGGCTTGGGAAAGCGATCTGCGGGAGGCCGCTCGGCTGGGGCCGGACCACCTGTCGACCTACTGCCTGACTTTCGAGGAGGATACCGCGCTCTACCTGAAACTTTCGCGCGGGCAGCTGAAGATCGACGAGGAACGGGAGCGTCGCTTCTACGAACGCGGATGGGAGCTTCTGGAAGAACTGGGCTACCGCCAGTACGAGATCTCCAACTTCTGCCGGCCCGGTGCCGAATGTATTCATAACCTCAATACATGGAAGATGCAGGAGTGGATGGGCTGCGGCCCCTCCGCCGCCAGCCAACTGGACGGGTTCCGCTGGCAGCGTCCGGCCCATCTCGAGACTTGGGCCGCCGCTCTCGAAAGGGGGGATGCCGGGGCGCTCCGGACCGAATCGGTGGAGTTGAGCGACGAGTTGCTCTTCGCCGACCGGCTGATCTTCGGCCTGCGGATGAACGCCGGAGTGGAGCCCCCCGACCGGGACCGGGGCGCTCCGGATGCCGGTCGCTGCCTCGACCGCCTGCGGCCTTTTTTCGACCGCCTGAGGCGGGAGGGTCTGTTGACGGAGGACGGGCGGCGACTGGTTTTGACCCGGGAAGGCCGTCTCCTGAGCGACGGCATCGCGTCGGAAATCCTTGCGCTACTTTAAAGCCTGTCCCAAGCGCCGGGGACCTTCAGTCGTAGCTGGGTTCGGTGGCTTTGCCGCGGAAGATGTAGTAGGCCAGGGCGGTATGGCCGATCAGGAAGGGCAGCACGACGACGGTGCCGACAGGTATGATCCGCAGCGATTCAGGTACCGCCGGCAGGTAAAGATTCGTCCGCACGATCCCGTGCGCCGACGGGGAACCACTCCTGAACGCATCGCCTGGACGGCGCTGCGGTCTGTCCCCTCTTGGCAAGGCGGGGAATTGGCGGGCTAGCTCGAATGGCACTTAGTTAAGCTAGGTTGTCGAGGATTTTCATGGGTGGATTTTCCGAGCGGAAGTGTTCGAAGTATTCGTGCCTTGGCTTCTGTAACCAGCGGGTGCATTTTGGTCTTCG
>Ga0008833_1000394_pt1 | contig 48588 bp, 43 predicted proteins | sample HotLakConsoUCCLE_FD_62216 | JGI IMG/M metagenome (GOLD analysis project Ga0008833, IMG submission 62216) | Hypersaline microbial mat communities from Hot Lake, Washington, USA - Hot Lake Consortium UCC-LE | ecosystem: Environmental > Aquatic > Non-marine Saline and Alkaline > Hypersaline >... | reverse complement strand
GCCGCCTCGGGCGCCACCTTCGAGACGCGCTCGCCGGTGGATGACAGCCTGATCTGCGAGGTTGCCCGCGGCGATGCCACCGATATCGACGCCGCCGCCCGCGCGGCAAGGCCGCCTTTCCCGCCTGGCGCGACATGGCCGGGGCCGAGCGCAAGAAGATCCTGCACCGGGTCGCCGACCTGATCGTGGAACGGGCCGAGGACATCGCGCTTTGCGAGTGCTTCGACACCGGGCAGGCGCTGCGCTTCATGTCCAAGGCGGCGCTGCGCGGCGCCGAGAATTTCCGCTTCTTCGCGGATCGCGCGCCCGCCGCGCGCGACGGGCAAAGCCTGCCCTCGCCCACTTTGATGAACATCACCACCCGCGTGCCGATCGGCCCTGTGGGTGTCATCACGCCCTGGAACACGCCCTTCATGCTGTCCACCTGGAAGATCGCGCCGGCGCTCGCGGCGGGCTGCACCGTGGTGCACAAGCCGGCCGAGTTCTCGCCGCTCACCGCGCGCCTCCTGTTGGAAATCGCCGAAGAGGCGGGCCTGCCCCCCGGGGTCTGGAACCTGGTGAACGGCCTGGGCGAGGAGGCGGGCAAGGCCCTGACCGAGCATCCCGACATCCGCGCCATCGCCTTCGTGGGCGAATCCCGCACCGGCTCGATGATCATGAAACAGGGCGCCGACACGCTGAAGCGGGTGCATTTCGAGCTGGGCGGCAAGAACCCGGTCGTGGTCTTCGACGACGCCGACCTGGACCGCGCGCTGGATGCGGCGATCTTCATGATCTACTCGCTCAACGGCGAGCGCTGCACCTCTTCCAGCCGCCTGCTGATCCAGGACAGCGTGGCCGATGACTTCCTCGCCCGGCTGACCGAGCGGGTGAAGAAGATCCGCGTGGGCCACCCGCTCGACCCGCAGACAGAGATGGGGCCCTTGATCCACAAGACCCATTTCGACAAGGTGTGCAGCTATTTCGACAAGGCCCGCGCCGAGGGCGCAACCATCGCGGCGGGCGGCGCGCGCGAGGGCACGCAGGGCTGGTTCGTGCAGCCCACACTGTTCACCGGCGCACGCAACGACATGGCCATCGCCCAGGAAGAGATCTTCGGCCCGGTGCTCACGGCGATCCGCTTCACCACCGAGGAAGAGGCGCTGAACATCGCCAACGATATCAGCTATGGCCTCACCGGCTATGTCTGGACGAACGACCTGACCCGCGCGCTGCGCTTCACCGACAAGCTGGAGGCAGGGATGATCTGGGTGAATTCCGAGAATGTCCGCCACCTGCCCACCCCCTTCGGCGGGGTCAAGGCAAGCGGCATCGGCCGCGACGGCGGCGACTGGAGCTTCGAGTTCTACATGGAACAGAAGCATGTGGGCCTGGCCACAGGCCGCCACAAGATCACGCAACTGGGGGTCTGAACCATGCCCGTGCCACAACCGAACCTCTACCCGCCCTTCAACATCGTGCGGCTCAGCCATGTCGAATACAGGGTGACGGACCTGGCGAAATCCCGCGCCTTCTACGTGGACATGCTTGGCCTACAGGTGACGCACGAGGAGGCGGGCCGGCTCTATCTGCGCGCGCTGGAGGAACGGGGCCATCACTGCATCTGCCTTGTCGAGGCCGCGGAGGCCGGCGTGGGGGTGCTGGGCTTCAAGCTGTTCGACGAGCCCGATCTGGACAAGGCGGAGGCGTTCTTCAAGGCCAGGGGGCTGCCGGTGGAGTGGGTAGAGCGCCCGTTCCAGGGCCGCACCCTGCGCGCCCGCGATCCCTGGGGCATCCCGCTGGAGTTCTACGTCAAGATGGACCGGCTGCCGCCGATCCACCAGCAATACAAGCTCTATCACGGGGTCAAGCCGCTGCGGATCGACCATTTCAACATGTTCTCGGCCGATGTGGACGCCTCGGTGGCGTTCTACAACGAGATCGGCTTCCGCGTGACGGAATATACCGAAGACGCAGAGACCGGCCGGGTCTGGGCCGCGTGGATGCACCGCAAGGGCGGTGTCCACGACGTGGCCTTCACCAACGGCTTCGGGCCGCGCCTGCATCACACCGCCTTCTGGGTGCCCACACCGCTGAACATCATCGACCTGCTGGATCTCATGTCCACAACGGGTTGGGTTTCCAATATCGAACGCGGTCCGGGTCGTCACGGCATCTCGAACGCGTTCTTCTTGTATATTCGTGACCCGGACGGTCACCGGATCGAAATCTACTGCTCGGACTACCAGACGGTGGACCCGGATCTGGAGCCCATCAAGTGGGATCTGAAGGATCCTCAGCGCCAGACGCTCTGGGGCGCGCCCGCGCCGCGCTCCTGGTTCGAGGAGGGCAGCCTTTTCGAGGACGCCACCCCGCAAGAGGCCGTGCTCAAGGCACAGCCCATCATCGCGCCATGAGGAACGACATGCGATTTGCCAGCTATTCCGTTGACGGGGCACAGTTCTACGGGGCTGTGGCCGAGGGCGGCATGATCGAGTTGTCCACAGCTTTTCCACACTGGCCCTCGCTGCGCGAGGTGATCGCCGCCGGCGGCTTGCCGGATCTGGAAAAAGCTGTGGAGAACCGAAAAATCTCTCATGAAACCGGCAGCTTCCGCTGGGAAATTCCCATCCCCGCCCCGGAAAAGATCATCTGCGTGGGCGTGAACTTTCCCGCCCGGAATGAGGAATACAAGGACGGCCAGGAAGCGCCGCCCAACATGTCCCTGTTCATCCGCTTCCCGCGCAGCTTCGTCGGCCACGAGGTGCCGCTGACCCGACCGAAGGCCAGTCATCAGCTTGATTACGAAGGCGAAATCGCCATCGTCATCGGCAAGGGCGGGCGCCATGTCCCGCAGGCCGAGGCCCTGTCGCATATCGCGGCGCTGACGCTTTGCAACGAGGGCACGCTGCGCGACTGGGTGCGCCACGCCAAGTTCAACGTGACCCAGGGCAAGAATTTCGACGGCTCGGGCGCGATGGGGCCGTGGCTGGTGCCCTTCACCGATCCGGCGCAGATCGAGGATATCCGCCTCACCACCCATGTGAACGGCGAGCTGCGCCAGGATGACCGCACGGCGCGGATGCTCTTCCCGATCGCCCGGCAGATCGCCTATATCTCCACCTTCACCACGCTGGTGCCCGGCGACATCATCGTGACCGGCACGCCCACCGGGGCGGGCGCGCGCTTCGACCCGCCGCGCTACCTCGCCCCCGGAGACGTGGTGGAGATCACCGCCGAGGGCATCGGCACCCTGCGCAACGGCGTGGTGGACGAAAAATGAAGCTTTCACCGCAAGATATCGAAACGGCCGCCAAAGACCTTCTGGCCGCCGAGGAGACCGGCCAGCAGATCGGCCTTCTGTCGCTGCGCCATCCCGGCATGACGATGGATGACGCCTACGCCGTCCAGACCGCGCTGATGCAGGCCAAACTGGCCGCGGGGCGGCGGATCATCGGCTGGAAGATCGGCCTGACCTCGAAGGCGATGCAGGACGCGCTCAAGATCGACACGCCGGACAGCGGGGTGTTGTTCGACGACATGGAATTCGCCCCTGGCGGCGAGATCCCGGCGGGCCGGTTCATCCAGCCCCGCATCGAGGCGGAGATCGCCTTCGTGATGAAAGCCGACCTGCCCCCGGCAGGCGTGACCCGCGAGACCGTGCTGGCGGCGACGGATTTCGTCTGCCCCTCCATCGAGATCCTGGATACGCGCATCCTGCGGGCCGATCCGGACACCGGCCGCAGCCGGATCATCACCGACACGATCTCGGACAACGCGGCCAATGCGGGCATCGTGCTGGGCGCGGCGCGGCATGATCCGGCGCGGGTGGACCTGCGCTGGACGGGCGCCATCGTCAGCCGGAACGGCGAGGTCGAAGAGACCGGGCTGGGCGCGGGCGTGCTGAACGATCCCGTCGCCGGGATCGTCTGGCTGGCCAACCGAATGGGCCAGTATGGCCAGACCATCCGCGCCGGAGAGGTTGTGCTGTCGGGCTCGTTCGTCCGGCCCGTCGAATGCCCGCCGGGAAGCCGGATCGAGGCGGATTTCGGCGCGTTCGGAGCGGTCTCGATCGCCTTCGCCTGATCGGCGGGATCACGCGAAAGCGGTGACCGGCGCAACGATTTCAATGCCGCGAGGATGCGCCGGCCTTGACTCGACTCGCCTGTCGCTCCATGTTTCGCCTGCGACGTTACAGCTATCGACCACACTGCTCCTTCACGGCCAGTCACTCGATTACGCACTGACTGCGCCGCGCTGCCGCACTTCCGCGGGCAGCATGCAAAGGAGAAGAGACGATGGCAACTGGCACCGTCAAATGGTTCAACACCACCAAAGGCTATGGCTTCATCGCGCCCGACGGCGGCAGCAAGGATGTGTTCGTGCACATCTCGGCCGTGGAACGTTCCGGCCTGACCGGCTTGGCCGACAACCAGAAAGTCACCTTCGACATCGAAGCGGGCCGCGATGGCCGCGAGTCGGCGGTGAACATCTCGCTGGCGTAAGCCACGACGATCGGTTCAATGAAACGGGCGCCCCTCGGGGCGCCCGTCTTGCGTTCGGGAGGCGTCAATCCTCCAACACGAATGTCACCTTCATGTGGACACGGTATTCGTCGATCTCGCCGTTCTTCACGGTGACCTCGGAATCCTTGATCCAAGCGGATTGAACATTCTTCAGCGTCTCGGTCGCCCGCGCGATGCCCTGCCGTGCGGCATCATCGAACGAGGTCGGCGACGCGGCACTGATCTCGGTGATTCGTGCAACTGCCATGAGGTCCTCCTTTCCGTCTGGTATCAGGACAACGCGGCAGGCGCGGGGCGCGTTCCTCAGCCCGGCGTCTCCGCCGCCTCCGCCCGGTCCACCAGTTTCAGCACATGCGGGCCCAGCGCCTCGACGATCCGGGCCACGCCCTCGGCATCGGGATGGATCCCGTCGCCCTGCATGAAGCGCCGCATCGCCTGCGGGTCGCCCGCCGCGCCGCGGATACCGGCGAAGAAGTCGGGCGCGAGCAGCGCGTCGAACTCCCCGGCGAGGTCGGGATACATCGCGTCGAAAGCGGTCTTGTAGTCCGCCCCGTAATTGCCGGTGGCCTCCAGCCCCACCAGCAGCACCGGCAGACCGCGCGCCTGTGCCGCCTCCAGAATGCCCCGCAGGTTGGCGCGGCTGGACGCCGGGTCGATACCGCGCAGCAGGTCGTTGCCCCCCAGCGCCACGATCATTCCCCCCACCTCCGGGGTGAGCGACCATTCCACCCGCGCAAGCCCGCCCGCCGTGGTGTCACCCGACACGCCCGCGTTGATCAGTTCCACATCGGCGCCGTTCTCCTCCAGCCAGGCCTCCATCTGCGGGACGAACCCCGCCTCCTCGGGCAGACCGTAGCCCTGGGTCAGGCTGTCGCCCAGCGCCACCAGGGTCACCTCCTCCGCCTGCGCCATTGACGCAGTCAGCAGAAGGATCGCCGCGGCCGCCTTGCTCCGCCAGTTCAGTGCCCCATATGGAAGGCTCGACATGATTTCCGGACCTCGCGCATGACCGAGACTGTTCTCAACCTCAAAGATGTGGCCCTCACGCTTCAGGGCAATGCCGGGCCGGTGCAGATCCTGCACGGGATCACGCTGGATGTGAACCGTGGAGAGTCTATCGGCCTCGTGGGGCCGTCCGGTTCGGGCAAGTCCTCGCTGCTGATGGTGATGGGCGGGCTGGAGCGCGCCACCGGCGGCACCGTGCGCGCGCTGGGCCGCGACCTGACCGCGATGGACGAGGACCAGCTGGCCCGGTTCCGCCGCGATCACATGGGCGTGGTGTTCCAGTCCTTTCACCTGATCCCCACCATGACCGCACTGGAGAACGTGGCCACCCCGCTGGAACTGGCCGGCCATCGCGACGCGTTCGAGCGCGCCGAGGCCGAGTTGCAGGCGGTGGGCCTCGGCCATCGGGCGGGCCACTATCCCAGCCAGCTTTCGGGCGGCGAGCAGCAGCGCGTGGCGCTGGCCCGTGCCGCCGCGCCCCGGCCGCAGATCCTTCTGGCGGACGAGCCCACGGGCAATCTCGACGGCGCAACCGGCGAGGCCATCGTCGATCTGCTCTTCGGGCTGCGCGACCGGCACGGCGCGACGCTGGTGCTGGTGACCCATTCGCCCGGCCTCGCCGCGCGCTGCGACCGGGTGGTGACGCTGGCCGACGGGCGCGTTGCGCCCGCGCAAGAGGCGCGGGCCGCGGAATGAGCCTGCCCGTCGCCGCCCGCCTTGCCCGGCGCGAATTGCGCGGCGGCCTGCGGGGCTTCCGCATCTTCCTTGCCTGCCTCGCGCTGGGCGTGGCCGCGATCGCCGGCGTCGGCAGCGTTCGCAGCGCCATCGAGGCCGGGCTGTCGGCGCAGGGTGCGATCCTGCTGGGCGGGGATGCCGAGGCCGAATTCACCTACCGCTTCGCCTCCGAGGACGAGCGGCAATGGATGGACACCCATGCCGAGCAGGTCTCGGAGGTGGTCGATTTCCGCTCCATGGCGGTGGTGGAGCGCGAGGGCGAGACAGAGCGGGGCCTGACGCAAGTGAAGGCGGTAGACGCGGCCTATCCGCTCCTGGGCAGCGTCAGCCTGACACCCGACATGCCGCTGGCGGAGGCGCTCGCCGAGCGCGACGGCTCCGCCGGTGCGGTAATGGAGCAGGTGCTGGCCGACCGGCTGGGCCTGTCGCCCGGCGACGGTTTCCGCCTTGGCACGCGGGATTTCGTGCTGACGGCGATCCTCGCGGGTGAGCCGGACGCGGCGGGCGACGGTTTCGGCCTTGGCCCGCGCACGCTGGTGCGCACCGAGGCCCTGGAGGAATCGGGCCTTCTGGCTCCCGGCACGCTGTTCTCCACGAAATACCGGATGGACCTGCCCGAGACCGCCGATATCGAGGCATTGCGGACGGTGGCGCTGGCCCGGTTCGAGGACCAGGGCCTGCGCTGGCGCGACGCGCGCAACGGCGCGCCCGGCATCGCCGAATTCGTGGACCGGCTGGGCGCCTTCCTCGTGCTGGTGGGCCTGTCGGGCCTCGCGGTGGGCGGCATCGGCGTCTCGGCCGCCGTGCGCGCCTACCTGGCCTCCAAGACCGGCGTCATCGCCACCCTGCGCACGCTGGGCGCCGACCGCGCCACCATCTTCCAGACCTATTTCCTCCAGATCGGGGCGCTGTCGCTTCTGGGCATCGCCATGGGCATCGCGCTGGGCGGGTTGGTGCCGCTGGCCTTCGCGCCGCTCATCGAGGCGCGGCTGCCCGTGCCCGCCGAGTTCGGCCTCTACCCGGCGCCGCTGATGGAGGCCGCACTTTACGGCCTGCTGACGGCGCTGATCTTCACGCTCTGGCCGCTGGCCCGCACCGAGGAGGTGCGCGCCGCCACCCTGTTCCGCGATGCGCTGGGCGGGGCGAAAGTGCTGCCGGCGCCGCGCTTCGTGCTGGCCACGGCGGGGCTTGTGGCGCTCTTGCTGGCCACGGCGGTCTGGTTCTCGGATGCGGCGGCGCTCACGCTGTGGACGGCGGCGGGCATCGCGGGCGCGCTGGGGCTGCTGGCGCTTGCCGCGCTGGGCATCCGGCGGCTGGCCCGTGCCGCCGCCCCGGCGGCGCGTGGCCGCCCGGCCCTGCGCTGGGCGCTGGGCTCGATCGGCGGGCCGCTGACGACGGCGGCCCCGGTGGTTCTGTCACTGGGGCTGGGCCTGTCGGTGCTGGCCTCCATCGGCCAGATCGACGGCAACCTGCGCGCCGCCATCGCCCGCGATCTGCCACAGGTGGCGCCCAGCTATTTCTTCGTGGACATCCAGAAAGACCAGATGCCCGGCTTCCGCGACCGGCTGGACAACGACCCGGCGGTCAGCAAGGTGCAAAGCGCGCCGATGCTGCGCGGCATCATCACCCGCATCAACGGCCAGCCCGCACGCGAGGTGGCGGGCGATCACTGGGTGATCCAGGGCGACCGGGGCGTGACCTATTCGGCCGACCTGCCCGAGGACACCACCCTGACCGCCGGCGAATGGTGGGCGCCGGATTATTCCGGCCCGCCGCTGGTCAGCTTCGCCGCCGAGGAGGCCCAGGAGATCGGGTTGCAACTGGGCGACACGATCACCGTCAATATCCTGGGCCGGGACATCGACGCCACCGTGGCAAGCTTCCGCGAGGTGGATTTCTCCACCGCCGGGATCGGCTTCATCATGTCGATGAACCCCGCCGCCCTGCAAGCCGCGCCGCACAGCTTCATCGCCACGGTCTATGCGGAGCCGCAGGCCGAGGCCGCGATCCTGCGCGATCTGGCCGGGCAATTCCCCAACATCACCGCGATCCGGGTGCGCGATGCGATCGACCGCGTCTCGGACCTGCTGGCGGGGATCGCCCAGGCCACCGCCTGGGGCGCGGCGGCGACACTGCTCACCGGCTTCCTCGTTCTGATCGGCGCGGCGGCCGCGGGGGAACAGGCCCGCACCTACGAGGCGGCGGTGCTCAAGACGCTGGGCGCGGCGCGCGCGCGGATCCTGGCAAGCTTCGCGCTGCGCGCGGCGCTTCTGGGCGCTGCGGCGGGCACCGTGGCGCTGGGCGCCGGAATCGCGGGCGGCTGGGCAGTCAGCCATTTCGTGATGGAAACGGGGTTCGGGGTGATCTGGCCCTCGGCGCTGGGGATCATCGCGGGCGGGGTGCTGGCCACGCTGCTGGCCTCGCTGGCCTTCGCATGGCGCCCGCTGGCGGCCCGGCCCGCGCAAGTGCTGCGGGCGCGCGAATAGCGGTTGTCCACCCGCATGTTGGGTGGCAAGAGGCGCGCAACCGCAACCTTGGGACACCCGCCGCCATGCCCCTCTCACCCGCCCGCCAGACCGCGCTCGTGAACCTCGTCCGCCGCACCGCCCGGGCCGAGATCCTGCCGCGTTTCCGCAACCTTGCCGCCGCCGAGATCTTCGAGAAATCGGGCCCCGAGGACCTGGTCACCGAGGCCGACCACGCCGCCGAGGCGATGCTGACCCGCGGCCTGCGCGAGATGTTTCCCGGCGCCCTGGTGGTGGGCGAGGAGGCGGTTAGCCGCGACCCGTCGATCGCCGACGGGATCGCCAGGGCGGAGCTGGCCTTCATCGTCGACCCGGTGGACGGCACCTGGAACTTCGCGCGCGGGTTGTCCACCTTCGGCGTGATCGTGGCCGCGACCCGCAAGGGCGTGCCTGTCTTCGGTCTGCTCTACGACCCGGTGATGGACGACTGGTTGATCGCCGACGAGACGACACCGGCCCGCCATGTGCGGCCCGGCCGGCCCGCACGGCAGGTCCGGGTCTCGGGCGGGGGCGATATCAACGAGATGTCGGGCTTCATCCCGCTCTACCTGCTGCCCAAAGAGCACCGGGGCGCGGTGGCCGCGCTCTATCCCGGGTTCCGCCGGGCCGCCTCGCTGCGCTGCTCGTGCCACGAATACCGCACGCTGGCCCAGGGCCATGTGGATTTCTGCCTTGCCGCGGGGCTGCAACCCTGGGACCACGCGGCCGGCGTGCTGATCTGCCAGCAGGCCGGCGGCTATGCCGCGATGCTGGACGGCAGCCCCTACTCGGCCGCGCGGCGGGACGGCATCCTGCTCACCGCCCCCAGCCCCGACGCCTGGGCCCGGCTGCGCGAGCGGTTCGACATGCTGGGCTGAGCCGGGCGCTCCGCGGCCCCGGGCGGGGCCTTGCCGCGAGCGGCACCCGGCGCCAGGGCGCGCGGCCTACTCGGCCGCCTCCGAATAGGCGTCCAATGGCGGGCAGGTGCAGACCAGGTGCCGGTCGCCCCAGGCATTGTCCACCCGGTTCACCGGTGGCCAGTACTTGTCGACCCGGAAGGCGCCCGGCGGGAAACAGCCCTGCTCGCGGCTGTAGGGCCGCTCCCAGGCGCCCACAAGATCCTCCACCGTGTGCGGCGCGTTCTTGAGCGGGTTGTTCTGCGGATCGGCCTTGCCCTCCTCGATGGCGCGGATCTCCTCGCGGATCGCCAGCATCGCATCGCAGAACCGGTCCAGCTCGGCCTTGGTCTCGCTCTCGGTGGGCTCCACCATCAGCGTGCCCGCCACCGGCCAGCTCATGGTGGGCGCGTGGAACCCGCAATCCACCAGCCGCTTGGCGATGTCGTCGACGGTGACGCCCGCGCTTTCGGCGAAGGGCCGCACGTCGAGGATGCATTCATGCGCCACCCGGCCCGTCGGCCCCCTGTAGAGCACCTCGAACGCCCCCTCCAGCCGCCGGGCGATGTAGTTGGCATTCAGGATCGCGACGCGGGTGGCCTGGGTCAGCCCCTCGCCGCCCATCATCAGCACATAGGCCCAGCTGATCGGCAGCAGCGAGGGCGAGCCATAGGTCGCGGCCGACACCGCCCCCTGACCGCGCACCGGATCGCCCGGCAGGAAGGGCGCCAGATGCGCCTTGACCCCGATCGGCCCCATGCCCGGGCCGCCGCCGCCATGCGGGATGCAGAAGGTCTTGTGCAGGTTGAGGTGGCTGACATCGCCGCCCAGATCCCCCGGCCGCGACAGCCCCACCATCGCGTTCATGTTGGCCCCGTCGATATAGACCTGCCCGCCATGCCGGTGGGTGATCTCGCAGACCTCCGTCACCGTCTCCTCGAACACCCCATGGGTGGAGGGATAGGTGATCATGCAGCCCGCCAGCGTCCCGGCATGCTTTTCCGCCTTGGCGCGGAAATCCTCCAGGTCGATATCGCCATTGGGCGCGGTGGCCACGGTCACCACGTCCCAGCCCACCATCTGCGCGCTTGCAGGATTGGTGCCATGGGCAGAGACCGGGATCAGGCAGGTGCGCCGATGCTCCTGGCCATTGGCCCGGTGATAGGCGGCGATGGTCAGCAGGCCCGCATACTCGCCCTGCGCGCCGGAATTGGGCTGCATCGACATGGCGTCATAACCGGTGATCGTGCAGAGCTTGGCCGACAGGTCGTCGATCAGCTCGCGGTAGCCCAGCGCCTGGTCACCCGGGACATAGGGATGCAGCAGCGAGAATTCGCCCCAGCTCACCGGCATCATCTCGACCGCGGCGTTCAGCTTCATGGTGCAGGATCCCAACGGGATCATCGCCCGGTCCAGCGCGAGATCGCGATCCGCCAGCCGGCGCATGTAGCGCATCATCTCGGTCTCGGCCCGGTTCATGTGGAACACCGCGTGCTCCAGATAGGGCGTCTGCCGCACCAACGCATCGGGAATGCGGTATTCCGGGGTCATGTCCTCGTCCCTGCGATCGAAACCGAAGGCGCGCCAGACCGCCTCGATGGTCTCCGGCCGGGTGCGCTCGTCCAGCGTGATCCCCACCCGGGTGCGGCCCACCGGGCGCAGGTTGATCCCCTCGCGCACCGCGGCCTGAAGCACACCGCGCTGCATCAGCCCCACATCCACGGTGATCGTGTCGAAGAAGCTCTCCGGCTCGACCCGGAACCCCGCCACCTCCAGCCCGCGGGCCAGCCGCACGGTCTTGCGGTGGATGCGCTGCGCGATGGCCTTCAGCCCCTCGGGTCCGTGGAACACCGCGTAGAAGCTGGCCATCACCGCCAGCAGCGCCTGCGCTGTGCAGACATTCGAAGTCGCCTTCTCGCGGCGGATATGCTGCTCGCGCGTCTGCAGCGCCAGACGGTAGGCGCGGTTGCCGCGCGCATCCACCGACACCCCGACCAGCCGCCCCGGCAGCGCCCGCTTGTAGGCGTCGCGGGTGGCGATATAGGCCGCGTGCGGCCCGCCATAGCCCACCGGCACGCCGAAACGCTGGGTCGAGCCGACGGCGATGTCGGCGCCCATCGCGCCCGGCTCCTTGAGCAGCGTCAGCGCCAGCGGGTCGGCGCTCATCACGGCGATGGCCTGCGCTCCATGCAGCGCCTCGATCAGGGCGCCGAAATCCGAAAGATGCCCGAATGTGCCCGGATACTGGAAGATCGCGCCGAACACCCTGTCGGCCTCCAGCGTCTCGGGCGCGCCCACGATCAGCTCGATGCCCAGCGGCGCGGCGCGGGTGCGCAGGACCGAGATGTTCTGCGGGTGGCAGTTCTCGTCCACGAAGAAGGCCCGCGCCTTCGACTTCGCCACCCGTTGCGCCATGGTCATCGCCTCGGCGCAGGCGGTCGCCTCGTCCAGCAGCGAGGCATTGGCGATCTCCAGCCCCGTGAGATCGGAGATCATCGTCTGGAAATTCAGCAGCGCCTCAAGCCGGCCCTGGCTGATCTCGGGCTGGTAGGGGGTGTAGGCGGTATACCAGGCGGGGTTTTCCAGGATGTTGCGCTGGATCACCGGCGGGGTGACCGTGCCGTGATAGCCCATCCCGATCAGCGAGGTGAGAACCTTGTTCTTCGACGCCACCTCGCGCATCCGGTGCAGGAGTTCGCGCTCCGACAGGGGCTTGCCGAAATCGAGCGGCGCCGCCTGCCGGATCGCCGCCGGCACGGTGTCGTCGATCAGCGCCTCCAGGCTCGGTGCGTCCACCACGCCGAGCATCTCGGCCATCTCCGCCGGAGAGGGGCCGATATGGCGGCGGTTGGCGAAATCGTAGGGCCGGTAGTCGGTGGGTTCGAAAGCCATCTGTCCTGCTCCCGACCGGGATGCCCCCGGTCTTCATTGTTCCCCAAATACGCCCGCCGGAGGCGCGCGCCCGCGCGGGCGCGCCCCCGCGCCAGGCCTCAGCCGATCAGCTTCCTGTAAGCCGCCTCGTCCATGTAATCGTCCATCTGCGACGGGTCGGAGGGCCGGATCTTGAAGAACCACGCGTCCCCCAGCGCGTCCTCGTTCACGAGGCCGGGGTTGTCCACCAGCGCCTCGTTCACCTCGACGATCTCGCCATCCAGCGGCGCAAGGATGTCCGAGGCGGCCTTGACGCTTTCGATCACAACGATCTCGTCATCCTTCGAGACGGTGGTGCCCTCCTCGGGCAGTTCCACGAAGACCACGTCGCCCAGCTGCTCGGCGGCGTGCTCGGTGATGCCCACGACGATCACGTCGTCCTCCGGGCGCAACCATTCGTGTTCCTCGGTGTATTTCATGCCATGCTCCTGTGGCTCTGCGGTCTGGATCAGCGTTTGTAGTTTGCGGGCACGAAAGGCAGGTCCGTGACCGTGACGGGCAGGCGCTTTCCGCGCAGCTCGCCCCAGAGGGTGCGGCCCTGCATGGCCAGTTCCGAGGGCACGTAGCCCATGGCCACCGGCGCGCCATAGGTCGGGCCGAAACCGCCCGAGGTCACCCGGCCCACCGGCCCGCCCGCCTCCTCCGTCTCGAACAGCTCGACGCCCGCGCGCATCGGCGCCCGTCCCTGCGGGCGCAGCCCCACGCGGGCACGCGCCGCACCGTCCGCAAGTTCGCCCAGGAGTCGCGCCGCGCCGGGAAAGCCGCCCTCGCGCGCCCCGCCCGTCCGGCGTGCCTTCTGGATCGCCCATCCCAGCCCCGCCTCCACCGGCGTGGTGCCCGCGTCGATATCCGCGCCGTAAAGGCACAACCCCGCCTCCAGCCGCAGCGAATCGCGCGCACCAAGGCCCACCGGCTCCACGTCGGGGCTGTGCAACAGCGCGCGGGCCAGCGTCTCGGCGGCGGCGGCGGGCACCGAGATCTCGAACCCGTCCTCGCCGGTATAGCCCGAGCGCGACGCCCAGCATTCCGCGCCCGCCAGCGCGACCGTGCCGACATCCATGAAACTCATCGCCGCAACCTCCGGGTTCAACCCTGCAAGCACCGTCTCGGCCCGCGGGCCCTGCAGCGCCAGCAACGCGCGGCCCTCCAGCTCCTTCACGGTGATGCCCGCAGGCTCCAGCCCCGCGCGCAGCAGCGCAAGATCCTCGGCCCGGCGCGCGGCATTGACCACCAGGAACAGGTGATCGCCCCGGTTGGCGACCATCAGGTCATCCTCGATCCCGCCTTCGGCATTGGTGAAGAAGGCATAGCGCTGCCGCCCCTCGGCAAGGCCCGCCACGTCCTGCGGCACCAGCCGCTCCAGCGCCGCGGCCAGCGCGGCCGGATCGGCTCCGCGCAGCACCACCTGCCCCATGTGACTGACATCGAAAAGCCCCGCCGCGACGCGGGTATGGTGATGCTCCTGCAGCACCCCGCTGGGGTATTGCACCGGCATCTCCCAGCCCGCGAAATCCACCATCCGCGCCCCCAGCTCGTGGTGGAGGGCATTCAGCGGCGTGCGCCTCGTCTCTGTCATGGGCAGCCCCTCGTGCTGCGCCAGGCGGTCTCGCGGAAGCGTGCCCCCGGCATCGGTTGCGCGCGGGACCGATGCCCGCACCTCGATGCCCCCTCTGTCCTTTTGCCTGAGATCGTTATCCCTTCGGCGGACACGTCTTTGCGCGCCTCTCTCCAGAGTGTTCGTGGCGGACCGGTCCCTTCGGCCTGAGAGTTTCCGGGGCGGTTGCTCCTTCGGCACCGGCGCGCAGCCGGTTCTCCCGATCCGTCGCGCCGGACGATAGCCAAGCGCCCGGAGGCTGGCAAGAGGGGTCGGGGCTCAGACCCGGTTGCAGGCCTGCGGCGCCAGGATCGCCATCAGCCCGGGATTGTCGCAGATCAGCGCATCGAGGGTGATCTCGTCCAGGTGGGCGAAGAAGGTCTCCACCGCGTCGCCCAGCGCCAGCCGCAACCGGCAGCTTTCGGTCAGCGGGCAGGTATTGTCCCCATCCGCGAAGCATTCCGCGAGAGGCACGGGCGCCTCCAGCGCGCGGAACACGCTGCCGATCTGGATCTGTTGCGCGGGCCGGGCAAGGCTCAACCCGCCATTGCGGCCGCGCTGGGTGCGCAGATACCCCAGCTGCGCCAGCTGGTTGATGACCTGTGCGAGGTGATTCTCCGACGCGTTGCAGCGTTTGGCGATTTCGTGCTTGGTCACGAGGCGGTCGTCATTTGCGGCGCAGTACATGAGCACACGAATGGCGATGTTGGTACGTTTTGTGACGCGCAATGGACCGATCCTGTCTGAAGGTTTCCCGGGCAGAGTGCCGGAACTTCACGCAAACCGGTTTGACTTGCATCAATTATGCAGCATTCTGTGGGCTCATGCTGCATCATCCGCATTTCTTTGGTTACGGCAGCCTGGTCAACCGGGCCACCCATGCGTATTCGGCGGCGCATCGGGCCAGCGCGCGCGGCTGGCGGCGGGTCTGGCGGCGCAGTCATCTTCGCCCGGTCTCATTCCTGTCGGTGGAACCGGCCGAGGGGGCCGAGATCGAGGGGCTGATCGCCGCGGTGCCACGCGGGGACTGGGCCGCGCTCGACCGGCGCGAGGCCGCCTATGACCGCCACGCTGTCACCGATCACGTGCGTCACGCGGCCGGCGGGCGCCCCGAGATCGCGCTCTACCGCCTGCGCGATCAGGGCCATGACGCGCCCAGCGCCGAGCATCCCGTTCTGCTGAGCTACCTGGACGTGGTGACGCAAGGATACCTGCGCGAGTTCGGCCAGTCCGGCGCAGAGCGGTTCTTCGAGACCACGGTGGGCTGGGAGGCCCCGGTGCTCGACGACCGCGCCGCCCCCCGCTACCCGCGCCACCAGCGGCTCGAGGCCGCCGAGCGCGACCTGGTGGACGCCCTGCTGCGGGCGGTGCGCGCCACACCGGCGGAGCCGGGCTGATGCTCTCCAGGACATTGATGATCCTGCTGCGGATCACCCGGCAGCTCTGGGTGCGGGTGGTGGTCATCGCGTTCCTGGCGCTGCTGTCGGCCCTGCTCGCGCCGCTTGTCGCCCCGGTCGTTCCCGAGCCGTTGGCCGAACGGCTGGGCCAGGACGCGGTGATGCCGGTGCTGACCATCCTCGCCTCGGGGATGCTGGCGGTGACAACCTTCTCGCTCAACGTGATGGTCTCGGCCTATCGGGCTGCCTCGGCGCAGGCGACACCGCGCGCCTATCGCGTCCTGCTGGACGACACGACCACCCAGACCGTGCTGGCCACCTTCGTGGGCGCCTTCATCTATTCGCTGACGGCGATTATCTTGTTCCGGTCCGGCATCTACGGCGCCTACGGCCCGGCTGCCTCGGTCACGGTGTTCGGCTTCACGGTGGTGGTGGTCGCGCTGATCATTCTGGCGATCCTGCGCTGGATCGAGCACCTGTCGAAACTGGGCAGCATGGACCATACGCTGGACAGCATCGACGCCCGCACCCGCAGCGCGCTGTCGGCGCGCGCAGTCCGCCCGGCGCTGGGCGGGTGCCCGATGCGCGACCCGGCGGATGTGCCCGCCGGCGCCTCGCCCGTGCCGGCAGACCGCAGCGGCTATGTCCAGTTCATCGACATGGGCCGGATCCAGGAGAGCATGGCCGCCGAAGACGCCACCGCCTATGTCGCGACCCCGCCGGGTCGTTTCGTGGTCAAGGGCTGGCCATTGGCGCATGTCACCGCGCTGGACCCCGAGGCGGCGCGCGGGCTGGCCTCGTGCTTCACCCTCGGCTCCACCCGCACCTTCGAGCAGGATGCGCGCTTCGGGCTGGTGGTGTTCAGCGAGATCGGGGCGCGCGCCTTGTCGCCCGGTGTCAACGATCCCGGCACCTCGGTGGACGTGGTCCACAGGGTGCAGAAGCTGCTTTGGGAGAGCGGCGCGCCCGAACGGCGGGATGACGAGATCTGCTATCCCGACGTCCATGTCCCTGAGGTGACCACGGCGGACCTGGTTTCGGACGCGTTCGGAGACCTGGCCCGCGACGGGGCGGACAGCGCGCTGGTCTCGAGCAGTCTGCTCCGGGCGCTGGGTGAGCTTTCGGCGCATCATGACGCACAGTTGTCCCGCGCCGCAGAGGGCATGGCGGGACATCTGCGGGAACTGGCCGCCGGGGCGCTGAAAGAGGACGCGGCCCTGCGCGAGGCACTGGGCCGCACAAGGCTCAGCCCTTCGCCCTGACCCTCCGCAACAGCGGCATCAGGTCGGACATCTCCGGGCCGCGTTCCATGCCCGTCAGCGCCTTGCGCAGCGGCATGAACAGCCCCTTGCCCTTGCGGCCCGTGGCCTGCTTGACCCGGGCAGTCCACTCGCTCCAGGTAGCCTCCGTGAAGGGCGGATCGGGCAACAGCGCCAGCGCCTCCGCCACGAAGTCGGCATCCTCGGGCGCGATCACGGGCTCGGCCCCGTCGCGGCACATCTCCCACCAGCCCGGCAGATCGGCCCGCGTGGCGATGTTCTCGCGCGTGACCGTCCAGAACCGTTCCGCCAGCGCATCCGGCACGCCCAGCGCCGCGATCTGCTCGCGCACCGCCTCGAAGGGCAGCCCGTGCAGGTAGCGCGCCGTGAGCGGGAACAGGTCTTCCACGTCGAACTTGGTGGGGGCCGCTCCGAAGCGCCCGATGTCGAAACCCTCGGCGATGGCGTCCAGATCGTCGCGCAGTTCCACCGGATCGGCCGAGCCCAGCCGCGCCATCAGGCTCAGCAGGGCCGCGGGCTCCACCCCCTGTGCGCGCAGGTCTCGCAGCGCCAGCGTGCCCAGCCGCTTGGACAGCGCCTCGCCCTGCGGTCCGGTCAACAGGGAATGATGGGCGAAGCGGGGCGGCTCCGCGCCCAGCGCGCGGATGATCTGGATCTGCGTCGCGGTGTTGGTCACATGATCGGAGCCGCGCACAACGTCCGTCACGCCCATCTCGACATCATCCACCACCGAGGCCAGCGTATAGAGGAACTGACCGTCACCGCGGATCAGCACCGGGTCCGACACGCTGGACGCGTCGATAGAGATCTCGCCCAGGATGCCGTCCACCCACTCGATCCGTTCGTGATCCAGCTTGAAGCGCCAGTGCCCGGGGCCGCGCTCGGCCCGCAATGCCGCCTTCTCCTCTTCCGACAGCGCCAGGGCGGCGCGGTCATAGACCGGCGGGCGGCCCATGTTCAGCTGCTTCTTGCGCTTGAGGTCCAGCTCGGTCGGGGTCTCGAAACACTCGTAGAGCCGTCCCATCCCGCGCAACTGGTCGGCCGCCGCCTCGTAGCGCTCCAGCCGCAGCGACTGGCGCTCCATCCGGTCCCAGGTCAGGCCGAGCCAGGTCAGATCCTCCTTGATCGCCTCGACATAGTCCTCCTTCGAGCGCTCCGGATCGGTGTCGTCGATCCGCAGGATGAAGGTGCCGCCGGCCTTGCGGGCGATCAGGTGGTTCATCAGCGCGGTGCGCAGGTTGCCCACATGGATGTAGCCGGTGGGCGACGGGGCGAAACGGGTGGTGGTCATGGCGCTCTCCTGTCGGGGCGATGCTGTGTCACAGGGGCGCGGACTTGTCCAGCGCGCGGCGCGCGGGCACGGATCACGGAATCACGCTTGCGTGAACTCACAGTCACTGTGCGAGTTTGCACGCGCAACGCCATGACGGGGCGTTATCTTCCGGGCACAACCGCAACCGGGAGGATTCCGCCAATGACCCAAATACCGACGATCAGCCGCCGCCAGGCGCTTGCCGGCGCCGCCGCCCTGCCGCTGGCCGCGGCCGCCGCTGGCCCGGCCAGCGCCGCCGCCCCGATGATGGGCGCGGGCATGCCGCGCTACAACCGCTTCATGCTGGGCGTGTTCGAGGTGACGACGATCCTCGCCGGCACCCGCACCGTGCCCGAGCCGCAGGGCATCTTCGGAATGAACGCCTCGCCCGAGGAATTCGCCGCCGCCTCCGAAGCCGCCAACATCCCCACCGACGCGGCGCAATTCTTCTTTACCCCCACCGTGGTCAATACCGGCTCGGAGCTGATCCTGTTCGATACCGGCCTATCGGCCGAGGGCACCGCCGCCGCGCTGGCCGAGGCCGGTTACAGCCCCGACCAGGTGGATACCGTCGTCATCACCCACATGCATGGCGACCATATCGGCGGCCTGATGGAGGGCGAGACCGAGACCTTCGCCAATGCCCGCTACGTGACGGGCCAGGCCGAGTTCGACGCCTGGGACATGTCCGGGGACGAGGGCTTCGAGGCCAAGATGCGCCCGCTCACCGAGGCGGGCAAGGTCGAGTTCATCGGCGATGGCGGCGGCGTGGCCTCCGGCGTGACCGGCATGGCCGCGTTCGGCCATACCCCGGGCCACATGGTGTACATGCTGGAAAGCGACGGCAAGCAGCTGCTGATCGCGGCCGATTTCGCAAACCACTATGTCTGGTCGCTGGCCCATCCCGACTGGGAGGTGCGCTTCGACCGCGACAAGGAGGCGGCCGCCGCCACCCGTCGCCGGCTTCTCGACATGCTGGCCGCCGACAAGGTGCCCTTCATCGGCTACCACATGCCGTGGCCGGGCGTGGGATACGTGGACAAGCACGACAGCGGCTATGCCTATGTGCCGCACAGCTACCAGCTGATGCTCTGACATCGGCAGCGTGATGCCGGCCCGGCCGCGACAGGCCGGCCGGACGGCGCGCCGTCCCTTTCCGCGGGCGGCGCGCCATTTTTCATGCGACGTGCCACACCCGCCGATGGAGAGCGAAAGAGTGGCCTTGCCCCTTCGCAGTCCGATTTTTCCGACCGAGGCCGCGCTTGAGCCTTGCCCTGCCCCGGCGCCGGGGTAACTTGACCCGACGACAGCAGGACAGGGAGAACCGCATGAGCTGGCTATCATCCTCCTTCATGGGCCGGCGCGGCATCGCGCAGGGCAGGAAAGGGGCGCAGCACCTTCTGACGGAAGAGGCGCAGGGGGATTATCATTTCGTCTACGGGCCTTACGCGAGCCCGGTGATGCGCATCGCCCCGGGCGACGTGGTCGCCGTGGAGACGCTCGACGCCTTCGGCGGCGCGGTGAAGACCGAGGCGGACCTGCCCTCGAAGGTGCTGAACATGCCCTTCGTGAACCCGCAGAACGGCCCCATCGCCGTGGAAGGCGCGCAGAAGGGCGATGTGCTGGCCGTCTATATCGAAAGCCTCTTGCCGCGCGGCCCGCAGCCCGCTGGAACCACGGCGCTGATCCCGGATTTCGGCGGCCTCACCTCCACCGGGCTGACCCATCTCAACGCGCCGCTGGCGGAACGGGTGAAGAAGATGGAGGTCACGCCCGAAGGCGGGGTGAAGTTCTCCGACCGGGTCACCCTGCCTTACGAGCCCTTCGTGGGCACCATGGGCGTCTCACCCGAAATCGAGGCGATCTCGTCGTTGCAGCCGGACTATTGGGGCGGCAACATGGACCTGCCCGACGTGGCGCCCGGCGCGGTGATCTATTTCCCCGTGCAGCGCGACGAGGCGTATTTCTACATCGGCGATTGCCACGGCCGGCAGGGCGATGGCGAGCTGTGCGGCGTGGCCGTGGAAATCCCTGCCACGGTCACGGTGCGGATCGACCTGATCAAGGGCTGGTCGATCCCCGGTGTCCGGTTGGAAACAGAGGACTTCATCATGGCCGTGGGCAGCGCCCGCCCGATGGAGGACGCCGCCCGCATGGCCTATCGCGACCTGATCCGCTGGATGGTCGAGGATTACGGCTACGAGGAATCCGAGGCGTATTTCCTGGCCACCCAGGCCGGCAAGATGCGCGTCGGCAACATGGTGGACCCGAAATACTCGCTGGGCGCCTCCATGCTCAAGACATACCTGGAATAGGAAGGATCGGTTCATGGACCTGGGATTGAAAGGCCTGCGGGCACTGGTCACCGGAGGCACCAAGGGCATCGGCCGGCATTGCGCCGAGATCTTCGCCGCCGAGGGCGCGGCGGTGTCGGTCTGCGCGCGCGACGCCGCAGGCGTGACCGAGACGATCGAGGCGCTCAAGGCCAAGGGCGCGCAGGCTTTCGGCCGCGCGGTGGACGTGTCCAACGCACATGCGCTGACCAGCTGGGTGAAGGACAGCGCCGCGGCATTGGGCGGGATAGACATCGTGGTGGCCAACGTCTCGGCGCTGGCCGTGGCCGATGACGAGGCCGCCTGGCAGTCGGGCTTCGACACCGACATGATGCATTCGGTGCGGCTGGTGAATGCCGCCATGCCGTTCCTGGAAAAGTCGGACGCCGCGGCGATCACGCTGATCTCCTCGGTTTCGGGCCGAGAGGTGGATTTCACCGGCCCGGCCTACGGCGCGTTCAAGGCGGCGCTGGTGCATTACGCGCAGGGGCTCGCCATGAAGCTGGCCGACAAGGGGATCCGCGCCAACACCGTCTCGCCGGGCAACACCTATTTCGAGGGCGGGATCTGGAAATCGATCGAGCAGAACAACCCGGACCTGTTCCAGCAGGCGCTGGCGCTCAATCCGACGGGCCGGATGGCGCGCCCCGAGGAGATCGCGCGCGGCGTGGTGTTCCTGTCCTCGCCGGCCTCCAGCTTCACCACCGGCACCAACCTGGTGATCGACGGCGCGCTCACCCGCGGCGTCCAGCTCTGAAAGGCGCCTCGCCCCTCAACGGGCGAAGAGTTCCGGGCCCGTCACCACGGTGACGGGCCCGTCCAGCAGCCCTCCCGCCTCCAGGAAGAACCCCTTCGATCCGGCACCGGCGTTGTGCCGGTCCATCGCCGCCACGTCGACGAAACGCTCATGGGTGACGAAGACGCACGGATCATCCGCGGCCTGCGTGACGAAGAAGCTGGCCGTGTCGGGCTCGTTCGAGCGCACATAGGCCCCCACCTTCAGCAGGGCCAGGCGCACGGTTTCCTCGTGGCCCGGTTTCGCGCGCAGGATGGCTGTCAACGTGTGCATGGCGGCTCCTTTCCTTGCGTCAGCCCCGCAGGCCCAGCTCTTCCATCATCCGGTCGCGCATGACGAATTTCTGCGGCTTGCCCGTGGCGGTCAGCGGCATGTCCTCGGCGAAGCGGATGTAGCGGGGGATCTTGTAATGGGCGATCCTGCCCTTGCACCAGTCGCGCAGGCTGTCGGCCTCCAGCCGGGCGCCGGGGCGCGGGATGATCCAGGCCGCAACCTCCTCGCCGAATTTCGCATCGGGCAGCCCGAAGACCTGCACCTGCGAGATATCGGGATGGGTGGCGAGGAAATCCTCGATCTCGGCGGGGTAGATGTTCTCGCCGCCCCGGATCAGCATGTCCTTGAGACGCCCCACGATGCGGCAATAGCCCTGCGCGTCGATCGTGGCCAAGTCGCCGGTATGCATCCAGCCATCGCGGATCGCCTCGGCGGTGCGTTCGGGATCGTTCCAGTAGCCCTTCATCACCAGATAGCCGCGGGTCAGCAACTCGCCTTTCTGGCCTACAGGCAGGGTGTTGCCCGCCGCATCGACGACCCGGCATTCCGCATGGGGCTGGATGCGCCCCACGGTCGAGACGCGCCGGTCCACCGGGTCGTCCATGGCGGACTGGAAAGAGATCGGGCTGGTTTCCGTCATGCCGTAGCCGATGGTGATCTGGCGGCAATGCATCCGCTCCATCACCCGGCGCATCAGCGGCTCGGGGCAGAGCGCGCCCGCCATGATCCCGGTGCGCAGGCTGCGCAGGTCGAACTGCCCGAAATCCGGGTGGTCCAGCATGGCCTGGAACATGGTGGGCACCCCGTGCACCGCGGCGCAGCGTTCCTCGGCGATCGCGGCCAGCGTGTCGCGCGGATCGAACGCCTCTCCGGGGATCACCATGCCGACGCCGTAGGCGCAGGCCGCCAGGTTGCCCAGCACCATGCCGAAGCAATGGTAGAACGGCACCGGGATGCAAAGCGCCTCGCCGGGCCGCAGCTCCATCGCCCGCGCGGTGGAAATGGCGTTGTTGACGATGTTGCGGTGGCTCAGCGTGGCGCCCTTGGGCGCGCCGGTCGTGCCCGAGGTGAACTGGATGTTGATCGCGTCGTCCGGGCGCAGCGTGCCGGTGATCGCGTCGAGCCGCGCCCGCATCGCGCGGTTGCCCCGGCCCATCACCTCGTCGAAGGACAGCGCCCCCGGCCGCGGCGACGGGCCCAGCTGGACCACGGCGCGCAAGGCCGGCAGCCGCGCGGCGCGCAACCGCCCCGGCGCGCAGGTGGCCATCTCGGGCGCAAGCTCGGCCAGCATTCCCAGGTAATCGGATGTCTTGAATTGCGGCGCCACGATCAGCGTGGACACGCCCACCTTGTTCAGCGCGTAGTCCAGCTCGGAGGTGCGATAGGCGGGGTTGATGTTGACGAGGATCGCGCCGATGCGCGCGGTGGCGAATTGCGTCAGCAGCCATTCGGGGCGGTTGGGCGCCCAGATGCCCACCCGGTCGCCCTTGTAGACCCCGATCGCCAGCAGCCCGGCCGCGAGCCGGTCCACCAGCCGGGCGAACTCGGCATAGCTCCAGCGGTCGCCGGTCTGGCGAAAGACGGCGGCGGTGCGGGTGCCGTGGCGGCGCACCGCCTCTGCCAGGAAGGCGGGAATCGTGGCCTCGAGCAGGGGGCGCGCGGCAGAGCCCGCCACATGCGACAGCCCGTTGGCCGGCACGATCCCCGGCCGTGATGTGACCCGTGGTGCCATCTGCTCCCCCCGGCGCGCGGCGCCTACATCCGGCGCCAGTCGCCGGCCTGCTCGAACGCGCCGGCGGCGCGGTAGATCGTGCTTTCCTCGTAGCGGCGCCCCACCAGTTGCAGCCCCACCGGCAGCCCGTCGGACATGCCGCAGGGCACCGACATGGCCGGGTGGCCCGTGACGTCGAAGGGCGCGGTGTTGGGCAACATCTCGAAAGCGCGCTGGCACCACAGCGCCAGCGAGCTGTCGGGCGGCGGCAGCGGCGTGGCCTTCATCGGCGTGGTGGGCATCAGCAGGATGTCGTAGGAGGCAAGGACCTTGTTGTATTCCTCGCGCAGCTGCCGGGCGAGGTTCTGCGCCTTGGCATAATAGCGCCCGCGCGTGTGCTTGAGGTGATACTGCCCCACCAGCATCGAGATCTTGAGCGTGTCCGACAATTCGTCCGCGCGCGACCGCCAGTTGGAATGATAGTCGAGCAGAGAGGTGGTATAGAGCCCCTCCCACCCGGTGCCGAAGCCGTTGCCCAGCATCATCTGGTTGGTCAGCCCTTCCAGCCCGATCGGCGTCCAGATCGCGATCCCGTGCAGGTGCCAGGGGATCGAGATCTCGTCCACCGTGGCGCCCAGCTTGCGGAAGGTCTCTGCGGCAGCGCGCACCTTGGCATCCACGTCCGGTTCCGAGGACGCATGGCCGAAGCCCTCGCGCACCATCCCGATCCGCAGGCCCGACACGCCACGATTGACCGCGGCGGTGTAGCGGTCGGTCTGGACGTCGTATTGCCGCGGGTCCAGCCCGTCTGCCCCGGCGATCACCTCCAGCATCAGGGCGTTGTCCATTACATTCCGGGTCATCGGGCCGGCGTGGTCGATCGTGTTCTCGATCGGCATGATCCCCGAATAGGGCACCAGCCCGTGGGAGGGCTTCATCCCGTAGACGCCACAGAACGAGGCCGGCATCCGGATCGAGCCGCCCTGGTCACCGCCGATGGCCATGTCCACCAGACCCGCCCCCACCAGCGCACCCGACCCCGACGAAGAGCCGCCCGCCGAATAGCCGTGCTTGTGCGGGTTGTGCACGGCGCCGGTGGCATTGGTATGGCTGCCCCCGGACAGGCAGAAATACTCGCAATGTGCCTTTCCGGCGATCGTGGCCCCCGCATCCAGAAGCCGGGTGACGACGGTGGCGTCGATATCGGGCGTATAGCCCTTGAGTGTGGCGGCGCCGTTCATCATCGGCACCCCGGCGAGGCAGACATTGTCCTTGAGCGCCACCGTCCTGCCCAGCAGCGGGCCGCGCGGGGCGCCCTTGATCTCTGTCTTGACATACCAGGCGTTCATCGGGTTCTCGTCCGGCGTCGGCCGGTGGCCCGAGGTGCGCGGATACAGCACCGGCGGCAGGTAGTCGGGCAGCGAGTCCACCACGTCATAGGCATCCAGCGTGCCCTGCATCACGTCCAGGAATTCCTGGATGCGCGCGTCGGACATGTGCATGCCGAGTTCGGCCACGATTTCCTTCATCTGCGAATGCGTCGGGCGCTGGACGGTCATGTAGGACATCCTTTCGGTCAGGGCGGGCTGCGGGGCCCGGGGCGTGTCGCCCGGTTTCTGTCCGCCAGGTTTCGGAGCGGCCGCGGGCGGCTGCGGTTGCGGCGCCGCGGTGCCCTTGGCGCCCGGGGCGTCCTGCTGAAGCGCCCGCACGGCAGGCGGTACCTTGCTGCCGGCCCCGGAAACGCCCAACCCGGTGAATTCCTCGATCAGGGCGGGATCGGCGGCCTCCGAGCCGGCCACCTCGCCCATGATCGCGCCCTTCTGGATCAGCAGCACCCGATCCGACAGGGCGGTGATGAAATCGAGGCTCTGCTCCACCAGGACGATGCTCAGCCCCTCGCGGCGGTTGAGCGCCTTCAGAAGCTCGATGATCTCGTCGATGATGTTGGGCTGGATGCCCTCGGTGGGCTCGTCCAGCAGGATCAGGTCGGGCTCGGACACCAGGCAGCGCGCCAGCGCCAGCAATTGCTGTTCGCCCCCCGACAGCGCGCCCCCGTCCCGCTCCAGCAACCGCTCCAGCCGCGGAAAATCGGCCAGCACCCGGTCGATCGCGTCGGCCTCGTCCATGTCATGGGCCGCAACGCCCATGCGCAGATTGTCCCAGACGCTGAGATTGGGGAAGATCCCCCTGCCCTGCGGCACATAGCCGATGCCAAGCTGCGCCCGGCCCGACGAGCGCAGGCGCGTCAGGTCCTGCCCGTCGAACACCATGCTGCCGCCATTGGCGGGAACGATGCCCATCAGCGTCTTGAGCAGCGTCGTCTTGCCCATCCCGTTATGGCCCAGCACGCCCAGGATCTCGCCGTCCCGCACCTCCAGGTCGATGCCGTGCAACACCGGCACCCGGCCATAGCCCGCCCGCAGGCCCGAGACCTTCAGCAGCGCGCTCATGCGCGGTGCCCCAGATAGACTTCGCGCGCCCGCGGGTCCGCCGAAATGGCGTCCATCGTGTCCTCCATCAGGATGCGCCCCTCGTGGAACAGCGTCACCATGCGCGAGATCATGCGGATGAACTGCATGTCATGCTCCACCACGATCAGCGCGGCGGTCTTGTTGATCTCCTCGATCAGCTGCGCGGTACGGTAGGTCTCCTCGTGGGTCATGCCGGCGGCGGGCTCGTCCAGCAGCACCAGCCAGGGCTCGGCGGCCACCACCATGCCCAGCTCGACCCATTGCCGCTGCCCATGCGCGAGCCGGCCCACCAGCGTGCGGCGGATCTCGCCCAGTTGCAGCCGCTCGATCGTCTCGGCGGTGAGGGTGCGGGCGCGCCCCTCGCCGTGCCAGCGTCGCGCCGAAAGCCAGATGTTTTCCTCCGCGCTCAGCCCGTCGAACACGTTGGGCACCTGGGTCTTGATGCCAACGCCGAGGCTGGCCACCTCGTGAGGCTCCGCGCCGGTCATCTGGTGGCCCCGGATCCTCACCTCGCCCGAGGTCGGTCTGAGTTGGCCGGTCAGGCACTTGAAGAAGGTGGACTTGCCTGCCCCGTTCGGCCCGATGAGGCAGCGCAACTCGCGGTCGTAGAGGGTGAAATCCACCTGGTCGACAGCGCGCACCCCGCCGAAATGCATGCACAGCTCGCGCGTCTCGACGACCGCCTCTCCCCTGGACCGGCTCATTCCGCACCCCCCATCCGGCGCGGGCCGCGCCGCCTGCGGCGGCCGCGCGCCGGGCGCCGGCGAAAGCGGCCCTCGTACCACCCGATCACCGTGGGAGCGATGCCCTTGGGCACCAGCAGCACGAAGACGATCAGGATCACCCCCAGCACCAGGTTGTTGTTGAGCACGCTCTGCCCGCCCAGCGCCGAGGTCAGGTAGAACAGCGCGAAGGTGGCGCCGATCGGCCCGATCAGCGTGCCGCGTCCGCCCACGATCACCCAGATGATCGTGAGCGCGGCATTGAACAGGCTGAAGACGTCCGGCGTGATCCGCCCCACACCGTTGCAGAACAGCACCCCGCCGATGGCCGCGATGCCCGCGCCGATGGTGAAGATCCCCAGCTTGTAGAGCCGCGCGTCATAGCCCAGCAGTTCGGCGCGCAGCTCGTTCTCGCGGATCGCCACGCAGACCCGGCCGAAGCGCGTATTCACCAGCCAGCCCGCGAAGAGGTAGCACAGGATCAGCGCGGCCATGGCAACGTAGAAAACCTGTTCGGGAAACAGAAAGGAGGTGGGGTTCCACGGCAGGTTTATGGGCGGCGAGGACACCCCGTTGAACCCGCCCAGCAGCGCGTTGCCGATCTTGTATTCCGGCCCCGAGGTGCGGCGGATCAGCGAGAACAGGATCAGCGTCACCGTCAGCGTTATGACGCCCAGATAGACATCGGAGACCCGCCCGAAAAAGATGAAATAGCCCAGCACGGCCGCGAAGGCGCAGGCGATGGCCACGGCGAGCAGGATCGCCCAGGTCGAGCCACCGAAATTGATCGCCGCGATCGTGTAGACATAGGCGCCGAGCCCGAAGAAGGCGACCTGCCCGAAGCACAGGATGCCGCCATAGCCCCAGATCAGCGCGAGGCTCAGCGCCAGGACCGCCAGCGCGATCGCCGTGGTGAGGTTGATGATCGTGAACAGTTCCAGCACCTGCGGCGCCACGAACATGAACACCACGCCCAGCAAGGCATAGACGAAGGTGGGGCGCATCTGCCTCAGGAGTCCGCTGTTCATAGCGATTTCCGGAAGAAGCGGCCGGTGATCCCGCGCGGCATCAGCCGCAGCAGCACGATGGCGGCCAGCAGAAGCGCGATCTCGCCGAAGGTTGGACCGGCCAGGAACGAGAAGATCCCGTTCAACCCGCCCAGCAGGATCGAGCCCGCGGTGGTGCCCGCCAGGATCGCCGCGCCGCCCGAGATCACGGTGATGAAGGCCTTGGCGATATAGGTGGCCCCGATCGTGGGCAGAACGCCCGTCATCGGCGCCAGCAACCCGCCCGCCAGCCCCGAGACCGCGGCACCCAGCCCGAAGGTCACCATGTAGATCCGGTTGGTGGAGACCCCCAGCGCCGAGGCCATCTCGGCGTTCTGCATGGTGCCGCGCGCCAGCAGGCCCAGCTTGGTGAAGCGCAGCGTGGCCCAGACCGCTGCCAGCAAGAGCAGCGTGACCACGATCAGGAACAGCTCGTAGCCCGAGGCGGAATACCCGCCGATCTGCACCACTCCGAGCGGCGGCGAGACGGTGGTGGCGGTCGAGGCCCCGAAGATCGATGTGACGAGCCCGATCAGCAGCAGCGACAGCCCCCAGGTGGCCAGCAGCGTGTCCACCATCCGCCCGTAAAGCCAGCGGATCAGCAGCCGCTCCACGATCACCCCGATGATCCCCACCACCAGCGGCGCCAGGATCAGCATCGAGACCCAGATGTTGATCCCCGCATTCGTGGCCACGACAACGGTGTAGCCGCCCAGCATGATGAATTCGCCATGGGCGAGGTTGATCACCCGCATCATGCCGAAGATGATCGCGAGCCCGAGGCTGATCAGCGCCAGGTTCGCGATGACATAGGCCAGTTGCAGGCCGATCGCAGCGACGAGGTCCAAGGGGCTCTCCGTCCGTTCCGGGTGTCGGGCTTCGGGGGGGCGAACCGGGCCTCGCGGCCCGGTCCTGCCGGGATCACTCGATTCCGGCGGCCGCCAGCCCGTTCTCGAAGAAGAAGGTGGACTGGCTCGGATTCGCCACCAGGTCGCAGACCAGCTGCGTATCCGCCGGTGGCTGCGCCGCGAAGCTTTCGACGATGTTGAACTCCTGGTTCTGAAGCTCGCCCAGCACCACGTTCTGGATGGCGTGGTTGGTCTGCGGATCGATCGTCAGGTCGCCCGAAGGGCCCTTGTAGGTCAGCCCGGAACGCAGCGCCGCCGCCACTTCCGCATGTTCGGTGGAGCCTGCCATCTTGACCGCCTCGGCCCAGAGCATCGCGCCTTCGTAGGAGCGCACGGAAAGCTCGTTCATGGCCGGCCGGTCCGCGCCGAAGCGCTCGTCCATCCGCGCCAGGAAGGCCGCGTTCTCGGGGTTGTCCACCTTCTCGAAATAGGAATAGGCCGCCAGCATCCCGTTGCCTTCCTCGGCGGAGATCAGCTTGTGCTCGTTGCCGATGCCGAAGGTGGTCGAGGCGATGGGGATCTCGGCATTCATGCCCGCCGCCGCGTACTGGCGGTAGAACGACACATGCGCGCCGCCCACGAGGCCCGAGAACACGAGGTCCGGCTTGGCCTGCTGGATCTTGTTGATGGTCGGACCGAAATTGGTGACATCGAGCGGGAAGAACTCCACCTCCAGCGTCTCGCCGCCGTTCTCGCGCACGAAACGCTCCACCCATTGGGCGATGATCTGCCCGTAATTATAGTCGGCCGCCACGATATAGGCCTTCTTGCCCCACTTGTTCATGGCGTAGGGCACCACCTTCGCCACGGTCTGGGCGGGCGTCGAGCCGGTGCAGAAATTGTTGAAGTCGCAGACCCCGCCCTCGTACTGCACGTTGTAGAAATACAGCGTCTTGAAGCGCGCCAGCGTCGGGCGGATCGCCTCGCGGCTGGCCGAGGTGATGCCCGCATGCACCGTATGCGCCCGGTCGCCCGCGGCGGCCTGGGTGGCATATTGCGTGTAGAACTGGATGGTCGACTGGGCGTCGTACATCTTCAGTTCCACCTCGCGGCCCAGCAGGCCGCCGGCGGCGTTGATGTCCTCGATCGCCAGCCGCGTGGCATCGGCCATGGGCGCGCCGTAGATGTCGAGACCGCCCGACAGGTCGAGTATCGAGGCGAAGATGATCTTGTCGCTGCCCTGCGCCCGGCCCATCACGGGCGGCGAGGCAAGGGCGAAGGCCGAGGCACCGGCCAGAAAGTTCCTGCGCGAAACGGACATGACTTTACTCTCCTGTTGGTATTGTTGGTGTTGCGACCGGGGCCGGAGCGGGAAACCGCAGGGCCTCAGTCCTTGGTGTCGGACGTTTTCCCGCCCGTTTCCTTTTGCGGCGCGGCCGCCGCGCCCCTGCGATCGAGCTGCGCGGCCACGCCGCGCACCCCGTCGCCGATATTCATGCCGACCTCTTCACCCAGCCGCTGGACCGCCGGCAGTTGCAGGGCCATCGACAGCACGCCATCGACCAGCTGATTGACCGTGCTGCCCTCGCCGCCGCCTTCGCCGGAGCCCTTGCCGCCTGCGCCGCCCATGCCCGTGATCTGGTTGATCCGGATGCTCTCGATCTTCTCGGCGGGCTTGAGCAGGCGCTCCACCACCTCGGGCAGCGCCTTCAGCCGCGCCTCGTCCAGCTTCATCGCCATCAGCTCGGAACTCTGGGCGTTCTCGGCCTCGATCACCGCCGCGCGGCCCTCGGCCTCGGCCAGCAGGCGGGCCTTCTGGGCCTGCGCGCGCTCCAGCATGGCCTTGGCCTCTGCCTCGGCCATCGCCAGCATCGACCCGACCTCCGAACGCACGCGCGTGTCGTCCACCTCGGCCTGTTCCGTCGCGCGGATGAGCGCCAGCGCCTTTTCGCGGTCGGCCGCGGCCTGCTCGCGAATGGTGCGCACCTTTTCCTCGGCTTCGGCGCCCGCGCCCTTCGCGGCGATCGCCTCGGCCTCGGCATGGGCCTCCTCCACCTTCTTGGCGGCCAGGCGGACCGCGTTCTCGGCCTCGGCCATGGCGGTGGCGAGGTCGGCGGCCAGGGCCTGCTCGCGCAGCTCGCGGTCCTTCTGGATCTCGGTCAGGCGCACCTCGCGCTCGCGCGCCAGCCGCGCGGCCTCGCGCCGCTTCTCCGAGGCGGCCTGTTCCTCCGCGGTCTCGGCCATCGAGCGCGAGCGGGCGATCTCGATCTCGCGCTGCTGCGAGATCATCGCCTCCTCCTCCTCGCGCGAGATGGTCAGCTTGCGCTTGGTGGCCTCCAGGTGGCTCTGGCGCACCGCGACCTCGGCATCCGCCTCGATCGCCGCGCGCTCCTTCTTGTTGACCGCGATGATCTCGGCCAGCCGCCGCATCCCCAATGCGTTGAAGGCGTTGTTCTCGTCGAGCGCGTGGAACGGGGTCTGGTCGATCCGCGTGAGCGACACCGATTCCAGCAAGAGCCCGTTCAATGCCAGGTTGTCCTCCAGCGCCTGCGAGACCTCGCGGGCATAGCCGGCGCGATTGTCCTGCAACTCGTCCATCGTGTAGCGCGCCGCTACCGAAAGCATGGCATCCACCAGCTTGCCCTCGAGCACCTCGGCCAGGTCCGCCGAACGGAAGGACTTGCCCGCCAGCGCCTGCGCCGCCGTGGCCACGCCCTCGGCCGAGGCGCGCACGCGCACGTAGAATTCGGCGCCCACATCCACGCGCAAACGGTCGCGGGTGATGATGGATTTCGGCCCCAGCCGCTCGATCTCCAGCCGGGTGGTGCGCATGTTCACCTCGGAGACCTTGTGCAGGAAAGGCAGCGCGATGCAGCCGCCGTCCAGCACGACGCGCTGACCGCCCGCACCCGTCCGCACGAGGCTGATTTCGCGGGTCGCCTTGCGGTAATATCTGTTGAGGAACAGGATCACCAGGATGGCGGCGATCAACAGGCTGACGATGGTTACGAACCAGGCCATGGTCTAGCGTCCTTGCTCACGCGCCCGGGACATGCACCCGGAAATCGGGCGCCACAGGCAGGTTTCGCGTATCGCGGACCAAGGCTTTCCCCATGCCGCAAGGTCAGCTAAGCGGCATGATCGAAATGTGTCAAGTTCAATACATCTATTGACGCATCACGGTGCATCCATCTGGATTTATCTTTCAAGGCACTGTTATTGTTACTTTTACTTTCAGCTTCTCGGAACCGCGAGAGGTTTGCCGCCGAACGGAATCCAAAGTGAACGGAGTGCCTCGGAAGTTTTCCCCCATGCGCCGGCACAGGAAAGAGGCGCATTGCAAGACCCCGGCACGGCGAACGGGCGGAATCGCGGCAGTATGCCTGCGCGCATCGCGAGGCCCGAATCGTTTGCGACGCGTCAGCGGAAGGACGGGCCATGCGCCCAGATCGTCAGCGACCGGCGCACCCCCTCCGTGACCGGGGTGACCCGGTGCAGCATGAAGGCGGGAAACAACGTGGCGCTGCCCAGCTTGCGCTCGGCCACATGGACCTGTGTCCCGGGCATGACCTCCAGCGCGCCGCCGTCGTAATCGCCCGGGTCCGACAACTGCACCACCATCGTCAGCTTGCGCCGCCGCGCCAGCGGGCCCTCGCCGATATCCGCATGCCAGTCGAAATGCCCCGAATGGCGGGCCTTATAGGCCGCGACCTGCGGGCTTTCGGAGAATTCGGTCAGGTCGAAGCCGAACACCTCGCGGTTGGCGCCGCGCACAAGCTCGATGATGCGCTCCATCACCCAGTCGCCGCCCTCGGCCTCGTCCAGCCAGCTCAGTTCGGCGCGGCGGATGTCGTGGTCGCGCTGCGCCCCCACGAGGCGGGCATCGCTGGCGGGTGCAGTGTCGGCAAGGGCCAGAATCCGCGCGCAGTCGCTTGCGGAAAACGCCCCGGCGATGGCGTGAACGGCGATCATGCGCGGGCTCCGGTCTGTTATGCGGCCCACAGCCCTAACCGCGGCCCGCCCCGCCCGCGCGTCGGAAAGCGACCCGCGGGTCGCTTTCCGTCTTGTCCGCGCGTCAGCCGCGCAGCTTGGCGGTCTTTTCCACCAGCCGGCGGGCCTGGTGCGCCACGGCGGCGCGGCCCGCGTCATCCAGCCCGCCCGCGTTGCACGAGAAGCCGTAGGGATTGCCGCCGGCGGCGAAGATCGACTCGTCGGTGAAGCCCGGCGCCACCGGGATCGCCCCCCAGTGCAGGAAGGTGGTGTAGAGACCCATCAGCGTGGTCTCCTGCCCGGCATGGGGGTTTTGGGCGCTGGTGGTCGCGGTCACCGTCTTGTCGGCGAGCTTGCCCTCCATCCAGAGCGGGCCGAGCGTGTCGATGAAGGCGCGCAGTTGGCTGGGTGCCCCGCCGAAGCGCGTCGGCGCGGCGAAGAAGTAGCCATCGGCCCAGTCCATGTCCGCGTGGCTGACCTCGGGCAGGTCCGCCGCCTTGTCGGCCTGCGCCTTCCAGGCGTCCTGGCCCTCGACCACCTCGCGGGGCGCGGTCTCCACCACGCGCAGCAGGCGCACCTCGGCCCCGGCCTCTCGGGCCGCGCGGGCGGCCTCTTCGGCCACGGCGTGGTTGGTCCCGTAGGTGGAGTAGAAGATCACGGCGATTTTCGGTGTGGACATCTGTCTTTCCTTTGCTGTTCCAAGGCACAGCTAGGCGCTTGGCGGCGCGGCCGAAATCTTCGCCGCCGCATGGGTGCTGTGCGCGGATGCACCGCCCCTTGCCAAGCCCCCCGCCCTGGGCGAGTGTCGCGGCCATGAGCCCCGCCGCCCCGTCCCTCGACGACATCGAACAGATCGCCCGCGCCGCCATCGAGGCACTGCCCGAGGCCTTTCGTCCGGCCGCCCGCGCAGTGGCGCTGCGGGTGGAGGAACTGGCCCCCGACTGGATGCTGGAGGAGATGGAGGTCGCCGACCCGTTCGAGCTGACCGGCCTCTATGACGGCATCCCGATGACCGAGAAATCGATCATGGACCAGCCGATGGGGCCGGACACGATATGGCTGTTCCGCCGGGCGATCCTGGACGAATGGTGCGAGCGGGGCGACGTGACGCTGGAGGCGCTGGTGGCGCATGTCACGGTGCACGAACTGGCCCACCATTTCGGGTGGTCGGACGACGACATCGCCACGATCGACCGCTGGTGGGAGTAACGGCGGTTGCCGCAGGACGGGGCGGGCGGGATGAACCCCGCCCTACGGGCCGGATTACCGGTGATCAGCGAGGCGCGGTGAGGCCGTTTCGCGATCAAGCAAGGGGCGGCGGGGAGAACCCCGCCCTACCCGCCGTCCCGCCAGCGGTTGACGATGGGGTAACGCCGGTCCAGCCAGAAGGCCCGCGAGCTGAGCCGCGGACCCGGCGCGGACTGAAAGCGCTTGTATTCGCTGAGATAGATCAGCCGCTCCACCCGCTGTGCCTCCCGGGCGTCGAAACCCGCCGCCACGCAATCGGCAATCGAGCCGTCGCGGTCCACCAGGATCTCCAGCATCGCGTCGAGCCGGTCGTAATCCGGCAGCGAGTCGCTGTCCTTCTGGTCGGCGCGCAGCTCGGCCGAGGGCGGCTTGGAGATGATCCGCGCGGGGATCACCTCGCCCGCCGGGGCCTTCATCCAAGGCCGGTGGTTCGCGTTGCGCCAGCGCGAGATCTCGAACACCCGGGTCTTGTAAAGATCCTTGATCGGATTGTAGCCGCCCGCCATGTCGCCGTAGATCGTGGCATAGCCCACCGCCACCTCGGACTTGTTGCCTGTGGTCAGCAGCATCTCGCCGAACTTGTTCGACAACGCCATCAGCAGCAGGCCGCGCAGGCGCGACTGGATGTTCTCCTCGGTCAGGTCGGGTGCCAGCCCCTCGAAGAGCGGCGCCAGCGTCTCGGTCACCGCCGCGCGGGCGGGGCCGATCGGGACGGTGTCGTACCGCAACCCCAGCCGGGCGGCCGCGGCCTGCGCATCCTCCAGTGACGCCGCCGAGGTGTATTCCGAAGGCAGCATCACCGCGCGCACGGCCTCGGGCCCCAGCGCATCGGCGGCGATGGCCGCCACCAGCGCGCTGTCGATCCCGCCCGACAGGCCCAGCAGCGCGCGCGGAAACCCGGCCTTGCGCATGTAGTCGCCCAGGCCCAGCACCATCGCGTGATAATCCTGCTCCAGCGTGTCGGGAATATGCGCGAGCCCGCCCTGCTCCGCCCGCCAGCCCTCGGGGCCGCGGATGAAGTCCGCATGCGCCAGCGCCTCGTCGAAGAGCGGCATCTGCAGGGCCAGCCCGCCGCCGGGGTTCAGCACGAAACTGCCGCCGTCGAACACCTGGTCGTCCTGCCCGCCCACCATGTTCAGGTAGACCAGCGGCAGTCCCGTCTCGACCACGCGCGAGACCATGTGGTTGAGCCTCACATCCCGCTTGCCCCGCGCGTAGGGCGATCCGTTGGGCACCACCAGCGCCTCGGCGCCGGTCTCGGCCAGGGTCTCCGCCACGTCCTCGAACCAGGCATCCTCGCAGACCGGGCTGCCCAGCCGCATCGCCCCCACCACGTAGGGCCCGGAAACCGGACCCGACGCGAAGGTGCGTTTTTCGTCGAACACCGCGTAGTTCGGCAGGTGATGCTTGAGCGCCGTGGCGGCGATCTCGCCGCCCTTCAGCACGAACCAGGCGTTGTGCAGCGCCGTGCCCTCGAGCCACAGCCCGCCCACGCCCAGCGCCGGGCCGTCGGTGCAATCGCGCGCCAGCCGGCGCACCGCCTCTATCGCCTCGACCTGGAAGGCCGGGCGCAGCACCAGGTCCTGCGGGTTGTAGCCGGTCAGGAACATCTCGGGCAGGGCCACCATGTCGGCGCCCGCCTCGCGGCCCTCGCGCCACGCGTCCAGCGCCCGCGCAGCATTGCCGGCAAGGTCTCCCAGCGTCGGATTGAACTGCGCCAGCGTCAGGCGGAAACGGTCGGCCATGCATCGCCCCCGGAAATCATGCCGCCCTGATTTAGCAGAACCGCGCCCGAGGGAAAGCCGCTGGGGCAAAAGACGTTGTCACGGGGGGGGAGGTCCTCTAGATTTTTGCGCGCAGGCACTGGGCACGCGCGGGGATCATGGAACAATGACGAGCAGGCACACGGCGCTTGGCATGCTGACGGGCATCGCGCTGGCCCTGGCGGCGCCGGGCATCGCCCAGGACGGCGACGTCCAGACCAAGCAATACGACGATGGCGGCGTCTACGAGGGCACGTTCAAGGACGGGCTCCAGCACGGACGGGGCACCTACCGGCTGCCCAACGGCTATGAATACACCGGCGAATGGGTCGAGGGCGAGATCCGCGGCGAGGGCGTGGCGCGCTTTCCCAACGGGTCCGTCTACGAGGGGAATTTCGCCAAGGGCAAGCCCGAGGGCGTGGGCAAGATCACCTTCGCCGACGGCTCCACCTACGAGGGCAGCTGGGTGGACGGCAAGATCACCGGCCAGGGCGTCGCGGTCTATGCCAACGGCACCCGCTACGAGGGCGGTTTCCGCAACGCCATGCATCACGGCCGCGGCGCGATGAGCAGTCCCAACGGCTACGTCTACGAGGGCGACTGGGTCAACGGCCAGAAGGAGGGCCTGGGCCGCATCACCTATCCGGACGGCGCGGTCTACGAGGGCGCCATCGCCCAGGGAGAACGCGAGGGCATGGGCAAGCTGACCATGCCCGACGGGCTGACCTACGAGGGGCTCTGGAAGGATGGCCAGATCAACGGAGAAGGCACGCTGACCCAACCCAACGGCGATGTCTACGAAGGCGCGCTGGTCAACGGGCGGCGCGAGGGCGAGGGCACCGTGACCTATGCCAATGGCGACACCTATGTGGGCCAGTTCGCCAATGACCAGCGCGAGGGCCAGGGCACCTTCACCGGGCAGGACGGCTATCTCTACGAGGGCAGCTGGGTTGCCGGGCAGATCGAGGGCCGGGGCCGCGTCACCTATCCGGACGGCTCGGTCTATGTGGGCGAGTTCCGCGACGGTCTGGCCAATGGCGAGGGCCGGATCGACTATCCGGACAGCTCCACCTACGAAGGCAACTGGGTCGACGGGGTGATCGAGGGCGAGGGCCAGGCGACCTACCCCAACGGGCTGGTCTACGAGGGCGAGTTCCGCAACGCGCGCAACCATGGCCAGGGTGTCATGACCTATCCGGACGGCTACCGCTACGAGGGCGAGTGGCAGGACGGCCAGCGCCACGGCCAAGGCACCGCCACCTATCCGGACGGGACCATCTACGTGGGCCAGTTCACCGATGGGCAACGCGATGGCACCGGCCGTATCGAGATGCCGGACGGGTTCACCTACGAGGGCGACTGGCGGCGCGGCGAGATCGAGGGCCAGGGCATCGCCCGCTACCCGCGCCGCAGCGCCGATGGCGAAATCACCGGTTTCGATATCTACGAGGGCCAGTTCGTCGATGGCCGACGCCAGGGCGAAGGCACCATGCGCTACGCGACCGGCGAAGAGGAAAGCGGCGAGTGGATCAACGGCGCGCTGACCCAGGAAGAGGCCGGCGCCACCGACGAGTCGGAAACGACCGACTGACCGGGCGTGAAAGTCAGCTCCGGCAGGCCGTGAGGATCGTGCTCGCTGCGCTGGTCGTGGCGCTGTCGCCACTCTGGGCAGCCGCGCAGCAGGCCACTGCCGCCTCGCCCGCGGGAACCGCATCGCCCCTTCCCGAGCTGCGGGTCGGGGTGCTCGCGCATCGCGGCTGGGCCTCCTTCGAACATGACTGGGAACCGCTCGCGCGATACCTCGATGCGCGGCTGTCCTCTTATGTGGTGCGGCTGGTGCCGGTCACGCTGAGTTCGGCCGTCGCCCTGATCGACCAGGGCGGGCTGGATTTCCTTGTCACCAATCCCGGCCATTACGTAGCGCTCTCGCGCACCCATCACCCGAGCGTGCTGGCCACCCGCGCCCGGCGCCTGCCCGGCGGCGGCATCTCCACCGAGTTCGGCAGCGCGATCGTCGTCCGGGCCCACAGCCTGATCACCGAGATCGAGGACGTGACCGGCACCCGCGTCGCGGCGGTGGACCCGCGCGCCTTCGGCGGCTTCCGCGTGGGCTGGGAGGCGTTCGACCGGCTCGGGCTGGATCTGTTCGACATCGCCGAGGAGCTGCGCTTCCTCGGCTTCCCGCAAGACCGGATCGTGCTGGCGGTGCTGGCCGGCGAGGTCGATGTGGGCATCGTGCGCAGCGGGCTGCTGGAGCGCATGGTCGCCGAGGGCCTGGTCTCCGAGGATGCGCTGCGGGTTCTCAACAGCAACGTCACCTTTACCCATCCCGAGGCGGTCAGCACGCGGCTCTACCCGGAATGGCCCTTCCTGGCGTTGCCGGGCACCCCGCGCGAGGCGCGCGACGCGGTGGCGCTCGCGCTCTTGCTGACGGCGCGGGACGCCCCCGACCTGCCGCAACTGTGGTCCGCCCCCGTGAACTACCACGCCGCGCACGAGCTGGAAGCCACGTTCGAGGCGGCCCGCGCGCGCCTCTCCGCGCCGACCGGCGCGGCGCGATGGGGCCTGCTTGTGGCGCTCGCGGGCTCCGCCACCGGCATCGTCCTGCTGATGGCCTGGACTTGGCGCGCGGGCGCGCCACGCAGCGCCGCGCCCATCCCGGCGCCCATTCCTGCCGGGACCGCCCCCGCCATGGCCGCAGAGCCTCCCCGGCCGGTCGAGGCCGTGCCGCTGACCCGCCGCGAGCGGCAGGTGCTGGACGGCATCGCGCAGGGCCTGTCCACCAAGGAGATCGCGCTCGCGCTGGGCATCAGCCCCAAGACGGTCGAGTTCCACCGCTCCAACCTGCTGCGCAAGTTCGACGCGCGCAGCGCCGCGCAACTGGTGGGCCTGGCCCGGATCCACGAAACCTAGGGTATTCCCCGGGGCAATCCGTGGCGGAAACACGGGCTTGCCGCAGGGTGCGCCCGGGTCCGATCCGTGTCATCCTGTCGCAGTCGCCCAATGGGGCAGGCATCATCGAGGGAGGAGAAACAAGATGACACGCATCAGGCACATCATCGGCGCGCTGACGCTCGCGCTTGCCGCACTGGCCATCGTGCTGCCCGGCACTGCGCAGGCCGAATACAGCAAGCAGAAGGTGGTCTACCACATCAACTATGGCGGCGGCGAAGGCGAAAAGGCGTATCGCGGCGCGCTGCAGAACATCCAGAACCACATCAACGCCGTGGGCGCGGACAACATGGAAATCCGCGTCGTGCTGCATGGCAACGGGCTGGGCCTGCTGCAGGCGGCCAAGGGCGATGACAGGCTCCAGACCACCATCGGCTCGCTGAAAACGCAGCAGGTGGCCTTCAACATCTGCGCCAACACGCTGAGCGGCCGCAACATCGACTATTCGAACGACCTCTACGATGTCTGGGAAGAAGACATCGTGCCGTCGGGCGTGGCCGAACTGTCGAAGCTGCAGCAGGAAGGATTCACCTACATCAAGCCGTAAGGTCCCCCGAGGGCCGGCGCGGGCCGGCCCTCAGACCTCCTCGCCCTCGTCCAGCCGGGCGAGGAAGCCATCGGCCTCGCGCAGCACCGTCGCGCGCCGCTCCTCGTCCATCCTGTCCCAGGTCCGGTACATCTGCGCCATGCGCGGATTGCGTGCGAAGCGGTCCCTGTGCCGGTCGAGAAAATGCCAGTAGAGCAGGTTGAACGGGCAGGCCCCCTCGCCCGTCTTGCGGCTGACCTTGTAGGCGCAGCCGCCGCAGTAATCCGACATCCGGTTGATATAGGCCCCGCTGGAGACATAGGGCTTGGACGCGATGATCCCGCCATCGGCGAACTGGCTCATCCCGATCACGTTGGGCGCCTCCACCCATTCATAGGCGTCGGCATAGACCTCCAGGTACCATTCGTGCACTGCCTGCGGGTCGCAGCCCGCCAGGAGCGCGAAATTCCCCGTCACCATCAACCGCTGGATATGGTGGGCATAGGCGTCCTCGCGCGTCTGCTCGACCGCCTTGGCCAGGCAGCGCATCCGCGTCGCGCCGCCCCAATAGAGCGCCGGAAGCGGCCGGGTCTGGCCCAGCGCGTTGCGCGCGGTATACCCTTCGCCCTCCAGGAAGTAGATCCCGCGCACATATTCCCGCCAGCCGATGATCTGGCGGATGAACCCCTCCACCGCATTGAGCGGCGCGCGCCCCGCGCGCCATTCCGCCTCGGCCGCGCGGCAGACTTCCAGCGGATCGAGCAGCCCGGCATTCAGGTAGGGCGAGATCACCGCGTGATAGAGCGTGCGGTGCCCGGCCAGCATCGCATCCTGGTAATCCCCGAAAGAGGGCAGCGCATGGGCGAGGAAATGCGCCAAGACCTGTTCCGCCTGGTCGCGGTCCGTCGCCATGCGGAACGGTCGCAGAGCCCCGAAATTCGACGGGAATTCCCGCTCCACCAGCTCCAGCACCTCCTCCACCACCGGGTCGGGGGCGACATCCGGCGGGCCGTCATGGGCGATGGCGTCCGGCGCGGGCTTGCGGTTTTCGTGATCGAAATTCCACTGGCCGCCGGCGGGCTGGTCGCCCTCCATCAGCAGGCCGGTGCGGCGGCGCATCTCGCGGTAGAAATACTCCATCCGCAGCGCCTTGCGCCCCTTCGCCCAGGTCTCGAACTCGCCATGGGAGGCGAGAAAGCGGTCATCCTCCAGCATCCGCACCGGCAGCGGGCAATGCGTCAGCGTCCCGATCAGCCGCCACTCGCCCGGCTCGGTGGCGAGCACCTCGCGCGCGCCCGTCTCCTCGGCCCGGCGCAGCAGCTCGCCGCAGATCGAGCCGGAATTGGCGGTGTCGTCATACTCGGTATAGCGCACGTCCCAGCCGCGCGCGCGCAGCCGGGCGGCGAACTTGCGCATCGCGGCGAAAAGGAACGCGATCTTCTTGGGGTGGTGGCGCACATAGGTGGCCTCGTCGCGCACCTCGGCCATCACCACCACGTCCCGGGCGGGATCGGCAGCGCCCAGCGCCGCGAGACTGTCGGACAGCTGGTCGCCCAGAACCAGCACGAGGCGCGGGCTCACCACGGGATCTCCCGTCCGGCATGGTCGAAGAAGCCGCCCGACTGCTCGGGGCGCAGCCCTTCCACCACGTCCACCAACCGCGCGGCGGCCTGTTGCGGCGTGACGGTGGGGTGATCGCCCGCGTAGCGCGCGGTCAGCGGCGTCTGCACAGTGCCGGGATGCAGGGCCGCCACGATCGCCTGACGATGGGTCCGGCGCAGCTCCACCGCCGCGCCATGCAGCACCTGGTTCAGCGCCGCCTTGGCCGCGCGATAGGAATACCAGCCGCCCAGCCGGTTGTCCCCGATCGAGCCCACCCGCGCCGACAGCGCCGCGACGACGGCGCGCCGGTCGCGCGGGATCAGCGGCAGCGCATGTTTCAGCACCAGCGCCGGACCGATGCAGTTGACCGCGAATTGCGCCATCATCGCGCGCGGATCGAGCTGGCGCAGCGCCTTTTCCGGGCGGTGGCCGTCGATCTCCAGCGCGCCGGTGGCCACGAAGACCAGGTCGAACGGCCCCTCCAGCGCCGCCAGCCGGGCCTGCACGGCATTCTCGTTGGTGATGTCCAGCCCGTCGCCCGAACGCGACAGGCCGGTCACGGCCGCACCACGGCGGCGCAACTCTTCGCCAAGCGCGGCGCCGATGCCGCCCGATGTGCCGATGATCAACGCGTTTTCCGGTGTCATGCGCGGCAGGTAACCCGAAGCCGGCTCCGGTCAATCGCGCCGATGCTGCAAGGCAGCGCAATTGAGGGGTTTTTCTCGGCGGCAAAAGGCGTATAGTCCGACCCCATGACGATCCGGGGCCATATCGCTTTCGCTCGCCGCAGCCGTTTTGCGCTGCCGGCCGCCCTGCTGCTTCTGCTAAGCCGCCTCTGAGCGTGCCGTCCCGGCGCGACTCGCTCAGAGGACCCGTGCCCTTCGCGCCTTCACCCACGGCTTAGACAAGATACCTGAGAGACCCGACATGACCGATACGAGCACCAAGGACCGCGTGGTGATCTTCGACACCACGCTGCGCGACGGCGAGCAGAGCCCCGGCGCCACCATGACCCATGACGAGAAACTGGAGATCGCCGAACTTCTGGACGACATGGGCGTCGACATCATCGAGGCCGGCTTTCCCATCGCCTCGGAGGGCGATTTCCGGGCGGTCTCGGAGATCGCGAAGCGCAGCAGGGACGCGGTGATCTGCGGGCTGGCGCGCGCCAACCTCACCGATATCGACCGCTGCTGGGAGGCGGTGAAACACGCCCGCCAGCCCCGGATCCACACCTTCATCGGCACCTCGCCGCTGCACCGGGCGATCCCCAATCTCAGCCAGGACGAGATGGCCGAGCGCATCCACGAGACGGTGACCCATGCCCGCAACCTCTGCGACAACGTGCAATGGTCGCCGATGGACGCCACGCGGACCGAATGGGACTACCTCAAGCGGGTGGTGGAGATCGCGATCAAGGCAGGCGCCAGCACGATCAACATCCCCGACACGGTGGGCTACACCGCGCCGGTGGAATCGGCCGACCTGATCCGCCGGCTGATCGCGGAGGTGCCGGGCGCCGGCGACGTGGTCTTCGCCACGCATTGCCACAACGACCTCGGCATGGCCACGGCCAACGCGCTGGCCGCCGTGGCGGGCGGTGCACGGCAGATCGAATGCACGATCAACGGGCTGGGCGAGCGCGCGGGCAATACCGCGCTGGAGGAAGTGGTGATGGCGCTGAAGGTGCGCGGGGACATCATGCCCTACGAGACCGGCATCGACACCACCAAGATCATGCATATCTCGCGCCGGGTGGCGACGGTGTCGGGCTTCCCGGTGCAATACAACAAGGCGATCGTCGGCAAGAACGCCTTCGCCCATGAATCGGGCATCCACCAGGACGGCATGCTGAAGAACGCCGAGACCTTCGAGATCATGCGCCCCGAGGATGTGGGCCTCTCGGCCACCAACCTGGTGATGGGCAAGCATTCCGGCCGCGCCGCGCTGCGCGCCAAGCTCAAGGACCTGGGCGTCGAGGTGGGCGACAACCAGCTCAAGGACATCTTCGTGCGGTTCAAGGAACTCGCCGACCGCAAGAAGGAGGTCTATGACGAGGACATCCTGGCGCTGGTCACCGCCACGACCGAGGGCGATGCGGACCGGCTGCAACTGGTGAACCTCTCGGTGACCTGCGGCACGGGCGGGCCCGCCGAGGCCGCGCTGGAGATGGAGATCTACGGCAAGGAGGTCTCGGCCACCTGCCAGGGCGACGGCCCGGTGGACGCCACGTTCAAGGCGGTGCGCGCGCTGCATCCCAACGAGGCGAAGCTGCAGCTCTACCAGGTGCACGCGGTGACGGAAGGCACCGACGCCCAGGCCACCGTCTCGGTCCGGCTGGAAGAGGACGGGATGATCGCCACCGGCCAGTCGGCCGATACCGACACGGTGGTGGCCTCGGCCCGGGCCTATGTCAACGCGCTCAACCGCCTGCTGGTGCGCCGGTCGCGGACCGGAAAGGACGTGCGCGAGATCAACTGGAAGGACGTGAGTTGAGGCAGGTCCCGCAGGGTGGGTCGAGACCCACCCTACCCTGCCACCGCCGCCTGACCTTTTCGCCGCTCACGAAACGTTAACCAGTGGCGCGGCATGATACCGTCATGCCTCGCTACATCCGTCCGCGCCAGCCCGGCGCCACCATCTTCTTCACGGTCAACCTCGCCCGGCCCGGCGCATCCCTTCTGGTGGACGAGATCGCCGCCCTGCGCGCCGCGGTGCGTCATGCGATGCTGGACCGGCCGTTTCGCATCGACGCCTGGGTGGTGCTGCCGGATCACCTGCACGCGATCTGGACCCTGCCACCCGACGATTCGGACTATCCCACGCGCTGGCGCGCCATCAAGGCGCGTTTCACCCGGCTGACCGACGCCCAGGGGCGGTGCAGCCCCAGCCAGCGCGCCAAGGGCGAAAAAGGCGTCTGGCAGCGCCGCTACTGGGAACACCATATCCGAGACACCACCGATCTCCAGGCCCATCTGCACTATTGCTGGCAGGATCCGGTGCGCCACGGGCTCTGCGCGCATCCGGCCGAGTGGCAATACACATCGCTCCACCGTGACCGGGCGCTGGCGGGCTGTCTCTCGCCCCCACCCCCGGCCCCCCGTCTTGCGGGCGAACGCGCGGCGCTTGCCCCTGCGTAGGGTGGGTCTCGACCCACCCTGCCCGCTCCCTCACTCGCCGAGCGCGATTCCCTCGCGCCGCGGATCCGCCCCGCCCCGCAACCCGTCCTCCGAGATCGTCACGACGTGCAGCCCGGAATTGAGCGCCCCCTCCCCCACCTCGAAGCGCAGCGTCTGCAGCCCGGCCCGCAAGCCCTCCAGCGCACCGCCCTCCTCCAGGTCGAACCGCCCGAACCGGTTGACCGCGTGGGGCAGCGCCACCGCCGCCTGCGGGTCCATCCCCCAGTCCAGCAAAGCGATCACCGTCTTCGCGACATAGCCGATGATCCGGCTGCCCCCGGGGCTGCCCAGTACCGCCACCGGCGCCCCGTCCCGCAACACGATGGTGGGCGCCATAGACGAGCGCGGCCGCTTGCCCGGCGCCACCGCGTTGGCGATGGGCCGCCCATCCCGATGCGTCCGGAACGAGAAATCCGTGAGTTCGTTGTTCAGCAGGAACCCCCGCACCATCAGCCGCGAGCCGAAGCCGTTCTCGATCGTCGTGGTCATCGACAAGGCGTTGCCGAAACGGTCCACGATCGAGACATGCGAGGTGGAGGGAAATTCGAGCGACTCGTCGCGCGCCCAGTCCAGCGCATGGTCGAACTCGGGCGTGCCCGGCACGGCGTCCTCTGGGCCCAACGCGCCGTTGCGTTTCAGCAACTCGGCCCGCCCGGCCAGGTAGCCCGGGTCCACGAGCCCCGCCACGGGCACCGGGACGAAATCGCTGTCGGCCATGTAGAGACCGCGGTCCGCGAAGGCCAGCCGCGAGGCATCCCCGATCAGCCGCCAGGCCTCGGCACTCTGCGGTCCCAGCGCCGTCAGGTCGAAATGCGACAGCATCCCCAGGATCTGCCCCACGGTCAGCGCCCCGGAGGAGGGCGGGCCCATGCCGCAGACCTCGTGCGCGCGATATGCCACGCAGACCGGCGCGCGCTCCTTGACCTCGTAGATGGCCAGGTCCACCTCGCCCAGGACGCCCGGATTGCCCTCCGCCCCACGCACGGCGGCGACGATGTCGCGCGCGATGGGTCCGGTATAGAAGGCCTCCGCCCCCTCGGCCGCGAGGGTCCGCAAGGTCTCGGCATAGGTCGGGTTGCGCAGCACCTGCCCCACCTCCAGCGGCGCGCCACCGGGGAAGAAATAGTCGCGCGTGGCCTCGAACCGCGACAGCCGCGCAGCATCGAGCGCCACGAGACCCGCCAACCGCGGGCTGACCGCGAAGCCCTGCTCGGCGAGGTCCACCGCCTCGTCGAACAGCCCCCGCCAGGCCAGCCGGCCCCAGCGGTCATGCGCGGCCTCCATCAGCGCCGGCGTCCCCGGCGTGCCCACCGAGCGCCCGCCCACCACCGCGTCGAAGAATTGCAAGGGCGCGCCATCGGCATCCTGGAACAGGGTCGGAACGGCCTCCAGGGGCGCGGTTTCGCGCCCGTCGAGCGTCGTCACCTCGCCGGTCTGTGCATCGTACCAGACCAGGAAGGCCCCGCCGCCCAGCCCCGAGCTTTGCGGCTCCACCAGCCCCAGCACCGCCTGCACCGCCACCATGGCATCGGCCGCGCTGCCGCCCGCGCGCAACACCCGCGCGCCCGCGGCCACGGCATGGGGATTGGCCGCCGCCACCATCCAGTCCTGCGCTGCCGCGGGCGCGCCGGCGGCCTTGACCTCCAGCGCCGCCGCCACCTCCGGCGAGATCGCCTCGAACCCGGTGGCGGTGGCGGCCTCGGGCGCGACCGTGTCGGCGGCCTGCTGCGCGAGAGGCGCCACGGGCAGGGCGGAAAGGCACAGAACGATCAGCAGGCGGCGCATCGGAAAACTCCCTGTCGCTAGGATTCTTGCAACAAGCCTATCAGGCCGGGCCCCGCCCCGTCCCTTCTGCCTGGAAAAAAATCCGGTCCGACGGCCGCGGGCGGTGGGGCGCGCGTCAACGCGCCCCGCTCAAAGCATGGCGGGCACGACCTGGTCGGGCGGGCGGTGGCCATCGGCGAAGGTCTTGATGTTCAACAGCACCTTCTCGCCCATTTCGATCCGGCCCTCCACCGTGGCCGAGCCCATATGCGGCAGCAGCACCACGTTCTTGAGCTGCCGCAGCCGCGGATTGATCCCGGCGCCACGCTCGTAGACATCGAGCCCCGCCCCCGCGATCTCGCCCGCGCGGAGCATCCGCGTCAGGGCGTTCTCGTCGATCACCTCCCCGCGCGAGGTGTTCACGATCACCGCGTCCGGCTTCATCAGCTTCAGGCGCCGCGCATTCAGCAGGTGGAAGGTGGAGGGGGTGTGCGGACAATTCACGCTGATCACGTCCATCCGGGCCACCATCTGGTCAAGGCTCTCCCACCATGTGGCCTCGTATTGCTCCTCGATCTCGCGCCGCAGGCGGCGGCGGTTGTGGTAATGCACCTGCATCCCGAAGGCCTGCGCCCGGCGCGCCACGGCCTGCCCGATCCGGCCCATGCCCAGGATACCCAGCCGCCGCCCGGCGATCCGCCCGCCCAGCAGCGCGGTGGGCGCCCAGCCGCTCCACTCGCCCGATTGCATCACCGCCAGCCCTTCCGGGATGCGGCGGGTGACGGCCAGGATCAGCGCGATGGTCATGTCGGCGGTGTCTTCGGTGACCACGCCGGGCGTGTTCGACACCAGGATCCCCCGCGACCTGGCCGTGCCCACGTCGATATGGTCGACCCCGGCGCCGTAATTCGCGATCAGCCGCAGCCGCTCGCCCGCCTGGCCCAGCAGCCCCGCATCGATCGTGTCGGTGATGGTGGGCACCAGCACGTCCGCCTCGCGCATGGCCGTGGCCAGCTCTTCCCGGCTCATGGGCGAATCGGCGTCGCGCAGGCGCACGTCGAAAAGCTCCTTCATCCGGGTCTCGACAGCGTCGGGCAGGCGTCGCGTCACGACAACACTCAGGCGTTCAGATGGCATCGGCCCCTCCTTCCGGCTTCCCATCCCGGGCGCGTGTTGGCACAGTGTCCCACAAGTCGGCGGGGCACAAGAACCCCACGGGCAATAAAATTACAAGGCATGAGCAGGCCATGACCATGACGTCTCGGATCGCGGGATTTCTTCTCGCCTTCTCCATCGCGGCAGGGCCGGGAGAGGCCGAGGAACGCGGGCCTGTCACCAACCTGCCGCTTCCGCGTTACGTCTCGCTCAAGGCCGCCGAGGGCAATGTGCGGCGCGGTCCGTCGCTCACCCACCGGATCGACTGGGTCTTCACCCGGCGCGACATGCCGCTGGAAATCACCGCCGAGCATGGCCACTGGCGCCGGGTCCGCGACCGTGAAGGCGCCGGCGGCTGGGTGCATTACTCGCTGCTGTCGGGCGTGCGCACCGTGATCGTGGAACAGGACGACCTTGCCCTGACCATCCGTCCCGACCCGCGCGCCCCGGCCGTGGCGATGCTGGAACAGGGCGTGATCGCCCGGCTGGGCGATTGCGCGCCCGACTGGTGCCGCCTCAGCGCCGGGGGCTATCGCGGCTGGGCCCCCAAGGCGGCGCTCTGGGGCGTGGCACCCGACGAGGTTCGGGACTGAACCGGGGGCCGGCGGGGCTTGCCCGCCGGGATGCCCGCCTGCATCATGGCCCGACCGCCACCGGAAGCCCCGTCATGACCGCCGCCCCTGTTCACGAGATCGATCCGCAAGCGTTCTGGCACGATCCCTATCCCGATCTCGCCGCGATGCGCGCGACGGGTCCGGTCGTGCATGTGCCGCAGCTCGACGCGCTGCTGCTGACAAGGCATGCGGACGTGACCACCCAGGAAAAGCGGATCGAGGTGTTCTCCTCGGTGCAACCCGGAGGGTTGATGACGCGCCTGATGGGCGAGAACATGATGCGCAAGGACGGCGAGGCGCACATGGTCGAGCGCCGGGCGATCTTTCCGGCGGTCTCGCCGCGCACGGTGCGCGATGTCTGGCAGGCCCGCTTCGAGACGGCGACGGAGCGGGTGTTGGACGCACTCGCCCCCCGCGGGGCGGCGGAGCTTGTGGCGGATTACGCGATGCCCGTCTCGGCGGAGGCGCTGAAGGAGATCACCGGCCTTACCAACATGAGCTGGCAGGAGATGGACCGGGTGAGCCAGGGGATGATCGACGGCTGCGCGAACTACGCCGGCGATCCTCAGGTGGAGGCGCGCTGCCACGATTGCACCGCCTCGATCGACCGCCATATCGACGCCCGCCTGCCGGAGCTGGAGGCGGCGCCGGACCTGTCGCTGCTGTCGGTGATGCGCCGGGCGGGGCTGCCGGAGGCGCAGATCCGGGCCAATGTGAAACTCGCGATCTCGGGCGGCCAGAACGAGCCGCGCGACGCCATCGCCGGCGCTGCCTGGGCGCTGCTGGCGCATCCCGACCAGCTGGCGCTGGTCCGTGAGGGGCGCGCGAGCTGGCGGCAGGCCTTCGAGGAATACGCCCGCTGGATCGCACCCATCGGGATGTCGCCCCGCCGGATCGCACGGGCCGAGCGCCTGCACGGGGTGATCCTCGAGCCCGAAAGTCGCGCCTTCCTGATGTTCGGATCGGCGAACCGCGACGAACGGGTGTTCGAGGCGCCCGACCGCTTCGACCTGCGGCGCGACACCGGGCGGGCGGTGAGCTTCGGGGCGGGTCCGCATTTCTGCGCGGGCGCCTGGGCGGCGCGCTGCCTCGTGGCAGAGGTGGCGCTGCCGCGCCTTTTCGCGCGCCTGCCCGGGCTCGCGCCGGCTGGCGAGGCGCCGTTCGGCGGCTGGGCGTTCCGCGGCCCGCTGCGGGTGCCGGTGCGTTGGTGAACCGGCGGGTTTTCGCGGCCCGTGGACGGGCCGCGGAAGGATTTTGGAAAAATCCTTGGGCCGCGCGGAGCGCGGCCGGGAGCGCCGCCCCCGCGGGCCTGCGGTCCGCTGCCCCGGGATATATCGGGCCAGCAGAAGGGGGCCCGCGCGGCGACGGGGCGCGGCTTGCCGGGGCCGGGGCGCTTGCCTATAGAGAGCGGCGAGCCGCAAGGAGGACCGACCCAT
>Ga0008833_1000390_pt1 | contig 48855 bp, 48 predicted proteins | sample HotLakConsoUCCLE_FD_62216 | JGI IMG/M metagenome (GOLD analysis project Ga0008833, IMG submission 62216) | Hypersaline microbial mat communities from Hot Lake, Washington, USA - Hot Lake Consortium UCC-LE | ecosystem: Environmental > Aquatic > Non-marine Saline and Alkaline > Hypersaline >... | reverse complement strand
TGGGGATCACCAGCACGTGCACCGGCGCCTGCGGGTTGATGTCGTCGAAGGCCAGGCTGTGCTCGGTTTCCAGCACGGTCCGGTTGGGAATCTCGCCCCGAAGGATCCTGGCGAAGATGTTCTGGTCGTCATAGGTATAGGGCATGGGCGTCCCGCTGGTTCAGTCGGCGAAAAGATGATCGGTTCGCGCGATCTCTAGCGCCTGCTCTTCGGAGATCGCAAGGAAATCCGCAAGCAGGCGGGCATTGGCCTCGGGCGGATCGATCTCGCGCATGCGGCCGTGATTCTCGAAATCGGCATCGCGGATGCGGTCGCTCTCGAAGGTCATCTCGTTGCGGATGGTGGGTAGCAGCCGCTCAAGCGTTTCCTGCGGGGTGCGCTCGCCGGCGAGGCCCACGCGCATGGCATGGCCGATCAGGTAATCGTCGGAGAAGTGGCACTCAACCTCAAGCAGGCGGGTGACCGACCGGTCGCCGCAGAAATCCTGCAGCAGGTCCAGGTTGCCCGGGTCCATGCACACGATCAGGCGGTCGGTCTCGAAGTAGTCGAACAGCATCCGCATCAGGGCCCGGCGGTGGCGATGCCGCTTGCCCATGGTGGCCTGGATCCCGCCCAGGTCCGGCAGGCGGGTGGATTCCTCGTTGAACAGGTATTCGATGCAGGGAATGTTCGTCATCTGGCGGATACGGTCCACCAGCCGCTTGGCGACGTGCCACTTCTTGCAGACCACGATCATCAACTCGCGCTCGCGGCCCAGGGTGCTTTCGGTCTCCCAGAAGCGCGGGGCAAAGCGACGGCCGATGCGGCCGCGCTCGGTGAGGAACTTGAACAGGCTGCGGCCTTCGTTCGAGATCTGGAATTTCGTGCCCTCGGAGGCGTAGAGCAGGCCGAGCCGGCGCTTGAGCTCCTGCGATTCGGGGCTGATCTTGCGGGCGAACAGCGCGTCCTGGCTCAGCAGCAGGTCGTAATGGTCGTTGTAGAAGGTCACCGGCATCCCGTAGTCCGAGAACATCAGGAAGGTGAGCGTGCGGCTCTCGATCTCGCGCTCGGGGACGAGGTGGCGCACGAGGGTCTGGAAGAACGTCTCGTCCGGGATCCAGGTGGTGCGGAAAAAGCGCATCACGTCGCGGCGCTTGCGGCAGAAATCGAGAATCCATTCCACCGTGCGGCGGCGCAGGCACCACCACTGGCTGCCGATCTGGACCTGGATGTCGGAAGGGATCTCGCGGGTGAGGCCCAGGCGTTTCTGGAGGGTGAAGGCGGCGTAGAACAGCCGCTTGTGGGTGCGTTCGTTGAAGAAATGGCGGTAGATCAGGCGCTCTTCCTTCATCCCGGTCTTGATCCAGTCCGAGGTGAAGAAATCGAAGCTTTCGATATAGTCCACATCGCGCCGGTCCAGGAAATCATGGGCGTATTCCGCCGACTTGATCGCCATGCAGTCGCCCGAGAGCATGTAGAAATGCGTGGCGCGCGGAAAGGCGTCCACCGCTGCCTCGACCGCGTTGAGCGTGGCCTCGACAAGCGACCACTCCCCCCAGCCGCACTTGATCCGCTTGCGCGCGAAGGTGACGGAGGGGTTGTCCCTGAGCGCCTCGCGGATCTTGCGGAAATGCTCGGGATTGGCACGGGCATCGAAATGGATCGACATGTAGTCGCCCACCGCGGTCAGCCGCTGCGCCTGCTTGATGATCGCCTCGGGATCCTTGTGACACAGCAGTATGAAGGCGATCTTTGCCATTTACGAAACAGTAACCCCTGCTCAGCACTCTTTGTTATACCTGTTACCCGTGAACACGGGTTGAAGAAACAGGCTTGGCTTGGTTTTTCGCTTCGGAATATAACACGTAAAAGGCAAAAATGCCGCAACAGGCAGGAGGCTGAGCAGGATGGGCTTTCCCGGCACCTGGATGACGGAGAGCGAAAGCGTGGTCTATCGGGTGGTGCCGAAATGCGCCTGCTCGACCATCGGGCAGATCATGTACTACTCCGATCACGGCGAATTCTTCGATGGCGACATCCACGACGCGACCGAGGGTTTGCACAAGTGGTCGCGCGAGGACAGCCAGAAGCTGATCAACGCCAACGTCAAGACGCACAGTTCCTACGCCTTCACCTGCGTGCGCAATCCCTACACGCGCATCCTGTCCAGCTTCTTCGACAAGATCTGCGGGATCCAGCGCAACGGGCGGCGCTACCGGGGCAACCTGGTGCCGCTGCTGATCCAGAAATACGGCATCGAGGTGGGCGGCGAGGACGGCAAGCAGGAGTTCGACCAGGTCAAGAGCTTCCGGCGCTTCCTGCTGTTCGCGCGTGACACGATCCGCTGGCGCCGGCCGATGGACCCGGACATCCACTGGTCGGCCACGGCGGGCCATGTCTCCACCTTCATCGTCAATGGCGGGCGCTACGATCACATCTTCTGGACCGAGAAGTTCAACGACGGGATGCAGACCGTGCTCGACAGCATCGAGACGCGCCACGCGGTGGACCTCGGACAGATCCCGCGCTTCAACGAATCCGAGGGGCACGGGCCCAAGCGCGCCCACCCGGTGGAGGATTATTTCGACGATCTGTCGATGCACCTGGTCTTTGAGATCTACAAGCGCGACTTCGAGCTGTTCCGCTACGATTTCGAGGACCCCGCGAACAAGATGCCGGTGGGCGAGATCGACCTGGAGGAAGTGCACGCCAAGCTGGGGGATTGAGCCGGGAGCGCCTCAGCGCAACCGGAACGCCGCCAGGATCAGCGACAGCGCGCCGATCCAGGACAGGCCCACCATCCAGACCACCCGCAGCCAGTTGCCCGTGACCCGGCGCAGGCTGGCCGTCACCACGCCCGACGTGGCGGCCGGCAGGATCAGCGCACCAAGGCCCAACCCCGCCAGCACCGCGGGCGGCAGGCCCGCAACGCCGCGCGGGCCGATCACCGCCGCCGCGGAAAACGCCCCCATCGCCAGGGTGACCGCCTGCACCGTCCAGCCCGGGAGGCGGGGCGCGGCAAGGCCCAGAAAGGCCAGCAGGCCGGTGCCCAGCAGCGCGAGGCTCAGCCCGTAGACGCCCAGCATGGGGGCCGCGACGCCCCCGAGCGCAAGCCCGGCGAGCAGGGCGGGCGCGCTGCGCCGCGCCCCGTCGGGACGCCACAGCGCCACGAACACGCCCAGCGGCGCCAGCGTCATGGTGGAGCCGGGGTGGCTCACCGCCACCAGGGCGCCGTCGAGCAGTTGCGAGGGCAGGCCCGGCATCTCCTGCGCTGCGGCCGGGCGCGCGGCGAGCAACGCCACAAGGGCGAGGGCCGCGCGCGCGGTCATGCCATGCCGGTCAGGAAGGCCAGCCCCACCACGGCGATCACCCCGCCCGCAGCCCGCACGATCAAGTCTCCGCGGGGCAGCAGGGTCAGGTAGCCCAGCGCAATGCCCGCCGCGTGCAGCAGGCCGGTGCCCACGATGAACCCGGCCGCATAGGCCAGCGGGTTGGCCGCCTCCGGCAGTTCGGTGCCATGCGCATGGCCGTGGAAGATGGCGAACAGCCCCACCAGAACCGCCGCCAGCCAGAGCGGCGCGCGGAAGGCCAGCAACACCACCAGCCCCAGCACCACGCCCGACAGCGCGATGCCCGTCTCCACCATCGGCAACGGCACCCCCGCGATGCCCAGCGCCGCGCCCAACGCCATGACCAGCGGAAAGACCACCGGCAACAGCCAGATCGCCGGCCGGCCCAGGAAGGCACCCCACAGGCCCACTGCGACCATCGCCACAAGATGATCGAGCCCGAGCAGCGGATGGGCCAACCCGCTTTGCAACCCGCCCGCCATGCCGGCGGCACTGTGGGCGAGGGCGGGCCCAGCGGCAAGCAATACCGGCACGGCGCCCAGCGCACCCGGCATGATCCTTCGGCCAGTCATGTCGTGTCCCTCCCCGGACTGTCTGGCCGGAACGCTACGCCCGGCGGCAATGGCGGTCAATCGGGCGCGCGGCCGGCCGGCTTTGTAACGCGCGGATGAAGTTTCCATGAAACCCGATGGGGCGGTGATCCAGATCAAGCGCAACCGCGCGCGGCGGGCGCAGGCTGACGCCATCGAGACGTCAGGAGGTGACAATGTTCGATACACAGACCAGCCCCGCGCCCGCGCCGCAACGGTCCGCAGGGAACGCCGCACCGGTGATGCAGATCTCGGGCGTGAACCTGTGGTATGGCGACACGCATGCGCTCAAGGACGTGAGCTTCGACCTCTATCCCGGCGAGATCCTCGCCTTCATCGGCCCTTCCGGCTGCGGCAAGTCCAGCATGCTGAAGGTGCTCAACCGGATGCATGACGATATCCGCGACCTTCGCATCGAGGGCCGTGTCGAGATGCACGGCGAGGATATCCATGGCCCCGAGGTGGATCCGCCGGAATACCGCCGCCGTTTCGGCTGGGTGGCGCAGAAGCCCAACCCCTTCCCGATGTCGATCTGGGACAACGTGGCCTATGGCGCGCGCATCCACGGGTTGACGCAGACGCGCGAGGAGCTTGCCCAGCATGTGGAGGACTGCCTGCGCCGCGCCCATCTCTGGGACGAGGTGAAGGACCACATGCACGACATGGACGGCACCGCCCTGTCGGGGGGCCAGCAGCAACGACTCTGCATCGCGCGGGCGCTCTCGACCCGGCCGGAGGTGCTCCTGATGGACGAGCCCACCGGCTCGATCGACCCGATCGCCACGGCGAAGGTGGAAGAGCTGATGCTGGAGTTGAAACCCGATCATGCGCTCGTGGTGGTCACGCATTCGATGATGCAGGCACGGCGGGTGGCAGACCGGGTCGCCTATTTCCACCTGGGCGCGCTGTGCGAGATCGGGCCCACGGAAATGATGTTCACCGCCGCCGCCGACCCGCGGGCCCGCGACTTCATCGCGGGCAGGTTCGGCTGACCGCAGGCGCTTCCCGGGGCCTGCCGGGCCCTCCTTGCGAGGACCGGCCGGCAGGGCCCGGGGCGCGGCCCCCGATCCGCCGAACTCGCCCGGTCAGAGACGGCCGAAGACCTGCTCCAGCAGCGCCGAGAGGCCATCGGCATCCGCGCGGGTGAAGGCCGCGGGTCGGTCGCTGTCGATGTCGAGCACCCCGATCAACCGGCCCGCGCCATCGCGGACCGGCAGCACGATCTCGGACCGGGTGGAGGAGGAGCAGGCGATATGGCCGGGGAAGGCCTCCACATCGTCGACGATCTGCACCTCGCCGCTGCGCGCCGCCGCGCCGCAGACCCCGCGCGCGAAAGGGATCGCGAGGCAGCCATGCCCGCCCTGGTAGGGCCCGATCTTGAGCAGTTCGAGTTCGGCCACGCGATAGAAGCCGGTCCAGTCGAAACGGTCGTCGGAATGGTGGAGTTCGCAGGCCATGGTGGCCATGAGCGCGATCGCGTCGGTCTCACCCTCGGTGAGGGCGGCGAGGGTCTTTGACAAGACCGTGTAATCGGCTCGCATCATCGCTGTCCTTTCCGTGAGCAGGGGGCTGCCCGCCGCGTCGGCGCCTGCGGCGCCTCCCCCGAGGGTTGTTTGCCGGGAGAACGCTCAGGGGCGCTCGATGGCGATGGCCGTGCCCTCGCCTCCGCCGATGCAGATCGCCGCGATGCCGCGTTTCAGACCGCGCGCCTCCAGCGCGTGCAGCAGCGTGACCATGATGCGCGCCCCGGACGCGCCGATCGGGTGGCCCAGCGCGCAGGCGCCGCCATTGACGTTGACGATGTCGCGCGGCAGGCCCAGTTCGCGCATGAAGGCCATGGGCACCACGGCGAAGGCCTCGTTGACCTCCCACAGGTCGACATCGGTCGTCTTCCAGCCGAGCCGGTCGAGCAGCTTGCGCGCGGCGGGCACCGGGGCGGTGGTGAACCAGCCGGGCGCCTGTGCGTGGCTGGCATGGCCCAGGATCCGGGCATGGGCGGTCATGCCGCCGGCCTCCGCCGCCTCCCAGGAGGCGAGCACCAGGGCCGCGGCGCCGTCGGAAATCGACGAGGCATTGGCGGCCGTCACGGTGCCGCCATCGCGGAAGGCGGGCTTGAGCCGGGGGATCTTGTCGGGGCGGGCGAGGCTCGGCTGTTCGTCTTCCGACACGATCGTCCCGCCCTTGCGGGTGCGGATCTCGACCGGGGCGATCTCGGCGGCGAAGGCGCCTTCCCGCTGGGCCCTCAGCGCCGCTTCGAGCGAGCCGAGCGCGTAGGCGTCTTGGTCTTCGCGGGTGAACTGGTAGTGTTCGGCGCAATCCTCGGCGAAGGTGCCCATCAGGCGGCCCTTGTCGTAGGCATCCTCCAGCCCGTCGAGGAACATGTGGTCGATCACCTGGGCGTGGCCCAGCCGGGCGCCGCCGCGCATCTTCGGAAGCAGGTAGGGCGCGCGGGTCATGCTCTCCATCCCGCCCGCCACGATCACCCCGGCGCCGCCGAGCGCGATCCGGTCATGGGCGTCCATCGCGGCCTTCATCCCCGAGCCGCACATCTTGTTGAGCGTCGTGGCAGGCACGTCCTCGCCGAGGCCGGCGGCGAAGCCCGCCTGCCGGGCCGGCGCCTGGCCCTGGCCTGCGGGCAGCACGCAGCCCATCAGCAGCTCGTCCACCGCGGGCGTTCCGGCCTGCGCCAATGCGGCGCGGATCGCCGTGCCGCCGAGCTCGGCGGCGGGCACCTCGCCCAGCGCACCCTGCAGCCCGCCCATCGCCGTGCGGGCCGCACCCGCGATCACAACCTGTCTCATCCCGCAGCCTCCCCTGGATCCTCTCCTGCATACCCAATGGTAAGGAAAGAGGTCTAGCCTTCGCGTGACACGGATCGGATGCGGGAGGCCGAGAATGGAGATCACCAGCCAGGACGGAAACGGCGTGCGGGTCGTGACCGTGCAGGATGCCCGGATCGACGCGGCGGTGGCGATCCGGTTCAAAGACCGGATGCGCGAGGTGACGGCCGATACCTCCGGCCGGGTGATCCTCGACCTCGCCGCCGTGGACTTCATCGATTCCAGCGGGCTGGGCGCGATCGTCGCGGCGATGAAGCAGCTCGGCGGCACGAGGCGGTTGGAACTGTCCGGCCTGTCGCCGGGGGTGGACCGGGTGTTCCGCCTGACCCGGATGGATTCGGTCTTCGTGATCCACGACAGTGCCGAGGCCGCGCTTCATGCCGGCCCTCGCTGACGCGCGCGGGGGCCGGGTGCGGGACGCCGCGACACCCCCGCTGCTGGAAGTGCGCTGCCCGGCGCGCGAGATGGCCGTGCGCCGGGCCCTGGCGCAGGTTCTGGCCGCCCTGTCCCAGCCTTGCATCGCCGAGGAACGTCGCCGGGCGGTGGAACTGGTGCTGGCGGAGTTGCTGAACAATGTCGTGGAGCATGCCCGCGCGTCCCACCGGACCGGCGCCATCGTGATTCGCGGGCGGCGCGACAGCGCGGCGCTGTTCTTCGAGATCAGCGACGACGGGGCCCCGATGCCCGGAGGCGCCTTGCCGGCAGGCGCCCCGCCCGGGATCGGCGAAGACACCGCCGACTTGCCGGAGGGCGGTTTCGGCTGGTGCCTGATCCGCAGCCTGGCCGAGGATCTGCGCTATTGCCGCTCGGGAGGGCGAAACCATGTGAGCTTTCGCCTGCCGCTGGACCGGCACGGCCGCGGGGGCGGCCCAAATGCCCCGAAAACGCCGCATTGAGTCCGCAGACCGGCCAGATTGCCGGGGCATAAGGAAAGGGTAGCTGCATATGGCTTCCCTCGGTGTCGCGTCATCAACAGCCCCCACCCAGTGCGCGGCACCGAGGTCTTCCCCCTCCCCTTCCCCTTGCAACATCGATCGTGCCGCATGAGTCGCCCGGGCGCGCGACGCCGGCGCGCGCGCCGGACGACCCTTCAAGCCGGGGCGGCGCGGCGGTATGGTCGCGCCCGGAGCGAGAGGAGACGAGACGATGCGCGATTTCCAGACCCCCGGCCGTTCAGCCGTCCTGACCACCGAAGGCATGTGCGCCACGTCGCATCCGCTGGCGGCGGCCACCGCCGTGGACATCCTGCGGCGGGGCGGCAATGCGGTGGATGCGGCCATCGCCGGCGCGGTGCTGCTGGGGATCTGCGAGCCGCAGATGACCGGGATCGGCGGCGATTGCTTCGTGCTGCTGTCGCCTCCGGGGAACGACGAGGTGATCGGGCTGAACGGCTCGGGGCGCGCCCCTGCGGCGGCCGATCCCGAGGCGCTGCGCGCGGCGGGCCATGGCACGGTGCCGGTGGACAGCGCCGCCGCAGTCACGATTCCCGGCGCTGTGGACGCGTTCTGCCGCTTGTCCGAGAGCCACGGCAGGCTAGGGCTGGATGCCGTGCTGGCGCCGGCGATCCATTATGCCGAGGCGGGCGTGCCGGTGGCGCCGCGCGTGGCGGCGGACTGGGTGGCCGATGCCGACCGCCTGCAGGGCGCGGGGCGGCGGTACTACCTCTCCGCAGGGGCGGCGCCCGGGGTGGGCACGCTGTTCCGGGCGCCGGGCCAGGCGGAGGTGCTGCGTCGGATCGCGCGGCACGGGCGCGCGGGGTTCTACGAGGGCGAGGTGGCCGAGGACATGCTGGCGGCCTTGCGGGGCGCGGGCGGCGGACATGCCGCGCTCGATTTCGCCACCACCGAGGCAACCCCGACCCGGCCCATCGCCGGCAGCTATCGCGGGATGGAGCTGCTGGAACACCCGCCCAACGGACAGGGCGCCACGGCGATCCTCCTGGCCAACATCCTCGCGCATTTCGACATCGCGGCACTGGACCCGTGGGGCGCCGAGCGCGTGCACCTGGAGGCGGAGGCCACCAAGCTGGCCTATGAGCTGCGCAACCGGCTGATCGCCGACCAGGACCACGCCGCGCGCGCCGAACGCATGCTGGCCCCCGAGACCGCGGCGCATCTTGCCGAAAGGATTCGTCCCGACGCGGTGCTGGACGATCCTGCCCCGCTGACCGAGGCGGTGCACCGCGACACGGTCTACCTCACGGTGGTGGATCGCGACCGGATGGCGGTTTCGCTGATCTACTCGATCTTCCACGGCTTCGGCTCCGGCCTCGCCTCGGAGAAATTCGGCATCCTGTTCCAGAACCGCGGCGCCGGCTTCACGCTGGAACGCGGCCATCCCAACGAGATGGGTCCGGGAAAGCGGCCGATGCACACGATCATTCCCGGGATGCTGCGCCAGGAGGGCCGCGTGGTGATGCCTTTCGGCGTGATGGGCGGGCAGTACCAGTCCACCGGGCATGCGCGCTTTCTGTCGAACGTGGTGGATTTCGGAATGGACCCGCAGGCCGCGATCGACGGGCCCCGCGCCTTCGCCGAGGCGGGCGAGTTGCGCCTGGAACGGGGATATGCCGCGCGGGCGCGCCAGCAGCTCGAAGCGCTTGGCCACGAGGTGGTCACGCCGGCCAAGGGGATCGGCGGGGCGCAGGCGATCCGGATCCATGAAAGCGGTGTGCTGGAGGGCGGGTCGGATCCGCGCAAGGACGGCTGCGCGCTGGGCTACTGACCGGGCGCGGCGCCCCTTAGGGTGGGTGGATCACCCACCCTACCGGTCAGTTCAGCTGGAAGTGCAGCGGGTAGTGGCCATCCTGGAACGGGCCGAAGAGGTCGGGAATGTCCGGATGGTCCACCGGCTCGCCCGAATAGTCCGCCACCAGGTTCTGCTCCGACACGTAGGCCACGTAGAAGCTCTGATCGTTCTCGGCCAACAGATGGTAGAAGGGCTGTTCCTTGGCCGGGCGGCTGTCCTCGGGGATCGCCTCGTACCATTCCTCGGTATTGTTGAACTCGGGATCCACGTCGAACACCACGCCCCGGAACGGGTGCTTGCGATGGCGGACAACCTGACCGAGATGATATTTCGCGCGCGTCGTGTACATGTCGAGTCAGCCCCTTTGCGCCTTTTCTAGACGGTTCCAACCACCGCTGTCCATAAAACGCACTCTATTTTTGCCGAAACAGTCTGTGACGCGCGAATCGACAAAGGGCCACATCCAATTGGCATTTCCCCTCGCCGCCAGGATCGTCTATGGTTTCGCAAAAGACAAGAACGGCGAGAGGCAGATGAGCAGACTCCTTTGCGCCCTCATGGTGGTGATGGTGGTCGCGTCCTGCGGCCGCGGCCCCTATTCGGCGCCCCGCGACCTGGATGACGCTTGCGCGATCGTTCAGGAACGTCCCAAGTATTACCGCGCCTTCCGGGCGACGGAACGCAGATGGGGCGTTCCGGTGCATGTGCAGATGGCCACCATCTACCAGGAAAGCAAGTTCATCGGCGACGCGCGCACCCCCTTGCGCTATGCGCTGGGCGTGCTGCCCATGGGCCGGCAGAGCTCGGCCTTCGGCTATGCGCAGGCGCTGGATGGAACCTGGGACGAGTACCGGGGCGAGACCGGGCGGCGCGGCGCGCGGCGCGACGACATCCGCGACGCAACCGATTTCATGGGCTGGTACATGACCAAGACCCGCGCCCGCAACGGAATCGCCCTGACCGACGCGCGCAACCAGTATCTGGCCTATCACGAGGGCCATACCGGCTATGCCCGGGGCAGCTACAACGCCAAGGCATGGCTGTTGCGGGTGGCCGACCAGGTGGCCAGCCGGTCGCGGCTCTACCAGGCGCAACTGGCGCGCTGCCGGCGCTGACGGGGCGCCGGGCGTATTTGAAGAACGATGAAGGCCGGGCGGCGGCGCGACGCGGGCCCCGAGGCGCGTGGTGGCCGCCAGGTCAGCGAGGCGAGTTCGTCTGCTCGGTATTGGCCTGAATGCTGAACAGGCTGGAGGGGTAGGTTCCGCCGGTCTTCATCTCGCCCAGCACCACCGTGGTGCTGGAGCCGCTGTCGTCGTTCACGCGCCATTGCCGCAACTCGATCGGCGGGCCGGTAAAGACCATCTGGATGGTGCCCAGCTCGGGGCGTTCGGGATCCTGCGCGGTGACGGTGGTGGCGGTGCCGTCATGGCTGTGGCCCACCACCATGTTGGCGCGGCCCAGGTTCACGTTCCGGGCGAGGATCAGCTTGAGCGGCGTGCGCTCCAGCGGGTAGGTCTCGGGGCCGGAATTGCCCTTGGGATCGAAGATCGCCACCGCGTTGCCGGAGGCCAGCACCAGCGTCGCCTCCGGCGGGTCGTATTCGAAGCGCATCCGGCCCGGCCGGTGCATGTAGAGCGTGCCGGTGGAGATGCTGCCGTCATCGTTGATCTGGGTGAATTCGGCCTCGCCGGTGCGCAGCCCGTTCAGATAGGCGGAGATTCCGTCGAGCGAGAGTTTCTCGGCCGCGACGGGCGAGGCCAGCGCGGAGGCGAGGAAGGCGGCGGAGGCGAGACGCGGCAGCTTCATGGTCATGTCCGTCATTTAGCCACGGATCGCGCCCGCCGCATCCCTTTTGTCGCTCACATTGCCGCGATGGGGCCGCAATGGGCCCGCGATGGGCGGGCCCGCGCCTATTGCGGCTCGGGCAGCAGGATCTCGCGCTTGCCCACGTGGTTGGCCGGGGTGACCACCCCCTCGTCCTCCATCTGCTCGACCAGGCGCGCGGCCTTGTTGTAGCCGATGCCCAGCTTGCGCTGGATGTAGGAGGTGGAGCACTTCCTGTCCTTCGCCACGATGGCCACCGCCTGGTCGTAAAGCGCATCTTCTCCGCCGGTATTGCCGCCCGAGGACAGGCCCAGCACCGCGTCGATATCCGAAGAGCGTTCCTCGTCGGGGCCCTCCAGCACGCCGCCCACATAGTCGGGCGGGCCGTAGGCCTTGAGGTGGTTGACGATCTCCTCGACCTCCTCGTCGCTCACGAAGGGGCCGTGGCAGCGGGTGATCTTGGCCCCGCCCGCCATGTAGAGCATGTCGCCCATGCCCAGAAGCTGCTCGGCACCCATCTCGCCCAGGATCGTGCGGCTGTCGATCTTCGACGTCACCTGGAAGCTGATCCTTGTGGGGAAGTTGGCCTTGATCGTGCCGGTGATCACGTCCACCGAAGGGCGCTGCGTGGCCATGATGAGGTGGATGCCCGAGGCCCGCGCCATCTGCGCGAGGCGCTGGATGCAGGCCTCGATCTCCTTGCCGGCGACCATCATCAGGTCCGCCATCTCGTCGACGATGACGACGATAAAGGGCATCTTGCGCGGCTCGAATTCCTCGGTCTCGAAGATCGGCTCGCCGGTATCCTCGTCGAAGCCGGTCTGCACCGTGCGCGAGAACATCTCGCCCTTGGCCTGGGCATCCGCCACGCGGCCGTTGTAGCCATCGATGTTGCGCACGCCCATCTTGGACATCTTGCGGTAGCGCTCTTCCATCTCGGCCACGACCCATTTCAGCGCCACGACGGCCTTCTTGGGGTCGGTCACCACCGGCGAGAGCAGGTGCGGGATGCCGTCATAGACCGACAATTCCAGCATCTTCGGGTCGATCATTATCAGCCGGCATTCGGCCGGTGTCAGCTTGTAGAGCAGCGACAGGATCATGGTGTTGATCGCCACCGACTTGCCCGAGCCGGTGGTGCCGGCGATCAGCAGGTGGGGCATCTTGGCCAAGTTCGCCACGATGGGATCGCCGCCGATATCCTTGCCCAGCGCAAGCGGCAGCTTCATGTTGCTGTCGCCGAAATCGCGCGCGGCGAGGATCTCGCGCAGCACCACCATCTCGCGGTTGTCGTTGGGCAGTTCGATCCCGATCACCGAGCGGCCGGGCACGGTGGAGACCCGCGCGGACAGTGCCGACATCGAGCGCGCGATGTCGTCGGCCAGCCCGATCACGCGGGACGCCTTGAGGCCGGGGGCGGGTTCCAACTCGTACATGGTGACCACCGGGCCGGGCCGGACCGAGACGATCTCGCCCTTGACGCCGTAATCGTCCAGCACCGCCTCCAGCATCCGGGCGTTCTGCTCCAGCGCCTCGTCGCTGAGGTGGTGGCGCTGGATGGTCGCGGGATTCATCAGCAGGCCGAGCGGCGGCAGTTCGTAATCCGGCACGCGGTCCTCGAATTGCAGGCGGGGCTGGGCCTCTTCCTGCGCGCGGCGTGACGGCGCGGGGGCCTTGCGCTGGAGGTTCTGGACCACCTTGCGCGGCTCGGGCTGGGGCACCTGCGGGCGCGGCGCGGCCGGCACAACCTGTTCGGGCGCGGCCTGTTCCGGCGTGTCCTCCCACGGCTCCCAGATCGCGTCCTCGTCTTCGGTCAGGTCGGCCGGCGCGGGCGGCACCTGCGCCCGGGGCTGTGCGGTCAGTGGCGGCTCGGCGGCGGCATGACCCGGCAGAGCCGCCTGTGCGGGGTGCGCGGCAAGCAGCGGCTCGGCGGGCACACGCGCGGCAGGGCCCGTGAGAGGCGGTTCGGCCTTGGGCGGCACGGCATGGGACCGCGACGTGTCGAGCACCAGCGGATCGGGGCGTCGGCCCCGCCCGCGCGTCAACGGTGCGGCGGTTTCGACCTGGAGCGGCGGGGTCTGCCGCACCCGCGCCTTGATGGCATCCGCGATCCGTGCGCGGATCCGGTCGTCACCGGGGATCTCCTGCTCTCCGGCCACGGGGACGGCCTCCACCAGTTCGGGCTCGGGCAGCGGCTCGGGCCGGCGGATCAGCGAGGGCATCCGCGCCAGAAGGCCGGCGCGTGCCGGGGCGTTCTCTTCGGGATACGGTTGCGTCACTCGGTGCGCCGGTGCCTGGCGGGCGGCCTCGGCGCGGGCCTGCGCGGCGGTGGCCTGTGCCTCCTCCCGGCGGCCGCGCCGTTCGGCGTGGGCCTCCTGTGCGCGGCGGGCCAGATGTGCGGCGCCGACCGCGCCCCGCCGGGTCATCGCCAACAGCCCGGCATAGCTCATCACCAGGCCGACCAGCAGGAAACGCCCGACCGAACGCACCTCGTGCCGGGTGAAGCCCAGCACGAAGGCGCCGAAGGCCACGATGCCCAGCGCGAAGGCCAGCGACATCAGCTTGGTCCCGATCCCAGCGCCGACCGGCAAGAGGGTCAGCAGCGCCGACAGCACCGTGTCGCCGAACAGCCCGCCCAGCCCGAACGGGTGATTCCACGCCTGGCCCGGCGGCATCGTCGACGCGTAGACCGCCACCAGAGCCACCCAGATCGGCGCGAAGATAACTCGGCCGAGCGCGCGTTCCGTGCCGCGATGCACCGCGAAACGCATCCCCCAGGCCATCAGCACAATACCGATCCCCAGGCTGCCCCAACCCACTATCATGACCAGCGGCGCGGCGATCGTGGCGCCGATTCGCCCCATCCAGTTCTGCACCGGCGCATCGGTGGCCGACATCCAGCTCGGATCATCGGGCGTGTAGGACAGCACCAGTGCCGCCGCAGCAGCGCCCAACGCCAGCAGCACAAGGCCCAGAAGTTCCTTGCCCCGCTTCTCGATCGCCGTTGCCATGTCGCTGTCGAAGAGCGGGTCGCGCCCGCGCGCCTGGTATGCCATCCTTGTCCTCGTCCTCAATCGAAAAGGCAGCGGCGGATCAGTCTCAACCCGTCGCGCACCTCGTGCTCCGGGGCGACGAGCGCCACCCTGATATATCCCGCGCCCGGGTTGCCGTCCGGACCGTCCTGGCCAAGATAGACCCCGGGCAACACCCGCAGCCCGGTCTCCTGCCAGAGCTTCAACGCCGCCGCCTCGCCATCCCCCACGGGCAGCCACAGGAAGAACCCCGCCGGCGGGCTGGCATAGCCCGGCAGATCGCCCAGGATCTCGTCGGCGGCCGCGAATTTCGCGCGGTAGAGCCGGCGGTTCTCCTCGACATGATCCTCTTCCGACCAGGCCCGCTCGGAAACGCGCTGGATCGGCAGCGGCAGCGGCGCGCCGGCATAGGCGCGCAGCCGCTTGATCCGCTCCAGGCTCTCCGGCCCGCCCGCCACGAAGCCCGAGCGCAGCCCGGGCAGGTTCGAGCGCTTCGAGAGCGAGTGGAACACCAGAACCCGCTCCGGGTCGGCGCCGGCGGCCGCCGCGATCTCCAGCGCGCCCTCGGGCGGCGCGTCGCGCCAGATCTCGGCATAGCACTCATCGGCCAGGACACGGAAGTCGTGGCGCTCGGCCAAAGACAGAAGGCCGGTCCAGTAGCCCCTGTCCGCCACCGCCCCCTGCGGGTTGGCCGGGGAACAGACATAGGCGGCCACGGCGCGGTCCAGCACCTCCGCCGACAGGGCGGAGAAATCGGGCAGGAAGCCGGTTTCCCGGGTGGCCGGCACGAAGACCGGCTCGGCCCCGACCGAGATCGCCGCGATCATGTAGGCCTGGTAGAACGGGTTGGGGATCAGCACCACCGGCCGCTTGCCCCGCTTGCTCTCGGGAAACAGCGCCATGGCCGCGTTGTAGAGCCCCTCGCGCGTCCCGTTCAGCGGCATCACCTGGCGCTCGGGATCGAGCTCGACACCGTAGCGGCGCCGCAGCCAGTCCGTGATCGCCGCGCGCAACTCGGGCGTGCCGTCATTGGGCGGGTAGCGGCCGAAATCCTCGGCATGGGCCGCGATCACCTCCGGCACCCAATCCGGAAATGGGTGCTTGGGCTCGCCGATGGTCATGTGCCGCACCTCCCCGCCCGGCGCATGGCCGTCGAGAAGCGCCCGCAGACGCGGGAACGCGTAGGGAGGGAGGGTCGAGAACCGCTCGGGAAACATCTTCTGCACTGCCTCTGGCCCGGGGTCGTTTTCGCCCCGGTTTCTGCGAGGATACGAAAGCGCCCGCGGCCCGTCCAGCCAAAGCTGGAGACGGCGGGAACTTGTGGCAGTCGCGCCATAGCGCGGGCCTTTCTCTTGGCCGGAATATCCCGCGGTGGCCACCCGACGGGCGGACGGGGCGGAGCCCCGGGCCATGGCGAAGGCCCTTTCAAAGGGCCTTGCAAGGATTTTATCATAAAATCCTTGCGTCCGCCCGGGTCTTCGCCCCGTGCAATCACCCGCTTGCCGGGGATTGGTCTGCGCAGGCCCGGAGCAGACCGGCCCCGGTTTCAGGTCGCCAGCGCGGCCTCGATACCCGCGCCAAGCCGCAAGAGCGCCGCCTCGCCCATCGGCCGTCCCAGCACATGCAGGCCGCAGGACGGCAGACCGGTGGGCAGGGTCAGCGCGGACAGGCCCATGAGGTTGCCGATGCGCGTGTTGCGCAGGGTCAGCAAGTTCTCGGACTTGTAGTAGGCGTCATCGGCCATCAGCCGGTCCAGTTGCGGCGGCAGGATCGGCACGGTCGGGCAGATCACCGCATCCAGCCCGGCGGTGGCCTGGGCCCAACGGGCCCGCACGGTTTCCAGGGTGCGCCAGGCGGCCACGTAGTCGGCCGCGCTTACCCCTGCCCCGCCCCTGAACCGGTCCAGGATCTCGGCGAACATGGCCCCCGGATCGGCCTCGATCACCTCGCGCCAGGTGCCGTAGGCCTCGGCCGGGAACAGCGTGGCGGACAGGGCCATGGCCTTTTCGAGGTCGGGCAGGTCCAGCGGCACGATCTCCGCCCCCGCGCCGCCCAGCCGGTCGCAGGCGGCCTCGAAGGCCTGCCGCGGCGCAGCGCGCAGATCCTCCAGCGCCACGGTCCGCAAGACGGCCAGGCGGCGGCCCGTCAGGCCTCCGGCGCCGCGCAGATCGGGCGGCGGGGCGCCTTCCAGCACGCCCAGAAGCAGCGCGGCGTCCTCGACGGTCCGGGCCAGCGGGCCCACCGTATCGAAGCTCTCCGCCAAGGGAACCACGCCCTCCAGCGACAACCGGCCCGCCGTGGTCTTGAGGCCCACGAGGTCGTTCCACGCCGCCGGCACACGCACCGAGCCCCCCGTGTCCGAGCCGATGGCCGCCGGCGCCAGCCCGAAGGCCACCGAGGCCGCCGCGCCCGAGGACGATCCGCCCGACACCGCCGCGGCGTCGTTCACGCAGGGCGGCGTGGCGGTGACCGGGTTGAGCCCCAGCCCCGAGAAGGCCAGTTCGGACATGTGCGTCTTGCCGAGGCATACCAGCCCCGCGGCGCCGGCATTGGCAAGCACGCGGGCATCGCGTGCCGGCACCCTGCCCTTCAGCAACGCGCTGCCGGCCTCGGTCGGCGTGCCGGCGGTGTCGAACAGGTCTTTCCAGCTCACCGGCACGCCGTCGAGCGGCGAGAGCCGGCGCCCCGCCCGCGCCCGGGCGGCAGCCGCCCCGGCCTCGGCGAGGGCGCGCCCGGGCGTAAGGCGCGCATAGATGCGGCCCGCCAGCGGGTGCGCCTCGATCCTGTCGAGGAAGAATCGGGTCAGCGCCACCGGGTCGATCTCGCCCCGCCCGATGCCGCGGCCAAGCGCCGCCGCGCTCATCCGTTGCCATTCCTCCATTGCCGTGCCTCCCTGCCCTGCTTTTGCCCTGCCCTTGCACCGGCGCGACGGTAGCGGCAGCGCAGCGCATGGACAATCCCGCCCCGGCGGCCATATTCGGGCACATGGACCAAGACAGCGACATCCTCATCACCGGCGGCGGGCTCAACGGCCCGGCCCTGGCACTCGCCCTGGCCCGCGCGGGCCTGACCTCCATCCTGGTGGACACGCTGCCGCGCGCCGATCGGGCGGCCGGCGATTTCGACGGGCGGGCCTACGCGCTTGCGCTGGCCTCCTGCCGGCTGCTGAACCGGATCGGGATCTGGGATGCGGTGGCGGACCAGGCCCAGCCGATCCTGGAGATCAAGGTGAGCGACGGGCGGGCCGGCGAAGGCCCCTCACCCTTCTTCCTGCATTTCGATCATGCCGAGATCGAGGAAGGCCCGATGGGCCACATGCTGGAGGATCGCCACCTGCGGCGCGCCCTGCTGGATGCGATGGATGCCGAGCCCCGGGTGACGCATCTGGCGGGCGAAACGGTCGTGGCGCAGGATGTGGACGCCACCGGGGTCACCTTGCGGCTGGCCTCGGGAGACGCGCTGCGCGGGCGGCTGCTGGCGGGTTGCGACGGGCGCGCGAGCGGGACCGCCACGCGCGCGGGGATCCGGCGGACCGGATGGGGATACGGGCAGACCGCGCTGGTCTGCGCCGTGGCCCATGAAAGACCGCATCGCGGCATCGCGCACCAGTTCTTCATGCCGCCGGGGCCGCTGGCGATCCTGCCGCTGCCCGGAAACCGCAGCTCGATCGTCTGGACCGAGAGCGACGCCATGGCGCGGCAGATCCAGGCACTGGACGACACCGGCTACATGGCGGTGCTGCGCCCGCGCTTCGGCGATTTCCTTGGCGGGATCGCCTTGGCCGGGGATCGCTTCACCTATCCGCTGTCGCTGAGCCTCGCCAATGCCTTCGTGGCCGACCGGGTGGCGCTTGTGGGCGATGCGGCGCACGGGATGCACCCGATCGCGGGGCAGGGCCTGAACGCGGGGCTGCGCGACGTGGCGGCGCTGGCACAGGTGCTGGAGGAGGCGCAGCGGCGCGGCGAAGACTTCGCCGCAGCGCAGGTCCTGGGCCGCTACCAGCAATGGCGGCGCTTCGACACGGCGACATTGGCCCTGGCCACCGACACGTTCAACCGGCTGTTTTCGAACGACAATGCCCTTCTGCGCGGGTTGCGCGACCTGGGCCTCGGCGCGGTGAACGCCGTTCCGGGACTTCGCCGCGGTTTCATCCGCGAGGCGGCAGGACTGACCGGCGATCTGCCCGCGCTGATGCGCTGAATCCGGAGGCTGGGTTGGCACCCACCCTACTTTGAGCGCGGCCGGCCCGGGCGCTTTGCCCGAGGCCACGCCTGTCCGGAACGCAAGGTCCGGGTCTTCGCCAAGCGACGAAGACGGGATCTGGCCCGGGTGCCAGGTCCATCCGGTCGAGGATCACGCATGCGGGATGTCTTGCGAAGGCGGATACGCGGCGTCCTCCTTCCCGCATGCGCCCGCGCGAGGGATGCGGCCCGGACGCTTTGAGAAAACCGGCCCTGCCGTAGGGTGGGTGCCAACCCACCCTTGCCGCATCAGTCCAGCACCCTTGCCTCGTCCACCAGCATGATCGGAATGCCGTCCCGGATCGGAAAGGCGAGTCCCGCCCGTTTCGACACGAGTTCCCGGCGCTCGGCATCGTAGTCCAGCGGGCCCTGAGTCTCGGGGCAGATCAGCGCCTCCAGCATCCGGCGGTCGAAGCCGTGGGAGGCGGCCGCATGATCGCGGGGATCGGTCATTGCATCATCTCGCCGCTCTCGCCGCCGCGCAGGCTGTATTCGATCAGGGTGACAAGGGTTTCGCGCCGTGTCGACAGGCTCGGAGCCTCGAGCAACGCCTGCTTGTCCTCGGGTGCGAAGTCAAGCAGCATCGACAGCGAGTTCACCAGCAATTCATCGTCGGCCTCCTTGAGCGAAGCCCAGTCGGTCGACAGGTTGCGGGCGTCGAAGTAGCGGCCCAGCAGGTCCAGAAAACTCTGCCGGCGGAAACCGGGGTCGTTCTCGGTACCGCCGAGATCCTGCTCGAAGCCCTCCCAGGACACGCGGGCGCGACGGTAGGCGGTGAAGCCCTCGATTTCCTCGAGCACACGGAAGCGGGAAATGCCGCTGAGCGTGATCATGTAGCGCCCATCCTCCGTCTCGGAGAACTGGGTCAGCCGCCCCGCGCAGCCGATGCGCTGGAGCGGCGACTGTTCGCGTGCGGGGCCCGACCCGGGCTGCACCATTCCGATCAGGCGTTGCGGCGTCTTCATGCAGTCCTCGATCATCGCGAGGTAGCGCGGTTCGAAGATGTGCAACGGCAACCGTGCGCGCGGCAGGAGCAGCGCACCGGGCAAGGGAAAGACCGGTATCACCTCCGGCAGGTCGGCAGCATTCGTCATGTCGGTGCAGGTAGCCCGTGCGCGGCCTCAGGCAAATATCATCGAGCTCAGTTTCCGGCGGCCGTTCAGCACCACCGGATCGTTGGGCTTCAGCGCCTCGAAGATGGTGAACAGCTGCTGCTTGGCAGCCCCATCGTTCCACTCCCGGTCGCGGCGGAAGATCTCCAGCAACTGGTCCACGGCGGCCTCGGCATCGCCCTTGGCGTAGAGCGCCTGGGCCAGGTCGAAGCGGGCCTGGTGATTGGCCGGATCGGCCTCCACCTGGGCCTGCAGGTCCGACACGGGGCCGGCGCCCTGGGCCTGGCGCGCCAGTTCAAGCTGGGCAGCGGCCGCTTCCAGTTCGTGCGCCCTGGAGATCTCGGCGGACGCGCCGTTGAGGATCGCCTCGGCCTGGTCCAGGTCGCCCAGAGCGATATGGGCGCGCACCAGCCCGCCATAGGCGCCGGCATGGGTCTCGTCCTCGCCCAGGATCGCGGCGAAGGTCTGCGCCGCGTCGGCGACCGCGCCTTCGGCCAGCATCTGTTCGGCGGCCTCCATCGCCTCGTCCAGCCCTCCGGAGGCATCGCCGCCGGCGGCCTGCACCACACGGTCGATGAAGGCCTTGAGCTCGGAGGCGGGCAGCGCGCCCTGGAAGCCGTCGATCGGCTGGCCCTGCCAGAAGGCATAGACGGTGGGGATGGACTGGATGCGCAGCTGGCCCGCGATCATCTGGTTCTCGTCCACGTTCACCTTGGCCATCTTCACCGCGCCGCGCGCGGCGGTCACCGCGGCCTCGAGCGCGGGGCCCAGCGTCTTGCACGGGCCGCACCAAGGCGCCCAGAAATCGACGATGACCGGCACCTCGTTGGAGGCGTCGATGACGTCGGTCATGAAATCCGCCTCGCGCACGTCCTTGATCAGGTCGCCTTGTGCGGGGGTGGCGCTGCCTTGTCCCAGTTCGATCATGTCTCGTTCGTCCTCGAATGCGTGTTGCTGCTTATATCAGATCGACCCGCGCCGATTCAAAGGTCGAATTCGGCGAAGACCGGCGCGTGGTCCGAAGGCTGCTCCCAGCCCCGGGCCGCGCGCAGGATGCGCGAGCCGTGACCCGCCGCCGCGATGTCGGGCGTGACCCAGACGTGATCCAGCCGCCGCCCCTTGTCGGCGGCGTCCCAGTCCTTCGCCCGGTAGGACCACCAGGAATAGAGCTGCCCCGCGGGGATGTCTCGGCGGGTCAGGTCAACCCAGCGGCCCGACTCCTGGGTCTGACCCAGGTGGTCCACCTCGATCGGCGTATGGCTGACCACCTTCAGAAGCTGCTTGTGGCTCCAGACATCGTCCTCGCGCGGGGCGATGTTCAGATCGCCTACCAGGATCGCCTTCTCGGGACGACTGTCGCGGAACCAGTCCCGCATCTCCGTCAGGTAGTCGAGTTTCTGGCCGAATTTCTCGTTCACCGCGCGGTCGGGCACGTCGCCCCCGGCGGGCACGTAGAAATTGTGGATCAGCACGCCGTTCTCCAGCCGCGCCGCGACGTGGCGGGCGTGGCCAAGCCCGGCGAAATCCATGTCTCCCGCATCCTCCAGCGGCAGCCTGGACAGGATCGCCACGCCGTTGTAGCCCTTCTGGCCGCGCGCCACCATGTAGCGATAGCCCAGCGCGGCGAAGATCTCGGCCGGGATCTTCTCGACCGGGCTCTTGCATTCCTGCAGGCACAGGACATCCGGCGTCTCCTCGCGCAGCAGCTTTTCCACCAGCGCGGCGCGCAGGCGCACGGAGTTGATGTTCCATGTGGCAAGAGTGAAGGGCATGGGCATGGCTCCTGCTGACCGGCTTCACCGGGGCCTAACACAGCGCGCAAACCGGTGAAAGAAGCTGCAACGCGGTTCGCGACACCTAGCGATACAGGTCCGCATCCCGCCGCGCCTTGCCCGCCGGCACAAGCGGGCCCGCCGGCCGTGCCGCCACCTTTCCACCCGCCCTCTGCGCGGGGTCGAAAACCGCGACCAGTTCCCGGCGCGCGGCAGGCGGCAGGGCACGCAAGGCCATTGGCCCGGGAAACAGGCTTTCGGTCAGAACGCCATTGGCGCGGATGATCTCGTGCCGGGAAAAGACCAGGTGAAAATAGGTGACACGCCGCATGCCCCGTGCGACCCGTATGCCCCTTCGACCGGTCAGCGCCTTGGCCAGCACCAGAACCTGCTGGCCGGCCCGGTCCGACACCACGATACGATGCTGCGGCGACACCAGCAGCGGCCGGTCCGGCCGCCCGGGGCCCAGCGAATCCCGCGCGAGCAGCACCGGCTTCAGCCGATCGGACACAGCCGCGAAATCGAGCCTGCGCGTCAGGATCAGGCGGATCGGCTGCGCCCCATTGTCACGGGTCAGCACCAGATCGCCCCGGCGCAGGTTTTCGATCGGCGCCGCCGCGCCCGGCGTCTCGATCAGGGAGCCCGCGACGAAACACACCACGTTCACATCATTGTCGACGGTCGAGATTGTCGCCGCATCGGACCCGGCAACATTGCCGATTTCACCCGTGCGGATCTCCTGGACATCCATATCCCCGTAGCTGTCGTTGGGAATGATGAAATACCGCTCTTCGGCGCCATTCGAAACGGTCAGGAACACGGCCGACAGGTCGCTTTCTCGGCCCGGGTCGAAACTGCGCTCCGTGCCATCGCCCAGCGTGAAGCGGCCGCTGCTTCTCGGTTCCTGGATCACGGTGATCGTGTAGTTCACGCCGCCGATGGTCAGGCTGTCGCCCTCGTCGAATTCGCCATCGTCCAGCGCGCTCGAGCTTGCGCCATCGACGACCCCCAACAGATTGCCGGACGCCACCGAATAGGTGGTGTGCGAGCTGATATCGGTTACCTCGAAAAGGTCGAAGATCGTGGTCATGGGTCATTCCGATACCGGCAAGGGCGGCGCGGCACTTATGCGCCATCCCCCCTGGCCTCCGGTCCAGACGGCAAGTGTCGGGACAAGATATCAAGATCCGGTGAAGTGCGCCGTGCCCTCCCGACCGCACGGGTCTTCGCCCGCATTTGCCGACCCGGACGGGCAGCGCGCGCGTTCCGGACAAAAAAAGGCCGGGCACTAAGCCCGGCCAAGTCCAACAGGGAGGTGCATGCCATAACCCGGACATGCGCGGGATCTCTTGTATGCCATATAATACATGGAATCGTGGCGTAACTTTGATCTGGCGCAAATTCATCGGGTCAAAAGCGCGCAGGTCCGCAATTCCGCCACGGCACCCTCAGGAAATCAGTCGATACCCCCCGCTTTCCGTCACCAGGAGCCGCGCATTCGAGGGATCGGGCTCGATCTTCTGGCGCAGGCGATAGATATGCGTCTCCAGCGTATGGGTGGTGACTCCGGCGTTGTAGCCCCAGACCTCGTGCAGCAACACGTCCCGCGGCACCACGCCATCGGGCGCGCGGTAGAGGAATTTCAGGATGTTGGTCTCCTTCTCCGTCAGCCGGATCTTCCGCTCGTCCTCGGTCAGAAGCATCTTCATCGCCGGCTTGAAGGTATAGGGCCCCAAGGCGAACACCGCGTCCTCGGATTGTTCGTGCTGGCGCAGCTGGGCGCGGATGCGGGCCAGCAGCACCGGAAACTTGAACGGCTTGGTGACGTAGTCGTTGGCGCCCGCATCGAGGCCCAGGATCGTGTCGGCGTCGCTGTCATGGCCTGTGAGCATGATGACCGGGGCCTTGACGCCCTGCTTGCGCATCAGGCGGCACAGCTCGCGCCCGTCGGTATCGGGCAGGCCCACGTCCAGGATCAGCAGGTCGAAATGCTGTTCCTTTATCCGGGCCATGGCCTCGGCGCCGGACCCGGATTCGAAAACCTCGAAATCCTCGGTCATCACGAGTTGTTCCGACAGCGCTTCGCGCAGGTCGTCGTCATCGTCCACCAAGAGAATATTCCGGATTTGCGCCATATCGTCACTCCTGCTGCTCGGGGCGAGATGAGGCCCCCTTCGCCTCCGGACAAGTTTTGCTGCAATCGCTTCACGCGGACGTGTAAAGAATGCGTGGTTTGTTTCATGCAGGTTTCCTGTTTCGGCCCGGAGCGCTACATCAGCCCTGTTCCAACTCGCCGAGGCCCAAATGAGTTTCGCCCCCGACCTGACCGAACGGCTGGCCCGCGCCCGTGCGGACCTGCGCATGGGCGTGCCGGTGGTGCTGACCGGCGCTGGCACCGCCGTGATGGCGCTGGCGGCCGAGACGCTCAGCCCCGCGCGGCTGGCGGACCTGCGCGCGCTGGGTGCCGAGACGGTGCTTGCGATCACCGCGCGCCGCGCCGAGACGCTGAAGGCCCGCCCCTATGACGGCGACCTGGCGCGCATCCGCCTGCCCGCAGATGCCGACCTGGGCTGGATCCTGGCGGTGGCCGATCCCGCCGACGACCTGGCGCGCCCGATGAAGGGCCCGCTGCAAAGCGCGCGTGACGGCGATGCGGCCTTGCACCGGGTGGCGCTGCGGCTGGTCAAGACGGCGCATCTGCTGCCCGCGGCCCTGGTGACGGCGCTGGAGGACGGGCCGGGCTTTGCCGCGCTGCACGGGCTGACGGCGATTCCCGCGGCGGCGGCCGCGCCGCTGATGGCGGCGGCCAGCCCGCTGCACCCGGTGGCCGCGGCACGCCTGCCGGTGGAGGCCGCGAGCGCGGGCAAGCTGCATGTCTACCGGCCCGAGGACGGGAGCGAGGAACATTACGCCTTCGAGATCGGCCAGCCCAGCCGGGAGGCACCGGTGCTGGCGCGGTTGCACTCCGCCTGTTTCACCGGCGACGTGATGGGCAGCCTGAAATGCGATTGCGGCCCGCAGCTGCGCGGCGCGCTGATGCAGATGGGCGCAGAGGGCGCGGGCGTGCTGCTCTATCTCAACCAGGAGGGCCGCGGGATCGGGCTGGCCAACAAGATGCGCGCCTATTCCCTCCAGGACCAGGGGTTCGACACGGTCGAGGCCAATCACAGGCTGGGCTTCGAGGATGACGAGCGGGATTTCCGGATCGGCTCGGACCTGCTGCGCCGGCTGGGTTTCTCGCAGGTGCGGCTGATGACGAACAACCCGGCCAAGATCGCGATGATGGAGCGCAACGGGATCGAGGTGACGGAGCGGGTGCCGCTGAAGGTGGGGCAGACCGCGCAGAATCGCGGCTACCTCGCCACCAAGGCCGCCAAATCGGGGCATCTTCTGTAGGCGGGCGTCCCGCCTTGGCATCCTGCGCGCTGCCGGAACGGTGAGCCGGTGACCGCGTTTGGCCGCAATCGAAGGGCGCGAGGCAGGCGAAGCGCGACCCGGCAGGTTTCCTCCGCGCCGGGCGGGATCGCTCTCGCCGCGGTGACGGCCCGCCGGGGAAGCGCCCCCGATATCGTGTTCGACCGCAAGACCTGCGACGCCAGCCAGGGCTCGGACCTGCTGCCGCAGGACTTGGGTTTCAAGCCGGTCGCGGATGCGTTCCGCGTCCCGTTCGATCCGATCCGTTTCCCGGAAATGGCGCCGGGGCCGATACCGAGGACGCGGCCATCGCCCGGCGGCAGGCCTCGGTCACGGGCGCGGGGCCGGGTCTCGACCGCGCGGCCCAGGGCACCATCATCGACCTGGAAGGCCGTGGTGCCGGGCGACGACATTCCGGCCCAACCCTACCCGGATCGCGGGTCCGTGCCGAGCGAGGTGCAATCGAGCGGGCCGCGGCGTGGAGGGTGTCTCCTCCATCGATGTGACCCGGTTCGGCACACTACAGGCGACCGGTGGTCCTCCGACAACACCCGCCGCCAGCAGGGCGAAAGCCGGTGGAACGTGACCAAGGGGCGCGACGACCGCGCGCCGAAAATGCCCGCATTCGAGGTAGTGCTCCACAACCGCGCGCTGACCAATTGCGGCGGGGCCCTCCATCAACTTCGTCCTGAACACGGTGGAGGACCGCGATCCAACGGCGAGAGGGAATTCCATGCCAGCGGGCAGACGCTGCAAGGCCCTGCGCAATGCCTCGGGCACCGCTCGCGCCGTGTCGTGCAAGGCGTTGTCGAGAATACGGCCCCGAGCCCCGCCCCGTCAGCCTGTCGGACGCCGTGACCGAGGAGGGAGAGGCTGTCGCAATCACCGCGCCCCGGTCCGGACCCTGCGCGGCGCGGCCGGGGACGGCATGCCGAATGCCGACCACGGCGCCAACCCGCTTGCGGGAGGGGCGGGCGACAGGATCACCTTCACGGCTCTGGCCGGGCAGATCGCCCCGGAGGCCATGCTGATCTGACGCCGCGATCCCTTGCGGAGCGGCGCGCGGGGCCGCAGGATGGCCGCGCCGCCCACAGGAGACCTGCATGAGCCCGCAAGACATGGTGCTGACCCCGACCGGCCTGCGATTCATGGGGCGGGTCTGGCCCTGCACGATCGGCCGCGGGGGCGTGACCGGCGACAAGCGCGAGGGCGACGGCGCGACGCCAAAGGGCACGCATGGGATCGTGGGGATGCTCTACCGTCCAGACCGGATGGCGCGGCCCGCCGATTGGGCGGTGCCGATCCGGCCCGGCGATCTTTGGTCGGACGACCCGCGCCACGAGGATTACAACCTCATGGTCCGCGCGCCCTATGGCTGGAGCCACGAGGCGCTGCGCCGCGCCGATCCCCTGTATGACCTTGTGCTGATCACCGACTGGAACTGGCCCCGCGCGGACCGGGGCAAAGGCTCTGCGATCTTCATCCACCAGTGGCGCAGGCCCGGCACGCCCACGGCGGGATGCGTGGCGCTGCGGCGCGACCACCTCAGGTGGATCGCGGGCAGGATCGACTACGGCACCCGGCTGATCGTGCCGTGAGGCCGGGGCGGGGCGCCGGGCGCACCCTGCCGGGCGCGTCTTGCGGTCCGGTTCCGCCTGTTCCGGATAGCGCCGTCTCGCGCGCGCCTCTGACAGCACCTGCCGGCCCTTGCGCGCCTTGACGCGCCATTCGTAGGTATGCACGCCAGCCGGTGGGCAGGGGCCCTTGCAGGTAAGGTTCCGAAGGGGATCGCCCCGTCGCGCCCCACCCGACCCGTTGCCCCGCCGTGGTTGCAGTTCGGCGCGTCGAGATCCTTCAGCCGAAACGCGATGGGTTCCGTCCCTCCCGGCACACCAGCCGGCACGAAGTGCGGGCTGCCCACGACATGTTCTCGCCCCGTGGTACAAAGCGGGATGCCGCCCCAGGCAAAGGACACCCGGAACTCCGCCGCGGCGGCCCCGGCCGCCGATGTGAACACGGCCGCTGCCGCCAGTGCCTTGAGATGGCTCTTGCTCTCCTCCGCGACGCAGGGCCGGCCGATCAACCTGCCGGATGCGCCTATCGCCGTGCATCGCCGCTCAGCCGGTCTCGCGCGCGCCGAAGATCGCGCTGCCAACGCGGACATGGGTGGCGCCCAGTGCGATGGCGGTCTCGAAATCCCCGCTCATGCCCATCGACAGCCCCTCCAGCCCGTTGCGCGCGGCGATCTTGCCCAGCAAGGCGAAATGCAAGCTCGGCTCCTCATCGACGGGCGGGATACACATCAGCCCGGCCACCGGCAGATCGAGTGCGCGACACTCGGCCACGAAACCATCCGCCTCGCCGGGCAGGATGCCCGCCTTCTGCGGTTCTTCGCCGGTGTTGACCTGGATGAAGAGCTGCGGGCACTGGCCCGTCTCCTGCGCCAGGCGGGCAAGGGTGGTGGCCAGTTTCGGGCGGTCCACCGAATGGATCGCCTGCGCAAGGTCCATCGCCTGGCGGGCCTTGTTGGTCTGCAGCGGGCCGATCAGGTGCAGCTCGATCCCGTCATAGCGCTCGCGGAAGGCGGGCCAGCGGCCAGCGGCCTCCTGCACGCGATTCTCGCCGAACACCCGATGACCCTCGTCCAGCACGGCGGCGATGCGCTCCTCGGGCTGGGTCTTGGAGACGGCGATCAGGGTGACGGCCCCCTCGGGGCGGCCGGCCTCGCGCTCGGCACGGGCGATGCGGGCCTTGATCTCGCTCAGCGACATGGCGACCTCCTGCTGTGGACGGGGCAGGGATGCACCGGATCGCCGCAAAAGGAAAGGGCGGGCCAGATGGCCCGCCCCCGCGAAAGCGAAGCTTTCAGTGGATCAGAAGTTGAACTGCAGACCGAGGTCGGCGGTCAGGTCGTCGTTCCACTGGTCCACGACACCGCCGCGGATCGAGGTGCCGCCGCCCAGGTCGTGGATGAAGCCGATGCCGTAGCTGTCGCCGCCGACGCCTGCGACTTCCTCGTCGTTGGCGTAGAAGGCCGAGACCGTGGTGGCCGCGCCGACTTCGAAATCGCCGCCCAGGACGAACTTGGTCTCGCCGTCGTTGTCGGCTGCCTTGAACGTGACGTCTGCCACGCCGAGGTCACCCTTTACGATCAGGCTGATCTTGTCCTCGGTGTTCACGTTCGACTCCTGGAAGCCCAGGTGCGCCGACCAGTTGTTCCATGCGTAGCTCAGGCCCAGCGAGGTGCGATCGACACCGCCGAGATCCGAGTAGGACGCGATGGCCGAGAAATCGCCTGCGCTGTAGGCAACGCGGACACCGTTACGGCCGGGGCCGGTCGAGTTGTAGGTGTCGAAGGCCCAGTAGCCGCTGACGGCCGAGTTACCCACGTGGTTGTGGAAGCCCAGGCCCGACAGACCCAGCGACTGGTCGTACTGGCCGGTCTGGCTGTCGTAGACGCCGGCAATGTTGCCGACCTGAACCGACAGGCCGCCAGCGGAAAGGCCGAACTGGGCACCGTTCAGGCCAGCGTTGGTTGCGCCACCGGCACCGGTGTCGTCAGCCTGCATGCGAACGAGTGCGCTGAACTCCAGACCGTTGTCGGAGGTGGCGGACGCGTTGATGTTCAGGCGGAAGCGGCTCTCGATGCGGGTTTCCTGAGCTGCGTTCTCGACATACAGGATACCGAAGCGGGCGAAGCCGCCGAAAGTGACGTCTGCCGATGCCATGCCCGCGGTGGCAACCAGCGCAGTCGTCGCGAAGAGAACTTTTTTCATCGTTTTTCCCTCGGGTTTTCATTCATGCGCCCCAGACCGGTGCGTCCGATCTGGTATAGCGTTTCCTTCGCTCTTTTCGCCCCCCCTTTGCAAGCGCATGACGGGCCGGGTGCGCAAAGCGGTGCCGGATGGTGCAGCATTGCCACACCCGTTGCCGGCGCGCCCAACCGGGCGGCGCGGATGCGGCGGCAGGGTCCGGAACGACCTGAAAACCCTTGCTCCCCTATCGGCCGTTGTTTAGGACGAGGAGGATCACATTTGCCGGGCGGAGCCATGAAGACCAAACCTGCGCTGACGATCCTCGCGGCCGGACTGACGCTGGTGGCCGTGTCGGCCTGCGGACGCGGCAACATCGCCGAGCGCATCGGCGGCACGCCCGACGCCCCCGTGAGCGACGGCACGCCCTCGCGCACGGAGGAGGCGGGCTCCACCATCTGGGACATCTTCCGCCCGCGCCGCAACGAGAACATCGTCGCCGTCAACAAGTATATCTGGAACGGCGCGCTGGACGTGCTGGACTTCCTGCCGATCCAGGCGGTGGACCCGTTCACCGGGGTCATCACCACGGGCTACGGCACGCCTCCCGGCGGCGGCCGCAGCTATCGCGCGACGGTCTACATCTCCGACCCGGCGCTGGATGCGCGCTCGCTCAAGGTGGCGCTGCAGGGCCGTGACGGCCGCCCGGTGGACGTGAGCACCCAGCGCGCGGTCGAGGATGCGATCCTGGCGCGGGCGCGGCAATTGCGGGGCGCCGACAGCCGGTTCTGACCCAGCGGTCGCGGCACGGGCTGCGCCAAAATTCTTCCAAGAATTTTGGCAAGAATTTTCCTCAAAATTCTTGCACGCCGGAGGCCGGAAGCAACGCGCATTCCCTGGCGAATCGTCTCCTCGCGGCCGCCCGGAACACCGTTGCAGACCTTGCCCGACGCTGCGAGAACCCCGTTCTCCCGCTCAGACCAACGCGGGGCGCGGCGTCATCCGCGCGAGCCGGTCCACCCAGTCGAGCTGGCGCGGCAGGCAATGGCTGCGCAGGTCGTAGGTCTGCACGACATGCGCCCGCGCCGCCGCGCCCAGCCGGGCGCGCAGTGCCGCATCGTCCAGCAGGTCGTTGAGCCGCGCCACCAGCCCCGCGCGGTCGAAGAAATCCACCAGCAGCCCGGTCTCGCCATCGGTGATCGCCTCGCGCACCGGCGCGGTGTCGCTGGCCAGGATCGCCGCCTCGGCGCTCATCGACTCCAGCAGCGACCAGCTCAGCACGAAGGGATAGGTCAGGTAGACATGGGCACGGCTCACCCGGATCAGCGACAGGAAGCGCTCGTAGGGGACCCGGCCCAGGAAATGCACCCGCGCCCAGTCCGCATCCGGGATCTGGCCGCGCACCTCATCGATGAAGATCTGCTTCCAGGTCTTGCCCTGTGGCGCGCGGGCGCCGTAGCTGACCTCGTTGCCGCCCAGCATCACCACATGCGCCCGCGGCCGCGTGCGCAGGATCTCGGGCAGGGCGCGCATGAAGACATGATAGCCGCGATAGGGTTCGAGATTGCGGTTGATGAAGGTGATCACCTCGTCGTCCCGCGTGAGCACGGTGCCGCCGGTCACTTCCAGCCGGGCCTCGGGGTCAGGGGTGACCAGATCGGTGTCGATCCCGTCATGGATCACCTCGATGCGGTCGCGGAACGCGTCGGGAAAGGTATCGGCCTGGAACCGGGTGGGGCTGGTGCCCGCGTCGCCGATCTCGAAATGCAGCCGGTTGTTCAGGTTCTTCATCCTGAGCCGCAGCATCTCGCGCGGGCCTTCGCGGGAGGGGAATTCCGGGTCGAAATCCACGTGAGGGTCGGAATACTCGTGGTAGAGTTCGCAATAGAGGCCCAGCCGGGCCTCGGGCCAGACATCCTTGAGAAACATGCTTTCGCCCCAGCCGGGATGGGCCAGGATGATGTCGGGCGAAAAGCCCTGGTCGCGCAGCGTGCAGGCGGCGGCGTGGCACGCATCGGCGCGGATCAGCTTGGTCTCGAAATCCACCAGCCAGGGATGCACGTTCTGCCCGTTGCCGCGCCCCAGCCTGTAGGGCAGGATCTGCACGCCCTGCCACTGGCCGGGCTTGTCCACCCGCAGCGTCAGCGCGACCACCCGGTCGCCCCGCGCCACCAGCGCCGGGGCGAGATGCTTGTACTGGCCGGGAAAGTTCTGGTGGATGATCAGGATGTCCATGCGCGCCCCTGCGTCCTTGTGCTGCTGCCTCCGCGACCTGCCATGCCCGCGGGGATTTTTCGTGGCGACATCTGGACCCGCGCGCAGCGAGGGCCTATCACGCCGGCGCCGAGTATCCGCAGCAGCCCGAGGATCGCCACATGTCGCGCTACAGCCCTGCCGAGATAGAAGCGAAATGGCAACAGGCCTGGGACGAGGCCGGGTGCTTCGCCGCCGCGCGTGACCCGAGCCGGCCGAAATACTACGTGCTGGAGATGTTTCCCTATCCGTCCGGGCGCATCCATATCGGGCATGTGCGCAACTACACGATGGGCGACGTGGTGGCGCGCTACAAGCGGGCGCAGGGCCACAACGTGCTGCATCCGATGGGCTGGGACGCGTTCGGCATGCCGGCGGAGAACGCCGCCATGGCCAGCGGCGGGCATCCGAAGGACTGGACCTATTCCAACATCGCCGACATGCGCGCCCAGATGAAGCCGCTGGGCCTGTCGATCGACTGGAGCCGGGAATTCGCCACCTGCGACCCGGACTATTACGGCCAGCAGCAGGCGCTGTTTCTCGACTTCCTGGAAAAGGGCCTGGTCTACCGCAAGAACGCGGTGGTCAACTGGGACCCGGTGGACATGACCGTGCTGGCCAACGAACAGGTCGAGAACGGCCGCGGCTGGCGTTCGGGCGCGCTGGTCGAGCGGCGCGAGCTCACGCAGTGGTTCTTCCGGATCTCGGACTATTCCGAGGAACTGCTGACGGCGCTCGACACGCTCGACAACTGGCCGCCCAAGGTCAAGACGATGCAGGCCAACTGGATCGGCAAGAGCCGCGGGCTGCAATTCGCCTTCTCGCTGATCGACGGGCCCGAGGGGCACGACCGGATCGAGGTCTACACCACCCGGCCCGACACGCTGCTGGGCGCCAGCTTCGTAGGCATCTCGCCCGATCACCCGCTGGCCCGCCAGCTGGAGCGCGACGACCCCGAGATCGCCGCCTTCAACGCCGAGTGCCGGCGGCTGGGCACGTCGGAGGAAGAGCTGGAGACCGCCGAGAAGAAGGGGCTCGACACCGGGCTGCGCGTGCGCCACCCGTTCGACACCGATTGGGAACTGCCGGTCTGGATCGCCAATTTCATCCTGATGGATTACGGCACGGGCGCGATCTTCGCCTGTCCCGCCCATGACCAGCGCGACCTCGATTTCGCGCGCAAGTACGACCTGCCGGTGATCGACACCTTCACCGCGCTGGAGGGCGGCGCGCCGGTGGCGGACGAGGCCTTCGTGCCGCCGAAGTCGGAAAAGGTGCGCTGGCTCAAGAATTTCGCCTGGGACGAGGTGGCCACCGGCGACGAGGCCGTGGCCGCGGCCATCGCCTTCTGCGAGGAAAACGGCGTGGGCCAGGGCGTGACCAAGTTTCGCCTGCGCGACTGGGGCCTGTCGCGGCAGCGCTACTGGGGCTGCCCGATCCCCGTGGTGCATTGCGGCACCTGCGGCGTGGTTCCCGAGAAGAAGGAAAACCTGCCGGTCCTGCTGCCCGACGACGTGAGCTTCGACCGGCCCGGCAACCCGCTCGACCGGCATCCCACCTGGCGCGACGTGCCCTGCCCCGCCTGCGGCCAGCCCGCGCGGCGCGAAACCGACACGATGGACACCTTCGTGGACAGTTCGTGGTATTTCGCCCGCTTCACCGCGCCGCGCGCCGACACGCCCACCGACCTGGCCGAGGCCGGATACTGGATGAACGTGGACCAGTATATCGGCGGGATCGAGCATGCCATCCTGCACCTGCTCTACTCGCGCTTCTTCGCCCGCGCGATGCATGTCTGCGGCCATCTGCCGGAGACATCGAAGGAGCCCTTCGACGCGCTGTTCACGCAAGGGATGGTGACGCACGCGATCTACCAGACCCGGGACGCACAAGGCCGCCCGGTCTACCACTTCCCCGAAGAGGTCGAGAATGGCCGCCTGAAGCAGACCGGCGAGGAGGTGGAGGTGATCGCCTCCGCCAAGATGTCGAAATCCAAGAAGAACGTGGTCGATCCGGTCACCATCATCGCGCAATACGGGGCCGATACCGCGCGCTGGTTCGTGCTGTCCGACAGCCCGCCGGAGCGGGACGTGGAATGGACGGCCGCGGGCGCCGAGGCCACGCACAAGCACCTGGCGCGAGTCCACCGGATCGTGTCCGAGATTGCGGCGATGCCGGCCGACGAGGGCACGGCAGAGGCCGACGAGGCGCTTTTGCGCGAGATGCACAAGACCATCCACGAGGTCACCCAGGGCGTGGACAGCTTCGGCTTCAACGCCGCCATCGCCCGGCTCTATGCCTTCACCAACACGCTCGCGCGCACCCGGGCGGGCGGCGCGGCGCGGCGGCAGGCCGCCACCGCGCTGGCGCAACTGATGTCGCCGATGACCCCGCACCTGGCCGAGGAACTCTGGCAGGTGCTGGGCGGCGAGGGCCTGCTGGTGGACGCGCCCTGGCCCGAGGCAGACCCGGCCATGCTGGTCTCGGACACGGTGACGCTGCCGATCCAGATCAACGGCAAGCGCCGGGGCGAGATCACGGTGCCCGCCGACGCGGCCAAGGACGAGGTTGAAAAGGCGGCGCTGGCCAGCGATGCTGTGGTGCGGGCGCTCGACGGGGGCCAGCCCCGCAAGGTGATCGTCGTCCCCGGCCGGATCGTGAATGTCGTCATCTGACCGCCGCCGCTTCCTGCTGCTCGCCGCCGCCGCGGCGGGGCTGGGGGCGTGCGGGTTCGCCCCGGTCTACGGGCCGGGCGGCGGGGCACAGGCGCTCCAGGGCCAGGTGCGCCTGCCCGATCCGCTAGGGCGGGTGGCCTTCGTGCTCAACGGGCGGCTGGAGGACCGGCTGGGCCGGGCCGGCGAGGGCGCCCGCTATGCGCTCGACCTGAACCTCGCCACCCAGGAGGCCGGGCTGGGCACCACCGCCGACGGGCGCACCACCCGCTTCAACCTGCTGGGCGATCTGCGCTACGTGCTGACCGACATCCCCACCGGGCAGGAAATCGCCGCCGGCACCGTGTCCGAGTTCACCGGCTATTCCACCACCGGCTCCACCGTGGCGACCCGCGCGGCGGAGCGCGATGCCGAGGCCCGGCTGGGCACGCTGCTGGCCGACGCGGTGGTGGACCGGATCACCGCCGCCGCCGCCGTCGCGCCATGAAGCTGTCGCCCCGCGACGCCCCGCGCTATTTCGCGAAACCGGAGCCGCAGCGCACCGGCCTGCTGATCTTCGGCCCCGACGCCATGCGCGTGGCGCTGAAACGGCAGGAGGTGATCGCCGCGCTGATCGGCCCCGAGGGCGAGGCCGAGATGCGGCTGACCCGCATTCCCGCCTCCGAGTTGCGGCGCGACCCAGCGCTCTTGCTGGACGCGGTCAAGGCGCAGGGCTTCTTTCCCGGCCCGCGGGTGGCCTTCGTCGAGGACGTATCGGACACGCTGGCCGATGTGATCGCCGCGGCGCTGGGCGAATGGCGCGACGGCGACGCGCAGGTAATCGTGACGGCGGGGCAGCTGACGGCCAAGGCAAAGCTGCGCAAGCTGTTCGAGGCTCATCCCAACGCCTATGCCGCGGCGATCTACGACGATCCGCCGGGCCGGGCCGAGATCGAGGCGGACCTGGCCCGCGCCGGGCTGCGCGAGATCGGCCGCGACGCGATGGAGGCGCTGACCGCGCTGGCCCGCCAGCTCGATCCCGGCGATTTCCGCCAGACGCTGGAAAAGGTGGCGCTCTACAAGCGGGGCGATGCAACGCCGCTGTCGCCCGCCGACGTGGCGGCCTGCGCGCCGGTCTCGACCGAGGCGGACGCGGATGACGTGATCGCCGTGGTGGCCGAGGGCCGGGCCGGAGAGATCGGCCCGCTGATCCGCCGCGTGACCGCGCAGGGGGTGCAGCCGGTCGGGCTCTGCATCGCCGCCAGCCGGCATTTCCGCCAGCTCTACCAGGCGGCCTCCGATCCGGGCGGCGTCAGCCAGGGCATCGCCCGGATGCGCCCGCCGGTCTTTGGACAACGGCGCGAAAGGATGCAGCGCCAGGCCCAGGGCTGGGGGGCGGCCAAGCTGGAACAGGCGATCGGGATCCTGACCGAGACGGACCTGCAATTGCGTTCCGCAGGGCAACGCGCGCCCGCCATGGCGTTGGTGGAGCGCGCGCTGATCCGGCTGGCGATGCTGGCCCGGCGCTGAGCGCTTGCCATTGCCCGCGCCCGGTGCTTCCCTGCGCCCGAACCGGGAAGGAGAAACCATGTACACCGTCATCGGCAACCTCAAGAGCCGCGCGTTCCGCGTGATGTGGATGCTGGAAGAGCTGGGCGCGCCCTACGAGGTCCGCCCCGAGCCGCCGCGTTCGGACGCGGTGCGCGCGGTCAACCCCTCGGGCAAGATCCCGGTGCTGCTGGACGGGGACGCGGCGATCTGCGATTCCACCGCGATCGTGACCTATCTCGCCGACAAGCACGGCAAGCTCACGCATCCGGCGGGTACGGTGGCCCGCGCCCGGCAGGACGCGATGACCTTCCGGGTGCTGGACGAGGTCGATTCGGTGCTCTGGGCCGGGGCGAAGCACAGTTTCGTGCTGCCCGAGGAGCAGCGGGTGCCGCAGCTCGAGGACAGCCTGAAATGGGAATATGCCCGCCATGTCTCGGCCCTGATGGACGAGATGTCCGGGCCGTTCCTGGCCGGTGACGAGATCACGGTGCCAGACATCATCCTGGCCCATTGCGGCGGCTGGGCGAGGAATGCGGGCTTTCCCTCGGACGAGCCGCGCTTCGCCGATTACGTCAAGCGGATGCGCGCGCGCCCCGCGTTCCGCCGGCTGGTGGAACAGGCGGGCTGAGGGGGCGCTGCGCGCGCCCTTGCGGGCGCTTGCCGCCTCCGCAGCTCAGCCGGCGCGCGCCGCCGCTGCCCGCCCGGCCCAACGCCCGGTGGCCAGGCAGGCCGTGAGCAGGTAGCCGCCGGTGGGCGCCTCCCAGTCCAGCATCTCGCCCGCGCAGAACACGCCCGGGCGGGCCTGCAGCATCAGCCCCTCGTCCAGCGCGTCCCGGCGCACGCCCCCCGCGGTGGAGATCGCCTCGTCGATCGGTCGCAACCCCTCGTGGCGCACCGGCAGCGCCTTGACATGCTGCGCCAGCACCTCGGGAAAGCGCGAGGGCGGCCCCGCGAATTCCCGCAGCAGCGCCAGCTTGGCCGCATCCAGCCGCAGCGCCTTGCGCAGGTGGTTCGACAGGCTGGCCTTGCCGCGCGGCCGGGCGATGCGGCGGGCGACCTCCGCGGCGGAAAGATCCGGCGCCAGGTCGATCTCCAGCCGGGCGCCCTCGCGCACCGCGCGGCTGATCCGGTAGATGCCGCCGCCCTCCAGCCCCCGGGCCGAGATCACCGCCTCGCCGCGCACCGCCTGCCCGCCGGCGCGGAACGCCACCGCCTTGAGCGGCTGGCCGATCACCGGGGCCATATGCGCCGACCACGCCACCGACAACCCCGCATTGGCCGGCGCGAAGGGCGCAAGCGCCACCCCCTCGGCCGCCAGCAGCGGCGCCCAGGCCCCGTCAGAGCCGAGCCGCGCCCAGCTGGCCCCGCCCAGCGCCAGCACCGTCACCCCGGCCCGGTGCCGGATCCGCCCGCCGGGCGTGTCGAACAGCGCAGCACCCTCCTCCCAGCCGGTCCAGCGCCAGCGCACGCGGCGCGCCACCCCCAGCCCGTCGAGCCGCAGCAGCCACGCCCGCAACAGCGGCGAGGCCTTCATCGCCTTGGGAAACACCCGCCCGGTGGAACCGGTGAACAGCGGCTGTCCCAGCCCCTCGGCCCAGCGCATCACCGCGTCGGGGCCGAAGGCCTCCAGCATCGGGCGCAGATGCGGCGCGGCCTCTTCATAGGCGCTCAGGAAATCCCCGAACGGCTCGGCCCTGGTGAGGTTCAACCCGGACTTGCCCGCCATCAGGAACTTGCGCGCCACCGAGGGCCGCGCCTCGGCCACCGTCACCGACAGGCCCGCGCGCGCCAGCTCCTCCGCCGCCATCAGCCCGGCGGGGCCCGCCCCGATCACCAGCGCCTCGCTGTCCATGCCCTTGCCCTTTCGCGACTGCGCGCCATCCTGTCGCGCGATGAGCGACATGGCGCAAGACCCCACCTGCCCGCTCTGCGGCCGACCGATCCCGCCCGACGCTCCGCAGAGCCTGCATCACCTGGTCCCCAGGCTGAAGGGCGGCAAGGGCGGCCCCACCGTGCTGTTGCACCAGATCTGCCACAACGAGATCCATGCCACGCTGAGCGAGGCGGAGCTGGCACGGAACTTCCACACCATGGAGGCGTTGCACCAGCATCCCCGGCTGGCGAAATTCATCGGCTGGGTGGCGAAACGGCCGCCGGGCTTCCACTCCCGCTCGCCGGGGCCGCGCCGCAGGAAGCGAGGACGCCCATGAGCATCGACGTCACCGAGCATCACGACACGGCGCTGCTGGAGTTGCACATCACCGGGAAGATCACCGAAGAGCAGATGCAGCGGGTGGGCCCGGCCATCGAGCGCTTCGCGGAACGTCACGGCCGGATCGACATCCTGGAGCTTGTCGGCGAGGTGGAGGGCGTCCAGCTCGGCGCCGCGACCCGGGGCATGCGCACCGACGCCAAGATCCTGTCGCGGATCCGCAAACTGGCGGTTCTGGGGAGCCGGAGCTGGGTCGAATACCTGGCGAAGCTCGGCAACCGGACGCTGCGCGCCGAGATCCGCACCTTTGCCCCCGGCGACGAGGCGCAGGCCCGGCAGTGGCTCGCGGCCTGAGCTTCATCGTTCTTCAAATACGCACGGCCCGGCACCGGCCATCCGCGCGGCCTCAGCGGCAGAGCGCCTTGATCCCCCGCGCGATGTCCGGGTCGGCGGCCAGCGTGTCGGCGGCAAGGGCGCGGGCCTCCTCCAGCAGGGTCTCGCGCGGCACGATCCGCTCGATCAGCCCGTAGCGAAGGGCCTCCTCGGCGGTGATCTTCGCGCCGCCCATCAGCAACAGCCGCGTCCTCGCCGGGCCCACCAGCGCCGCCAGCCGCCCCGGGTCGGAGGGTTGCGGCAGGAAGCCCAGCTTCATCACCGGGTAGAAGAATTTCGCCTCCTCCACCGCCAGGCGCAGGTCGCAGGCCAGCGCCATTCCCATGGCCCCGCCCGCCAGCGTGCCGTTCAGCGCGGCGATGGACAGGCCCGGAAACGCCGCGACCGCGCCCGACAGCCGCTCCCAGACCGGCGAGGTGGCCAATCCAGCGCGCGCCTCGTCCAGATCGGCGCCGGCGGAGAACACCTTGCCGGCGCCGGTCAGCACCAGTACCCGCGCCTCCTCCTGCGCCGCCTCGGCGATGTCGGCAAGCTCCTGCAACATGGCCAGCGTCAGCGAATTGGCCTTGTCCGGCCGGTCGATCGTGACCGTCCAGAGCGCGCCGTCCCTATCGCAGCGGATCATGCCAGGCCGACCTTCTGCCGGATCGCCGGGTCGCGCAGCGAGATCTCTCCGCCCAGCCAGTCATCGGCGCCGGGGCCGCACATCCAGACCAGCGCGCGCGCGGGCCAGTCCGGCGTGATGTGGTCGGACCAGTCGAGGTCGCTCACCGGGTTCACCCCGCTGGCCTTGATCTCGCGCTGCATCTGCGTGGCAACCGTGCCGGGCGACAGGCCGATGGCGCGGATCCCGTGCGCACGGCCCTCCAGGTCGCAGCTTTGCGTCAGCATCGCCGCCCCCGCCTTGGAGGCGCAGTAATGGCTCCAGCCTTCCAGCGCGCGATGGGCGGCGCCGGAGCTCACCGTCAGGATGGTGCCGCCGCCGGCCGCCATCATCACCGGCATCGCCGCGCGCATCCCGTGAAAGACGCCCTTGAGGTTGATGTCCACCGCGCGCGACCAGCCCTCGGGCTCGGCCTCGGCCAGCGATGCGATGGGCTCGATCACGCCGGCGTTGTTGATCAGCACATCCAGCCGCCCGAAGGCCTGCAGGCAGGCGCGCACCGCCGCCTCCACCTCGTTGTAGCGCGCGACATTGCACGGAAGCGCCACGGCGGCGGGGCCGATCTCGCCCGCCAGCTCCGCGAGCTCGCCCTCGCTGCGCGCCAAGAGCGCGACCTGCGCGCCCCGGGCGGCGAATTCCCGCGCGGTGGCCGCGCCGATGCCGCGGCTGGCGCCCGTGATCATCACGGCCTTGCCCGAAAGATCGCTCATGCCTGTCTCCTCCTGCCCGATATCCGGCGCCGCCGTTGATACGCAGCGGGCGCGGCGCGGTCCACCCCGGAGCGCCCCTTGACGCCCGACGGCGATACGGTGAAGCTTGGCCCGAAAATTTCACAGGGAAGGTTCGTTATGCCTCATTACACCCGTCTCGGCAGTTCCACCGCGCTCTGCGCGTTGCTGGCTGCCGGCCCCGCCTTCGCCGATGTCACGGCCCGGCAGGTCTGGGACGACATGCGCGGCTACGTCGAGGGCATGGGCTCTGCCATCGAAGCCACCGAATCGACATCCGGCGACACGCTGGAGCTTGCCGATATCGCCATTTCGGTGCCGATCCCGGACGTGGGCGGCGCCGTCTCGGTCACGGTGGATGCGCTGAGCATGACCGACAATGGCGACGGCACGGTCAGCATCGTCTACCCGGCGGAAAACCGCATCCGCGTCGAGGCCCGCCCCGACGAGGGAGAGCAGGTCGACATGACCCTGCTGCTGACGCAGACCGGGCTGGAGATCACCGCCTCGGGCACTCCCGAACAGATGACCTACGACTACGAAGCGCAATCGGTGGGCCTGTCGCTGGAGCGGTTCGAGCGCGACGGCGTGCCGATGCCGCCCGAAGCCATGGCCATCGCCATGGCCATGCGCGACATGACCGGCCAGTCGGTCATGTCGGGTGACACGGTGCGCAACATCGCCCAGGTCATGACCATCGCCGAGATCACCTACGACCTGAACGTGGCCCCCCCGGAAGAAAGCGGCCGGATGGCGCTGAAGGGCGGCATGCAGGGCGTTTCGCTGGACGGCACGCTGGCCATGCCCAAGGGCTACGACATGACCGAAATGGGCGCCGCGCTGCGCGCGGGCTACGCCGTGGACAGCACCGTCAGCTATACCGGCGGGAATGCCGATTTCAACTTCGAGGAGAACGGAGAGGTCACCGCCGGCACCTCCAGCTCGGACGGCGGCAGCCTCGTGACCGAGTTGAATGCCGACCGGATGCGCTATGCCGCCACTGGAGAGAACACCAGGATGAACATCCGGGGCACCGCGCTGCCGGTCCCGGTGGCGTTCGAGCTGGGGCGCACGGCGTTCAACCTGCTGACCCCGGTGACGGCGAGCGACGAGGCCCGGCCCTTCGAACTGGGCCTGACGCTGGGCGATTTCACCATGGACGATCAGCTCTGGTCGATCTTCGATCCCCAGGGCGCTCTGCCGCGCGATCCGGCCACGGTGTCGCTCGACCTGTCGGGCGCGCTGCGCCTGCTGGTGAATATCTTCGAGCCGCTGGCGATGGAAACGATGGGCAGCGGCGACGAAGTGCCGATGCAGCCGGTGGACGTTTCGCTGAACGACCTGACGGTTCGGGCCGTCGGCGCCGAACTGACGGGCACGGGAGCGGCCACGTTCGACGCGTCCGACATGACCACCTTCCCGGGCATGCCGCGCCCCGAGGGCCAGATCGACCTGCGGCTCACCGGCGGCAACGCCCTGATCGAGAAGCTGGTGGCGATGGGGCTGCTGCCCGAGGAACAGGCGATGGGCGCGCGGATGATGCTCGGCATGTTCGCGGTTCCGGCGGGCGAGGACACGCTGACCTCGACCATCGAGATCAACAACCAGGGGCATGTGATCGCCAACGGCCAGCGCCTGCAGTAGACCGCGACGAAACGCACAACCGGGGCCGCGCCATGCCCGGCGCGGTCCTTTGCATGTCCGCCTCCTGCACGCGCCGCGAACTTGCAGAGCGCGGCATGCAGGGCTACCTCCCCCACAACCCCGAACAGGAGAGCCAGCCATGACCGCCCCCACCCCCGAGACCCTCGCCCATGCGCTGCTGGAGGCCGCCCGCAAGGCCGGGGCGGAGGCCGCCGACGCCGTGGCCATCGCGGGCCGGTCGGTCAGCATCGACGTGCGCGGCGGCACGCTGGAACAGGCGGAACGCGCCGAAGGCACCGATCTCGGGCTGCGGGTGCTGCTGGGCCGCCGGCAGGCCTGTGTCTCGGCCTCGGACACCCGCGCGCAGACCATCGCCGAAATGGCCGAACGGGCGGTGGCCATGGCCCGCGAGGCGCCGGAGGATCCCACCGTCGGACTGGCCGAGCCCGCGCAACTGGCGCGGCACGCGGATTTCACGGCGCTGGAAATGGCCGACCCCGCACCCGAGCCGGACCCGGCCGCGCTCCAGGAAGAGGCACGCCGCGCCGAGGCCGCGGCGCTCGCGGTTCAGGGCGTGACGCAGGTGCAATCGGCCTCGGCGGGCTATTCGGCGCGCGAGGTGGCGCTGGCGGCCACCAACGGGTTCTCCGGCGCCTACCGGCGCACCGACCGCTCGCTGTCCTGCGTCGCCATCGCCGGCGAGGGGCTGGGGATGGAGCGGGACTACGACGGCGATTCGCGGATCTTCCAGGCCGATCTGCGCGACGCCGACGAGATCGGCGCCCGCGCCGGCGCCCGCGCGGTCGAGCGGCTGGGCGCGCGGCGCCCGCGCACCGGCGCCTGGCCCGTGCTGTTCGACGAGCGCATCTCCTCCTCGCTGATCGGGCACCTGCTGGCGGCGGTGAACGGCACCGCGATCGCGCGCGGCGCGTCCTGGCTGCGCGACGCGGCCGGCGAGCAGGTGCTGCCCGAGGGGCTGTCGCTGATCGAGGATCCGCACCGCAAGCGCGTGTCCGGCTCGCGCCCCTTCGATGCCGAGGGCCTGCCCACGCGCCGCCGCGCCATCGTGCAGAACGGGATGCTCACCGGCTGGACGCTCGATCTGGCCACCGCGCGCAAGCTGGGGCTGGACAGCACCGCCAACGCCGCGCGCGGCGCGGCCGCGCCGCCCTCGCCCACGAACTGGAACATCGCGCTGACCCAGGGCGATGCCACGCGCGAGGAATTGCTGGCCGAGATGGGCACGGGGCTGCTGGTGACGTCGATGATCGGGGCCACGATCAACCCCAATACCGGCGACTATTCGCGCGGCGCCTCGGGCTTCTGGGTGGAGAACGGCCGGATCGCCTGGCCGGTGAACGAATGCACCGTGGCGGGAAACCTGCGCGAGATGCTGCGCACGATCCGCCCGGCCAATGACGCGCGGCCCTGGCTGAGCCGGGTGGTGCCCTCGCTGCTGGTGGAGGGGCTGACACTTGCCGGAGAGTGACCTCGGCCTGCTGATCCGCGCGGCGCATGCGGCGGGCCGGGTCTCGCTGGAGTTCGACGGGCCAAGCGCGAAACGCTGGGACAAGCCCGGCGGCGCGGGCCCGGTGACCGAGGCCGACATGGCGGTGAACGAGGAATTGCGCGCGCTGCTGCGCCCGGCGCGGCCCGATTACGGCTGGCTCAGCGAGGAGGACGCGGATACCGACGCGCGGCTGGCGCGCGCGCGCTGTTTCCTGCTGGACCCGATCGACGGGACGATGGGCTTCATCGAGGGCTCGTCGAGCTGGTCGCACGCGCTGGCGGTGGTGGAGGACGGCCGCACCGTGGCGGCGGTGGTCTACCTGCCCGCGATGGACAAGCTCTATGCCGCGGCCGAGGGCGCGGGGGCCACGCTGAACGGCACGCCGATCCGCACCAGCGACGCGTCGACGGCCGAGGGCGCGGATGTGCTGGCCACCCGCTACGCGATGGATGCGAAGAACTGGCGGCAGGCGGTGCCCGGGTTCACGCGGCATCACCGGCCCTCGCTGGCCTACCGGCTGGCGCTGGTGGCGGAGGGTCGGTTCGACGCGATGCTGACCCTGCGCGACAGCTGGGACTGGGACATCGCGGCGGGCGCGCTGATCTGCACAGAGGCCGGCGCGCGCGTCACCGACCGGCGCGGGGGCACGCTGCGGTTCAACACCGCGCCCCCGCGCAGCGACGGCGTCGTGGCAGGCGGGCCCGCGATTCACGCCGACCTGCTGGCCGCGCTCGCCCCCTGAGCGCGACGGCCCGGAATTTCCTGGAAATTCCGGGAAAGGATTTTGACAAAATCCTTGGGAGCACCGCTCCCGGCCGCCCCTGCCGGGCGTCCTCCCCCGGGTTTCTTGACCGCAAGACCGGGCCTGGGCGACAAGGGCGGGCACGGATCGGGACGGGGTTGACCCGTGCCGCGCCATGCGTAGGGTCGCGCGCGACACGCAGCGGCCGAGAAAGGGATCCGCATGGTTCAGCGACTGCACCTGGTGTTCGGAGGCGAACTCGTCGATCCGACCCGGAACCGGTTCAAGAATGTCGAGGACATTCACCTCGTCGGGATCTTCCCCGACTACGAGACCGCCTACAACGCCTGGAAGGCAGAGGCCCAGCGCACCGTGGACAACGCCCACATGCGCTATTTCATCGCGCATCTGCACCGGCTGCGGGACGAGGAGGCGGAGGCCTCGCCGACCGAGGAGCTCGACAGCTGATCCGCGATTTCGGACTGTCCGCCTATCTCGCCTTCCCCGGCCGGGCCGGGCCCGGCCCCTTGCAGCCCTTAGCCGCGCGGCCCGAGGGCGAACTGATCTGGATCCATGTCACCACCCCATCGCGCCGCGGCGCGCTGGTGCAGCTGGGCCGCAGGTTCCGCCAGAGCCGACCCGGGCTGTCGGTGCTGTTCACCGCCGAGACCGGCATCGAGCCGCCCTCCCGTCCAGGCAGGGATACCACCTGGCAGGCGGCCCCGGCCGAGACGCTTGCGGCGACCGATGCATTCCTGGCGCATTGGCGCCCCGATTGCGGGCTTTGGGCCGGTGGCGCCCTGCGCCCGGCGCTGCTGGCCGCGGCCAGGGCCGGGGGTGTGCCGCTCTATCTGGTCGATGCCGGGACGGACGACCTGGGCACCGGGCCCGGAAGCTGGATGCCCGCGCTGGTGCGCGGCAGCATGGGCCGGTTCACCGGCGCCATGGTGCGCTCGGAGCAGGCGGCGCGGAAGGCGCAGAGGCTGGGCATGGCGCCCGGCGACATCACCGTCAGCGGACCGCTGCGGGAGGGGGCGGCGGCGCTGCCCTGCGACGCGGCCGAATTCGACAGGATGGGGCAGCTGCTGGCTGGTCGACCGACCTGGCTCGCCGCGATGGTGCAGCCGGGCGAGGTGGAAACCGTGCTGCGAGCCCATCGCGCCACCGCGCGCCTGTCGCACCGGCTGCTCTTGATCCTCGTGCCGGATGATCCGGGCACCGGCGGGTGCTTCGCGGCGGCGCTGGAGCGGGCGGGGCTGCGACACGCGCGCTGGTCCGACGGGGTGCAACCCGACGAGAACACCCAGGTCCTGCTGGCCGATACCCGCGGCGAGATGGGTCTGTGGTACCGGCTTGCACCGGTGACGCTGATGGCCAGTTCGCTGGAGCCGGGCCATGGCGGGCGCGACCCCTACGAGCCTGCCGCGTTGGGCTCGGCCGTGCTCTACGGGCCCAATGTGGGCCGTCACCTGGAATCCTATTCGCGGCTGGCCGGCGCCGCGGCGGCACGGATCGTGCGGGATGCCGAAACCTTGTCTTCCGCGCTGGGCGAGCTGGTGGCGCCCGACCGGGCCGCGGCCATGGCGCAGGCGGCCTGGGACATCGTGTCGGAAGGGGCGGACGTGACCGACCGGCTCGTGGACCTGGTGCTCGACACGCTCGACCTCGGGGCGGCGCGCTGATGCGGGCGCCGGGCTTCTGGTTCACCCCGCCGGATCGGCCGGACTGGCGGGCCAGACTGCTGAGGCCGCTGGGCGTGCTGACCGCGCGGGCCACGGCCCGGCGGGTGGCCGGCGGGCCGGGGCTGCGGCCGGGCGTTCCGGTGATCTGCGTGGGCAACCTGAACGCGGGCGGGACAGGGAAGACTCCCACGGCGATCTGGATTGTCCAACAACTCCAAGAGCTTGGGCGGCGTCCCGCAGTGGTGTCGCGTGGGCATGGCGGGCGGCTGACAGGCCCGGTGCAGGTGGCGGAGCGGATGCATTCCTCCGCCGATGTGGGCGACGAGCCGCTGTTGCTTGCGGCCTTCGCGCCCACCTTCGTGGCGCGCGACCGGGCCGCCGGAGCACGGGCAGCGGTTGCGGCGGGCGCGGATGTGCTGGTGCTGGACGACGGGTTCCAGAACCCGGCGCTGACGCGCGACCTGTCGCTGGTGGTGGTGGACGCGGCGAAGGGGTTCGGCAACGGGCAGTGCCTGCCGGCCGGGCCTCTGCGCGAGCCGGTGTCGGCGGGACTGGCGCGGGCGGACCTGCTGCTGTCGATCGGGCCGGAGCCCGCGCAGCGCGCCTTCGCAGAGACCTGGGGCGGGGCGATCACGTTGCCGCATGTGACCGGACGGCTGGCGCCGCTGCCCACCGGCATGGACTGGGCCGGGCTGCGCGCGCTGGCCTTCGCGGGGATCGGGCATCCGGAGAAGTTCTTCGCCACGTTGGCGGGACTGGGCGCGGAGGTTGTGCGCGGCGAGGCGCTGGAGGATCACCAGCCGCTGACACGGGCGCTGATGACCCGCCTGGAGCGGGAGGCCGCGCTGCGTGGGGCGCAGCTGGTGACCACCGAGAAGGACGCGGTGCGCCTGCCGGCGGAGTTCCGCAGCAAGGTGCTGACGCTGCCGGTGCGGCTGGAGATCGCTGCGCCCGGGCCGCTGGTGGCGGCGCTGGCGCGGGTGCTGGAGGGCTGAGAAGCGCCCCCTTCGCCGCGTGGTCCCTACCCGTCCCGGCCCAGCTTGGGCGAGGCACGTTCCAGCACCAGCTCACCGCCGGACATGGTGAAGGGCGAGCGCACCCCCGGCACCCCGTCGAGCGTCAACTGCATGCCCCGCGCCCTGACCTGCGGATCGGCGAAGACCTCCGCCATGTCGTTGATCGGTCCGGCGGGCACGCCCTCGGCCTCGCAGGCGGCCAGCAGATCGGCCTTGGCGAAGCCGCGCGTCGCGTCGCTCAGCAAGTCCGAGAGCGCGTCCCGCCGGGCCACCCGGTCGGCATTGGTAAGGAACTCGGGCGCCTCGGCCAGATCCGCCCGCCCCAGCAGCTTGCACAGTCGCCCGTATTGCGCGTCATTTCCGGTGGCGATGATGATGTGGCCATCGGCACATTCGAACACCTGGTAGGGCGACAGGTTGGGATGGAAATTCCCGGTGCGCGCCGGTGGTGTGCCGGTGGCCAGGTAGTTCATCGCCTGGTTGGCCGTCACCGCCACGGCCACGTCCAGCAGCGCCATGTCGATATGCTGGCCCTTGCCGGTGGACTGGCGCTGGTGCAGCGCGGCCAGGATCGCGGTGGCGGCATAGACCCCGGTGAAGATGTCGGTGATCGCCACGCCCGCGCGCTGCGGCTGGCCGTCCGGATCGCCGGTGATCGACATCAGCCCGGACATGCCCTGGATGATGTAATCGTAGCCCGCCCGGTGCGCGTAGGGCCCGGTCTGGCCGAAGCCGGTGATCGAGCAGTAGATCAGGCCCGGATTCACCACGCGCAGGCTGGCGTAGTCCAGCCCGTACTTGACCAGCCCGCCCACCTTGAAATTCTCGATCACGATATCGGCCTCCGCCACCAGCGCGCGCACCCGCGCCTGGCCCTCGGGCGTGCGGAAATCCACCGTGACCGAGTCCTTGCCCCGGTTGCAGCCGTGGAAATAGGCCGCCGAGGTATCCCCCTCGCGCTCGATGAAGGGCGGGCCCCAGCGGCGGGTGTCGTCGCCCTCGGGGCTTTCGACCTTCACCACCTCGGCCCCCAGGTCGGCAAGCGTCTGGCCGGCCCAGGGGCCGGCCAGGATGCGCGCCAGCTCGACGACCTTCAGGCCCGCCAGCGGCGCGCTCATTCCTCGCCCAGCTTCTCGTCGAGGATGGCCGAGAAGTCCTCGTAGTTCATGTTGGAGTATTTCTCGCCGTCGATGACGAAGCTGGGGGTGGCGCGCACGTCATGCTCGGTCGCGTTCTTCTGATACCACGCCACCAGGCTGCGCAGCTTGTCGGCATCGCTCAGGCAGGCCTCCAGCGCGTCGTTCTCGAGGCCGGCCAGCCGGCCGATCTTGCGCAACTCGTTGGCGATCGCCACGTCGCTGCCTGCGCGTGCCCATTCGGACTGGCCCTTGTAGATCATGTCGATCAAGCCGAAATAGCGATCCGGCCCGGCGCAGCGTGCGATCAGCGAGGCCCACATGCCGTACTTGTCGAAATAGACCTCGCGGTGGATGAAGCGCACCTTGCCGGTATCGACGTAATTCTCCTTGATCTGCTTGAAGGGCCCGGTGTGGAAGGTGGCGCAATGCGGGCAGGTGAAGGAGGCGTATTCGATCACCTCGACCGGGGCATCCTCGGCACCGACGGACATTTCCACGATGCCCGAGATATCCACCTCGCCCTCCTGCGCGCCGGCGGCCATGGGCAATTCGACCGGCGTGGAGGTCGTGGCGCGGGTCAACCACCAGCCGCCACCCAGGATCAGGACGAGCGTCAGCGCGGCGGCGAGGATCTTGCGGGTCATGCGTGGCACCTCTCAGGATTTTTCGTTCGGTTTGTGCTTGGATAGGACGTTTCGGCCCAGGGCTTCAAGCGCGGCCCGCAGCCCCTCGTCGGTGACCGGGGCGGCCAGCGCTTGCGCCGAGGCCCGGGTTTCGGGATCTGGCGGGGCGGGGCCGCGCGCGGGCGCGGGGGCGAAGGCCGCCTGCCCCTCGGCGAACCCGGTGGGCGCGGTCTGGGTGATGCGCAGCCGCGAAATGGCGTTGTAGCCATAGGCGGCGTTCACCTTCTCGCGCAGGCGTTCCTTCTGCATTTCCAGCATCGGAGCCTGCGCGCCCGTGGTCAGGATGGTCAGCGTGGCGCCGAACCCCTCGCGGCCATAGCTTATCTTGACCGGGCGGGCGATGGCGGCGATGTCCTCGCCGGCGATCTCGGCCCAATGGGTCAGCAGGCGCGACACGGCAAAGCCGCGCGCCTCGCCCGCCTTGCGGATGCGCCCCTGCAGAAGCGATGCGGCACGGGCGAACCCGTACGTTGTGGACACCTTGCGCTGCATGGCTTGAAACCTCTCCTCGACTTCTATTCTAGAGGGTCGGACAGTCCATGCCAGCGCAATCCGACAAAGGCCGCCGCCCCCCGTGTCAAACCTGCGTGAACCCCCCGATCCCCTGGCCCTGCTTGTCTGGTATGACCGGCATGCGCGCGAGATGCCCTGGCGCGTCGGTCCTGCCGCGCGCATGGCCGGGATGCGCCCCGATCCCTATCGCGTCTGGCTGAGCGAGGTGATGCTGCAACAGACCACGGTCGCCGCCGTAAAGGACTATTTCCGCCGCTTTACCGAACGCTGGCCCGATGTGGAGTCGCTGGCCGCCGCACCAGATGCGGACGTGTTGGGCGAATGGGCCGGGCTCGGCTATTACGCCCGGGCCCGCAACCTGCTGAAATGCGCCCGCGCCGTGGCGTCCGAACATGGCGGGCGCTTCCCCGACACCGCCGAGGCGCTGCGCGCCCTGCCGGGCATCGGCCCCTATACCGCCGCCGCGGTCGCGGCGATCGCCTTCGACCGGCCCGAGACGGTGGTGGATGGCAACGTGGAACGGGTGATGGCCCGGCTGCACGACATCCACACCCCGCTGCCCGCCGCCAAGCCCGAACTGACCGCTCGCGCCGCTGCGCTGACCCCCTCGGAAAGGCCCGGCTGCTACGCCCAGGCGGTGATGGATCTGGGCGCCACGATCTGCACGCCGCGCAACCCCGCCTGCGGGCTCTGCCCCTGGCGGGACGGCTGTGCGGGGCGGCTCGCGGGCAGCGCGCCCGACCTGCCCCGCAAGACCCCGAAGAAGCCCAAGCCCGTCCGCCTGGGCATCGCCTACCTGGCGCGGCGGGAGGATGGTGCG
>Ga0008833_1000372_pt1 | contig 50542 bp, 51 predicted proteins | sample HotLakConsoUCCLE_FD_62216 | JGI IMG/M metagenome (GOLD analysis project Ga0008833, IMG submission 62216) | Hypersaline microbial mat communities from Hot Lake, Washington, USA - Hot Lake Consortium UCC-LE | ecosystem: Environmental > Aquatic > Non-marine Saline and Alkaline > Hypersaline >... | reverse complement strand
CCGTTGCCATATTTCTTGTCGTCGGCGATCGCGTCATCGAGCGCAGCAAGAACCACCGCCGCAAAAAGCTTCCGCGCGCGGTTGCCCTGCTCGTGATTGAAAGCGGTGCCATCAACGAAATCGCTCATCCGTTGTCCTTTTTTCTTGTCATTCTGTGATGCGGCGTGACGCACGTTGTGACAGGTTTGCCGCGATTCTCGCTTGCTTATTGGTCATGCCTGCCATGCATCTCGCGCATACCGCGCCACTCGATAAAGCCCCGAATCCGTGACTTGTCAGGAGTTGACCCGCTGGATATAGGGGCTGTCAAGAAATCATCAACATTTTCGCAATGGTAAACCCGGATGCCCAAGATCAACGGCAATGAAATCCGTCCCGGCAACGTCCTCGAGCACAACGACGGGCTCTGGGCGGCGGTGAAGGTCGATCACGTCAAGCCCGGCAAGGGCGGCGCATTCGCCCAGGTCGAAATGCGCAACCTCCGTACCGGGTCGAAACTGAACGAGCGTTTCCGCTCCGCCGACAAGGTCGAGCGCGTGCGCCTCGAGCAGAAGGACCAGCAGTTCCTCTACGAATCCGACGGCAAGCTCGTGTTCATGGATGCCGAGACCTACGAGCAGATCGAATTGCCCGCCGAGATCCTCGGCGAGCGCCGGCCGTTCCTGCAGGACGGAATGACGATCAAGGTCGAGTTCTACGCCGACGAGGCGCTGAACGCCACGCTGCCTCAGAAGGTCACCTGCACGGTCACCGAGACCGAGCCCGTCGTGAAGGGACAGACCGCGGCCAACAGCTTCAAGCCTGCCGTGCTCGACAACGGCGTGCGCATCATGATCCCGCCCTTCGTGGGCGAGGGCGAGGAGGTGGTCGTGAACACCGAGACGATGGAGTACTCCGAGCGGGCCTGAAGAGGACGCGCCGGCAGGGACGTCGGGGTCACGACGATCCATGAGACCGCCCGTTCCGCGACGACGAAGGTGTCGTCGCCCCCACCCCATGCAGAAGGCGGAGGCTGCGACTAGTCGGGCCCCCCGAGCGTGCGCAACACGGCCGAACCGGCCTCCATCTCGTCTCCGGCACGGTCGAATCGCAGGTAGGCAATCGCCGCGTTTCCCGCCCGCGTGTGGAGTACGCCGGCCGGCTTTCCCTTCGCGGTGATCTCGGCGCCCGGCTCCGCCGCACCCTCCACGGAGACCCGTGCGAGGCCTTTCTTCAACTCGGTCTTGTGCTTCATGCGGGCGGTGACTTCCTGGCCGACGTAGCAGCCCTTCCTGAAGTCGACACCGCGCAGGCGCTCGAACCCCGCTTCGAGCACGTAGGTCTCGTTCGGCTGAAGCTCGATGCCGGTCTCGGGAACCAGCCGGGCGACCCGGATCGCATCCCAGTCCGTGGCCGGTTCGCCGCCGGCCCTCCCGTAGGCGCGCCAGCCGAGGGCGGGGTCGCGCGGGTCGGCGAAGGCACCCTCCGGCGCATCGCCGAGTCCCCGCGTGACGGGAAGGTCGACCGCTTCGATGACGACCTTGCTGCGCAGCCGGTACATGGTCAGCCTGCGCAGAAGATCGGCGGAGAGATCGGTCTTGACGTCGAGCAGCACTGCGTCGCCATGAGGGACGAGGAAGAAATCGGCGAGATATTTTCCTTGCGGGCTCAGAAGGGCAGCATAGACGAGGCCGTCCTTCAGCCCCGCGACATCGTTCGTCACGAGATTCTGGAGGAAGTCCCGAGCCTCTTCGCCGGTGATCCTGAACACGCTCCTGTCCGTCGCCGTCTCGCCGCGCATCGCTGTCCCTCCCAGGCTTCCTTGCGTATATAGGCCCACACCTATAGGCCCACACCCCCGCAGGAGAGAAGACCTTGCCAGCGCCGCTGTCCGTCATCATGCCGACCCTGAACGCCGCCGAGTGCCTGCCGGCGGCCGCCGCGGCACTCGGGGAAGGGCTCACAAGCGGCCTCGTCGCCGATCTCGTGGTCTCCGACGGCGGCTCCACGGAGGCGACGCTTGAAATAGCCTCTGCACTCGGCGCGACGATCGTCACGGGGCCGCCGTCGCGGGGCGGCCAGCTTCGCCGCGGGGTCGCCGAGGCCAGGGGAGAGTGGCTCTTGCTCCTCCATCCCGACACGATCCTCTCGGACGGATGGAGCGAGGCGGTGCGTGACCATATCGCGGAGCACCCCGGGAGGGCGGGATTTTTCCGTCTTGCCTTTCGCGCACGCGGCTTCGGCCCCGCAGCAGTCGCGGGGTGGATAAACCTGCGCTCCCTCCTGTTCCGGCTGCCCTGTGGCGCCCAGGGACTGCTCGTCTCCCGCGCCGTTCTGGAAGCGGCGGGCGGGGTGCCCGACATCACTCTGATGGAGGATGTTGCCCTGGCGCGTGCGCTCGGTGGCCGGCTCCGGTCGCTGCCGGCCACCGCGCGCGTCTCGGCGGCACGATACGAGCGCGAGGGCTGGCTGAGGCGAAGTTTCACGAACGGTATCGCGTTTGCCCGCTACCACGCCGGCACACCGCCCAAGCGGCTGGCCCGGGGCCCGCGGACAGGCGATTGACGCGGGCTTAACGCCGGCCTACGTGACGGCGGACCCCGAGAGCAGGACGCCCCATGAACCTTTCCAGAGGCCGCGAATATCTCGCGATTCCCGGACCGTCCGTGATGCCGGACCGGGTGCTGCGCGCCATGCACCGGGCGGCTCCCAACATCTACACCGGCGAACTCCACGACATGCTTCCCGGCATCGTGCGCGACCTGAAGGCCGTGGCGCGGACCGAGCATGATGTGGCGATGTACATCGGCAACGGCCACGCCGCGTGGGAGGCCGCGCTCGCCAACGTCCTGTCGCGTGGCGACAAGGTGCTCGCCTTGGCCACCGGGCGTTTCGGCAAGGGCTGGGGCGAATGTGCCGCCCGCCTCGGCGCCGAGGTCGAGGTGATGGATTTCGGCCGCCGCGCGCCCGTGGACCCGGCCCGGCTCGCCGAGCGGCTGGCCGCCGACAAGGCCCACGAGATCCGAGCGGTGCTCTTCACCCATGTCGACACCGCGACCTCCGCGCTGTCGGACACGGCCGCGATCCGCGCTGCGCTCGACGAGGCGGGCCATCCCGCACTCCTGCTGTCCGACAACATCGCGTCGCTGGCCTGCGACCGCTTCGAGATGGACGCCTGGGGGGTCGACGTCATGGTCGCGGGCTCCCAGAAGGGTCTGATGACCCCGCCGGGCATGTCGTTCGTCTATTTCAACAAGAAAGCCGATGCCGCGCGCGACCGCGCGAACTGCGCCACCGGCTACTGGGACTGGCGGCCCCGGGTCGGGGCGGAGGAACTCTATCTCTATTTCTTCGGCACTGCGCCGACCCATCACCTCTACGGACTTCGCGCAGCACTCGACATGATCGGCGAAGAGGGGATCGAGGCGATATGGAAGCGTCATGACGTCTTCGCCCGTGCGATCTGGGCGGCCGTCGATGCCTGGGCCGTGGGAGGCCCGCTGGCGTTCAACATCGAAACCGCAGCCGCGCGAAGCCGCGCGGTGACGACGCTGACCATCCCCAAGCCCCACGCACAGGATATCCGCGCCTGGGTCGAGGGCAACACGGGCCTGACGCTCGGGTTGGGGATCGGGATGGAAGACCCCGAAGCCCCGGGAGAGATGGGATATTTCCGCATCGGCCACATGGGCCACCTCAACAGCACGATGGTGCTGGGGGCACTGGGGTCGATCGAGGCCGCGCTCACCGGCCTCGGCCTCGACCATGGACGCGGCGCGGTCGACGCTGCGGCAGAGGCGATTGCGAAGGCCGTGCGCTAGCGGTCGCGGCGGCGGAAGTCTCTCGTGATGAGCCGGTCGGCGATGGCTCCCGTAATGAGCGCCCCGATCAGGCCCCAGACGACCCAGACGCCGAAAAGGGCCATGAACACGAGCACCCCGAAGGACCAGAGGAAGGCGTTGGTGTAGTCTTCGACCACGGCATCACTCCTTTGCACCCACACATCAGAATAACGTGCTCTCCCGGGTTGGCCAATCACGATCCGTCGCGTCGTTTCAGACCCGCGGAACGCCGCCTCGAGCGGAAGCCCGCGGCAAGGGTGATCGCGAGATCGGTGAACGCCGCCAGCGCCAGCGCGGCGAGAAACCCCGCCTGCAGCCAGACCAGCACCAGGACCCAGCAAAGGACGAGCATCGCGAAGAGAGTTGTTCTTGATATCGGCATGGTTGAACTCCAGCGCAGTAGATGGAGCATAAACGTGCAAGCTCAAGAAAGGGTTTCATTGGCACTGGCGAGGGCCGGGGACAGGGCTTCCGCGAACCGGTCGAGGTCCTCTGGGCTGACCGCGCCGACACGGATGCAGCGGTTGCCCGGTGCCGCGAAGGGCATCCGCACGAAGACCCCCCGGGCGACGAGCGCGTCCCTGACCGCGGTGGCAAAGGCGGCGTCACTTCCGCAGTCGACGGTCACGAAATTCGTCGCGGAGGGTATGCAGGACAAGCCGTTGGCGGCGGCAATAGCGGTGATCCTGTCGCGGCGGCGGTTCGCTCGATGACTTCGGCGAGCCATGCGGTGTCGCCGAGTGCCGCGAGTGCGCCGGCCTGTGCGGCGCGGTTCATTCCGAAATGGTTCCTGACCCTGTCGAACCCCGCGATGACGTCCGGGTGCGAGACGGCGTATCCCACACGCGCGCCGGCCATGCCGTAGGCCTTCGAGAAGGTCCGCAGCCGGATCACCCGCGCATCGGCGGGGTCGAGCGGGGGCAGCGTGCCCGGCGGCGAGAAATCTCCGTAAGCCTCGTCGAGGATCATCAGGCAGCCCTCGGGCACTGCCGCGATCGCCGCTGCGACGGTCGCAGCATCGTGCCATGTGCCCATCGGGTTGTCGGGGTTGCAGAGATAGAGAAGCTTCGCGCCCGTCTCCGAGGCCCGGGCCAGAAGCGCTGCCGGGTCTTCTCGGTCGTCGCGGTAAGGCACCGTCTCGATGCGCCCGCCGAAGCCCTCGACATGGTCGTTGAGCGTCGGGTAGGCGCCGTCCGAGGTAACCACGGTTTCGCCGGGCGCCACGAAGAGCCGCACGACCAGCCCCAGAAGCGTGTCTATCCCGGCATCGATGGCGACGCAGTCGGGCGGCACGCCGTGGTGGGCCGCGAGTGCACGGCGCAGATCGTGGGCCTCGGGGTCCGCGTACTTCCAGATTTCTCCGGCGGCCTCTTGCATGGCGCGGACAGCGGCGGGGGAAGGGCCGAAGACGCTCTCGTTTGCACCGAGCCGCGCGAGGAAGGGCCGGCCCATCGCGCGCTCCTGCGCTTCGGGTCCGACGAAGGGAACAGTCTCGGGCAGTCCGGCGGCGAGCGGCGTGAGGCGTGGGTCGGTCATGGCGTGAGCAGTAACCATCGCACCGGCGACGGCAAGCGGGCAGGGAACGTGTCGGCGTGGCGGCAGGTTTCTCCGGCGGTCCGCTGGTCAAACCGGAAGGCGGCCCCCGCGATGGAGCAACTCGATGCCATCGTAGCGAACGCCGCCGCGAGCGTGCTTCTGCTCGGCCTGGTAGCTGGGGTGGGGGCGGGCGCGCTTCTCGCCCTCGGCGTGCTGCTCCTGCGCCGGCCGGTGGCTCTGGCGGTACTCCGGCCGATCCTCGAAGGCGCGATTACGCGGGCATACCGCGTCCTTCTGGCCTCGTTCGGTCCTGTAGGCGTCGCCGCGATCTATTACGCGCTCCATGCCACCGAAAAGACGGGGGAAACGCTGATCTCGGAGGCCGCGAGTCTTGTCGTCGCCACCTCCGTTCTTGCCCATGGCGTCACGTCCGGTCCCGGTCTCCGGGCCTATGGTCGGCGGGCGGGCTGAGGCTCAGGCGACCTCGGCGAGCCGCGCCAGCGCGGTGCGCAGCCGGACCGCTTCGGCCTCCTTCAGGACCATCAGTTCGCGGGTTTCCTCCACGACATCCTCGGGCGCGCTTTCGACGAATTTCGGGTTCGACAGCCGCCCCTTCAGCCCGACCATTTCCTTGTCGAGCTTGGCGAGGCTCTTTTCGAGCCGCGCCCTCTCCTCACCGATGTCGATGAGCCCCGAAAGCGGCAGCGCGAAGGTGCCGCCGTCCACCGCGATCGTGGCCGAGCCCTTCGGTGCGACCTCGGCCGGCTCGATGCTCTCGATCCGCGCGAGCCGCTCGACGAGGGGCATGTTCCGTGCCAGCGCGTCCTCGCCTGCCGGGTCGAGCGACAATTTCAGAAGCGGCGCCTTGAGGCTCGCGGGCACGTTCATCTCGCCCCTCACCGAGCGGATCGCCTCGATGAGCGAGATCACCCAGCGCATCTCGCCTTCCGCCTGCGCATCGACGAGTTGCGCTGAAGTGTACTCCGGCCAGTCGGCGTGGATAAGCATCGTGTCGCGCTTGCCCGACAGCCCCCAGAGTTCCTCGGTGACGAAGGGCATGATCGGGTGCAGAAGCACGAGGCACTGGTCAAGCGCCCAGGCCATTGTCGCCTTCGTTTCGTGCGTCACCGCCTTGTCATCGCTCGCTAAAAGCGGTTTTGAGACCTCGAGGTACCAGTCGCAGAAAGTACCCCAGACGAAGGCGTAGAGCGCGTTCGCGGCGTCGTTGAAGCGAAACTCGGCAAGGGCGGTGTCGACCGCCTCGCGCACCCGGGCGACCTCGCCGACAATCCAGGCATTCGCCGTCGCCTCGCGCCGTGGCGGTTCGGCCCCGCGCTCGACCTCGAACACTCCGTTCATCTCGGCGAACCGTGCCGCGTTCCAGAGCTTGGTGACGAAATTGCGATAGCCGGCGATCCGCCCGGGCGAAAGTTTCAGGTCCCGCCCCATCGCCGCCATCGCCGTCAGCGTGAAGCGCACCGCGTCGGCGCCGAACTCGTCGACGAGGTCCAGGGGGTCGAGGACGTTGCCGAGCGACTTCGACATCTTCTTGCCCTTCTCGTCGCGGACGAGGGCATGGACGTAGACGGTATGGAACGGTTTCTCGCCGACGACGGCATATTGCATCATCATCATGCGGGCGACCCAGAAGAAGATGATGTCGAAACCGGTTACGAGGACGGAGGTGGGGAAGTAGCGCTTCAACTCGGGCGTGTCCTCGGGCCAGCCGAGCGTGCCGATGGGCCAGAGGCCGGAGGAGAACCAGGTGTCGAGCACGTCCGGGTCACGCCAGATCGGGTAAACGAGGTCGCCGGGGTTCTGCGACACGTTGTAGGCCGCGAGTCCTTGGGCGAAGGCATGCACCGCCGCCGCACGGTTCTCGACCTCGATCCGGCGCGCGTGGTCGAGCGGGGCGGGCAATGGCGCCTCGTCGCCCTCGAACTTTCCGCGAACCTCCTCGAAACTCTCCCCGGCGTGGTGGATCTCGCCGCATTTGACGAGGCCTTGGCCCAGAAGCCGCATCAATTCGACCTCGTCGAGCGCACCATCGCCCTCGTCGTCGATGAACTGCCCGGGGTCGAGGTCAAGTCCGTACCAAACCGGTATCTGGTGGCCCCACCAGAGCTGGCGCGAGATGCACCACGGCTCGATGTTCTCGAGCCAGTGAAAGTACACCTTTTCGTGCTGTTCGGGCAGAATCCTCGTCTCGCCCGTCCGCACTGCCTCGAGTGCCGGGCCGACGATGGCTTCGGCGTCGACGAACCACTGGTCGGTCAGCATCGGCTCGATGATGACCTTCGAGCGGTCGCCATAGGGCGCCATTATCTTCTTGTTCTCCACGAGGGGGACCATCTCGTCGGCATCGGTCCGCATCTCGCCGCCGTCCTCCGGCGCGAGAGGCGCCTTCACGGCGTCCTTGCCCAGTCGCGGATCGGTCGCGATTGTCATCACCGCCAGCCCGTCGTCGGTGACCTGGGCCACCACGTGCCGTCGCGCCTCGAAGCGGTCGCGCCCCCGCAGGTCGTCGGGGACGAGGTTGATCGTGTCGATCTCCGCCTCGGTCAGCGTCCGCTCGCCGCGCGCGACCGCGCGGGCGATCTCGGCGGCCTCGGCGTAGGGCATGCCGTCGTCGCGCATTTGCCCGGCCACGTCCATCAGCCGGTACATCGGAATCCCTGCGCGCTTCGCCACGGCGTAGTCGTTGAAGTCGTGCGCCCCGGTGATCTTCACCGCGCCGGATCCGAAGTCGGGGTCCGGGTATTCGTCGGTGATGATCGGGATGAGCCGGCGGTGCTCCTTCGGACCCACCGGGATCTCGCAGAGCTTGCCCACGATGGGCGCGTAGCGGGCGTCGGAGGGGTGTACCGCCACCGCCCCGTCGCCCAGCATGGTCTCGGGCCGCGTGGTGGCGATGGAGATGTAGTCGCGTTCCTCCTCGAGAACGACATTCCCGTCTGGGTCACGCTCGACATAGGTATAGGTCTCGCCGCCCTCGAGCGGGTACCTGAAGTGCCACATGTGGCCGTCGATCTCGACGTTCTCCACCTCGAGGTCGGAAATCGCGGTCTCGAAATGCGGGTCCCAGTTCACCAGCCGCTTGCCACGGTAGATGAGGCCCTTGTCGTAAAGGTCGAGAAAGACCCGGATCACCGCATCGTGGAAGTTCTGGCCGCCCGGCGTGTCGCCCGGGTCACCGGGTGCGCCGGCCATGGTGAAGGCCTCGCGCGCCCAGTCGCAGCTCGCCCCGAGCCGCTCGAGCTGCGCGCGGATGTTGCCGCGCGACTTCACCTTCTGCTGCCAGACGAGATCGACGAATTCCTCGCGGGAGAAGTCGGTGCGCCGCTTGCCCTCCTTCGCAAGCTCCCGCTCTACGACCATCTGCGTCGCGATGCCGGCATGGTCGGTGCCCGGCTGCCAGAGCGTGTCGAACCCCCGCATCCGGTGCCAGCGCACGAGAATGTCCTGGAGCGTATTGTTGAAGGCATGTCCCATGTGGAGCGCGCCGGTGACGTTCGGCGGCGGGATGACGATGGTGAAGCTCTCGGCCCCTGGTGTCGCGTTCGCCCCCGCGGCAAAGGCGCCGGCCTTGTCCCAGCCCGAATAGAGGCGCGGTTCGGCTTCGGTCGCGTCGAAGTTCTTGTCGAGTGCCATGGCATCGTCCCCGCTGATCGCAGGCTGATCTAGCCGGTTCGGCGGGCGAGGAAAACCCGGCTCATCATCGGCCCGGAAATATCCTCCGGGGGCCGAAGGCGGGGGCGGAAAGCCCCCTCGGCCGTCCGATCAGGTGCTGCGGCGCATGAAAGCGCGCAGGCCGAGATACATCGCGAACCCCACCGGCCCGACGAGAAAGCAGAACAGAAGGCAGGGCAGGACGTACCCGAAGGACACCCCCTCGGCCCGCGCGTTCCGCGCGATCCATGCCCCGACGACGAGGTCGAAGGCGAGAAAATGAACCCAGCCCCCGAGGGCCGCGCCCGGCACGTCGAAGATCGCCATGACGCCGGCGAGGGTCGTGTAGCCGGCGCCCTCGACTGCACCGGCGTTCGCCGCGATGAGTCCGATATAGACGATCGCGAGAGCGGCGGGCAGCCAGTAGCCCGCAACCCGGTCAGAGAGGTCGGGGATCAGGGGCGAGGCCGCGAGCAGCAGCCAGCCTGCGAGGGCGGCGAGGTTCACGATCTGAAACAGTGTTTCTTCGGTCATCGGCGGGGCTCCGGGCTGGTCTCGCCAAGCCTAGCCTGCCTCGGGCCTCCGCCAAGCTGTGTCAGAGTCCCCGGTCGATCTTCGTGGCGAGATGGATGAGGCTTTCGGTATCGGTCACGCCCGGAATGTTGCCGATCCGGTCGAGGGCGCCGTCGAGCACTTCGGTGGTCGGGGCGGCGAGGCTCGCGATGAGATCGACGCGGCCGGTGGTGGTGTGCACTTCCTCTACTTCCGGGACCGACTTCAGCCGCGCGAGCACCTGCGCGGTGGCCCGTGGCTCGACCTCGAGGAGCACGGTGGCGCGGATGCGGCGGGTGCGTGCGGCCTCTCCGAGGCGCAAGGTGTAGCCCGCGATCACCCCGGTCACCTCGAGCCGGTCGAGCCGGGCCTGCACCGTCGAGCGTGCGAGGCCGAGCCGCTTGGCGAGGCTCGCCACGGGCATCCGGGCGTTCGAAGCCAGCAGGCGCAGCATTTCGGCGTCTTTTTCGTCCATATGATCGGCCTTGCAGACGTTTCGCCGGAGATTACCGTTGAAACCGGCGGGCTGACAAACGAAATCGCTCGTCTGAGCGGGCAGTCTGTTCCCGTGACCCATTTATCCAGGATACGCCGATGAGCCGCCTTCCCGCCCTCTGGGCCACGCCCGCCGACCACGTCGCCGCCGCGCGGACGGATCGGCCCTGTCTCTACTTCTCGCCCGAGACCCTGCAGGCGACGGCGGAGCGATTTCGGGCGGGGTTTACCGGTCTCGTGACGTACGCGGTGAAGGCCAACGACGCGCTGGCGGTGATCGAGAACCTCGTGCAGGCCGGCATGACCGCCTTCGACGTGGCCTCGCCCCACGAGATGCGCCTCGTCCGCTCGGTGCTGCCGGGCGCGGTCCTGCACTACAACAACCCGGTCCGGTCCCGCAGCGAGATCGCCTTCGCGCGCGACATGCACGTCGCCTCCTACTCGGTCGACAGTTTTTCGGAACTTGCGAAGCTCGCCGAAGCGATCGAGCCCCGTGGCATCGAGATTGCGGTCCGGCTGAAGCTCGCCGTAACCGGGGCCGCCTACGATTTCGGCGCGAAGTTCGGTGCCGAGCCTGCCAAGTGCGTCGCCCTTCTCGAGGAGGTGGCGATACTCGGCTTCACCCCGGCGATGACCTTCCATCCCGGCACGCAATGCGAGGACGGCGCGGCCTGGGCAGTCTACATCGCGGAGGCCGCCCGGGTGGCGCGCGCCGCCGGCGTGCGGCTCGCACGGCTGAACGTCGGCGGCGGGTTTCCTGCCCATCGCCGGGCGTCCGCCCCCGATCTCGAGGCCATATTCGGTGCGATATCCGACGCGGTCGCGGCGCATTTCGGCGCCGATGTTCCCGCGCTCGTCTGCGAGCCGGGTCGGGCGATGGTCGCCGAGGCCTTCGCGCTCGGGGCGGGGGTCAAGGCGATCCGCGACGACGGCGCGGTGTTTCTCGACGACGGGATCTACGGCGGTCTCGCCGAGGCGGTGGTCCTCGGCGCGGTCGAGCGGCATGAAGTACTCTCGCCAACGGGCGAGCCGCGCCGCGGCCCGGCCGTGGGCCGGGTGGTCTTCGGACCGACCTGCGACAGTCTCGACCGGCTGCCGGGCCTCGTCGGTCTGCCCGCGGACATGGCTGAGGGCGATACGGTGCTCTTCCACGGCATGGGCGCCTATTCGACCGCGACGGTGACGCGCTTTAACGGCTATGGCGAGATCGACATCGTGACGGTGGCGCGCACCCGCTGACCGGATCGGGGGCGCCGCCCCCGACGCCTCCACCGTCTCCCCCGGGAGATTTGGACCCCAATGAAGGCTCGGACCGGTTTCGTGCTGGACAGCCCGGGTCTCGCCATTAGTCTCCCGGCCAACGCGTCCGCTCCGGAGAGGCCGCCATGGAAAAGTTCGGACGGTCCCAGCCCGTTCGCCGTCTGGAAGACCGGCGCTTCGTCACCGGGCACGGACGCTACATCGACGATACCGCTCCGGCGGACGCGGCCCATGCCGTCTTCGTCCGCGCGCCGGTCGCCCATGCGGTGCTGACGGGCATCGACGTGGACGAGGCGCGGCAGGCCGAGGGCGTGCTTGCGGTTCTGACGGCGGAGGACCTCGCGGACGAAGGGGTCGAGCTTTGCATGGAGGCCGATCTTCTGGACCTGCCCGACGGCGGCACCGGCGCGGACGTGCCCCGCCCCATTCTCGCGCAGGGCAAGCTGCGGTTCGTCGGTGAGCCCGTGGCGGTGGTGATCGCCACGAGCCGGCAGGCGGGCCGGGATGCCGCGGAGCTCGTCGGCATCGAGTACGACGATCTTACGCCTCATCTCGATCTCGCGCCCGGCGGGGAGCCGGTCCACGAAGGCTGCCCCGACAACGTGGCACTCCGCTGGTCGATGGGCGACCGCGCAGGGGTCGAGGCGGCGATGGCGGCGGCGGCGCATGTCGTCGAGACCCGCGTCGAGGACAACCGGGTGATCATCAACGCCATCGAGCCGCGGGGCGCCTGGGCGGAATGGGACGGCGCGCGCATTCACCTGTCGTTCAACGGCCAGGGGGTCTGGGACCTCAAGGACAAGCTCGCCCGACACCTGTCGCTGCCGAAGGAGGCGGTGCGGGTGACGACCCCCGATGTCGGCGGCGGCTTCGGGATGAAGGGCCAGACATACCCCGAGCACTACGTCATCGCGGCGGCGGCGCGAAAGCTCGGTGTGCCGGTGCGCTGGATGTCCGAGCGCACCGAGGGCATGCTGACCGACAATGCCGGGCGCGACCTTGTCTCGACCACGCGTCTGGCCTTCGACGCGGACAACCGGATCACCGCCTATTCGGTCGAGAGCGTCTCGAACCTCGGCGCGTACAACTCCGAATACGGCCAGTGGATCCAGACAAGCCTTTTCGCGAAGGTGCTCATGGGCACCTACGACGTGCAGGCGACATGGCTCGACGTGACCTGTGTCTACACCAATACCACGCAGGTGGATGCCTACCGCGGCGCGGGCCGGCCAGAGGCGATCTTCGTGCTGGAGCGGTCGATGGACAATGCCGCGCGCCAGCTCGGCGTCGACCCGTTCGAGTTGAGGCGGAAGAACTTCATTCCCGCTGAAAAGTTTCCCTACACCTCGGCGACGGGGATGCTCTACGATGTGGGCGATTTCCACAAGGTGCTCGCCCGCGCCGAACGGGAAGCCGATATCACGGGCTTCGCGGCGCGTCGCGCCGCAACCGAGGCGGATGGCAAGCTCCGGGGCCTCGGCCTTTGCTATTATATCGAATCGATCCTCGGTAACATGACCGAGCACGTCGAGGTCGCCTTCAACGCCAATGGCACCGCGTCGATCTTCGTCGGCACCCAGTCGAACGGGCAGGGTCACGAGACGGTCTTCGCGAGCTTCCTGTCCGACCAGACGGGAATTCCGGTCGATAAGATCCGCGTCGTGCAGGGCGACAGCGACCTCATCGCGAAGGGAGGCGGCACCGGGGGGTCGCGGTCCGTCACGGTGCAGACGAATGTCACCCTTGTCGCCGTCTCCGCGATGGTCGATGGCTTCACCGGCTTTCTTGCCGGCGAGATGGGGGTCGCGCCCGAAGCGGTGAGGTTCGACGACGAGACCTTCCGCATCGAGGGGTCGAACGCCACGCCCACAATGCTCGAGGTCGCCGAGATGGCGCGGAAGGCGGGCCGCGAGGACCTTCTGTCCTTCAGGAAACGCGCGAAGATCGATGGCCGGTCGTTTCCCAACGGCGCCCATATCGCCGAAGTCGTGATCGACCCCGCGACGGGTGTCACGCAGGTCGACCGCTACACGGTGGTCGATGATTTCGGCAATCTCATCAACCCGATGCTCGCCGAGGGCCAGGTGCACGGCGGGGTCGCGCAAGGAATCGGGCAGGCGCTGACCGAGCGGGTGGTCTTCGACGAGGCGGGCCAGCTTCTGACCGCGACCTTCATGGACTACGCGATGCCGCGCGCATGGGACCTGCCGATGATCGCCTTCGTCTCCGAACCCGTGCCCTCGACAGCCAACCCGATGGGCATGAAGGGCTGCGGCGAGGCCGGCACTGTAGGGGCGCTCGCGGCGGTGTCGAACGCGGTGCACGACGCCCTCGCCCCCCTCGGCGTGACCGACATCCAGATGCCGTTCACGCCCGAACGGGTCTGGCGCGCGATCCGCGATGCGCGCGGGGCGGTTGCCGCCGAGTAACCCCATAGCACGCCTTCTCGGGCGTTTCTGGCGGACCGAGCGTTCGGCTCCGGTCGTCCGCCGTGGGTCGATGGACCATGTCGTCATCCTCGACGGCACGATGTCGCTTCTCGACGATGGCGACGAAACAAATGCGGGGCTGACCTACAAGCTCCTCTCGGAAATGGCCGGAAAGGGGGCACTCTCGCTCTATTACGAGGCCGGGGTGCAGTGGCCCGACTGGCTCCACACGATGGACGTCGTGGAGGGCAAGGGCATCAACCGGATGATCCAGCGCGCCTACGGATTTCTCGCCTCGCGCTACCGGGCGGGCGACCGGATTTTCCTCTTCGGCTATTCCCGGGGCGCCTATGCGGTGCGTTCGCTGGCCGGCGTCATCGACCGGGTCGGGCTCCTGCGGCGCGACTGCGCCACCGAGCGGATGATCGCCATGGCCTATCGCCATTACCGGCTGACCCCTGACAGCCCGGCGGCGGCCGAGTTCGCACGGGCCTATTGCCACCTCAACGTGCCGATCGAGATGGTCGGTGTGTGGGATACGGTGAAGGCGCTCGGGCTGAGGCTGCCGCTCCTGTGGCGCCTCACCGAACCGGCCCATGCCTTTCACAACCATGCGCTCGGGCGGTGCGTGCTCCATGGCTATCACGCGCTCGCCCTCGACGAGACGCGCGATGCCTTCGCGCCGGTGCTGTGGGACATGCCTGATGGCCATACGGGCCGCGTCGAGCAGGTGTGGTTCCGCGGCGCACACGGCGACGTGGGCGGACAGCTCTCCGGCTGCACTTTGGCCCGGCGGCTGTCGAACATTCCGCTGGTCTGGGTCCTTGCGAAAGCCGAGGGCCACGGGCTGGCCCTGCCGGGTCACTGGCGGGACCGTTTCCCCGTGGACCCCGCTGCGCCGGCTTCGGGGATGAATCGCCGCTGGGGACGCCTCTTCGTGCTCAGATCGCGGCGGCGTCCCGGACGCACAGCCTCGGAATGGCTGCACCCGAGCGCGGCGGGCCACCGGTCGAAAACCGTTCTGCCTGTCTACGGGGAGACAACCGACCTCTAGCCATCCGCGTCAGGCGACGTCCTCGAGCCGGGTTCCGGCGGCGATTCCCAAGGCATGGACGATGTCGCGGGTCATCTCGGGCCTGTTCAGGGTGTAGAAATGGAGGTGCTCCACCCCGCCTTCGATCAGCCGGTCGCAGAGCTGCGCGCAATGGGCGGTGGCGAAGAGCGTCTCGCGGTCGTCGCGCAGCGCGGTGTCGAAGTCGCGGACGAGTTTCTCGGGAATGCGGGCGCCGCAGCGCTCGGCGAAGCCGCGCACGCTCTTCCAGTTCTGGATCGGCAGGATGCCGGGGACGATCGGAACGTCGATACCGGCCGCCGCGCAGGCGTCACGGAACCGGAAAAAGGTCTCGGGTTCGAAGAAGAACTGCGTGATCGCCGAGGTGGCGCCGGCGTCGATCTTGCGCTTGAGCCAGTCGACATCCGCGCCCGATCCGCGCGCCTCGGGGTGGGGGTCGGGATAGGCGCCGACATGGGTGGCGAAGCCGCGGGCCGACAGCGCCTCGACAAGCTCGACCGACGAGGCGAAGCCGTCGGCGCGGGCCGTGAAGCGTCCCTCCGTCTTCGGCGGGTCGCCGCGCAGGGCCACGATGTCGGTCACCCCGGCCGCGCGATAGCGCTCGGCCACCTCGAGGGTCTCCTCGCGGGAGGCATCAACGCAGGTAAGATGGGCCGCCACCTTCACACCCCAGGTCTTGCCGATAGTCTCGACCGCCTCGTGGGTGAGACCGCGCGTCGTGCCGCCGGCGCCGTAGGTCACCGAGACGAAGTCGGGGCCAAGCGGGGCGAGCACCCGCATGGTCTCCCAGAGGCGGAACGAGGCTTCGAGGGATTTCGGCGGGAAGAACTCGAAGGAGATCGACGGGCGGGACATGGGCGGCGCACTCCGGGAAAGGTTTCAGCCTTGTGTCACGCGCGGGGGCGTGAGACAAATTCATAATCCTCAACATGATCATCAAATGGACTTCATGCATATCGAGTTCCGCCACCTTCGCACGATCAAGGCGATCCATGACGCCGGAGGCCTCGCGCGCGCGGCCGACGTGCTGAACATCACCCAGTCGGCCCTTTCCCACCAGATCAAGGGGCTGGAGGAACAGGCGGGCGTGGAACTCTTCGTGCGGCGCACCAAGCCCCTGAAGCTCTCGGCGGCTGGTCAGCGGCTGCTGCGCGCGGCAGAACGCATCCTGCCCGAGATCGCCGCGCTGGAAGACGAGTTCGCCGGTCTCCGCGACGGCAAGTCGGGCCGGCTCCATATCGCCATCGAATGCCACGCCTGTTTCGAGTGGCTGTTCCCGGTGCTCGAGGAATTCCGGAAGGCCTGGCCCGAGGTCGATGTCGATATCCGTCCGGGTCTCGCATTCGATGCGTTGCCGGCCCTTCAGCGCGAGGATGTCGACGTCGTGATCTCGTCCGACCCCGAGCGGCTCGCGGGCATCGAGTTCACCCCGCTTTTCGACTACGAGCCCGTTTTCGTGGCCGCCTCCGCCCATCCCCTCGCGGCGAAACCTTTTGTCGAGGCGGAGGATTTTCGCGGCGAAACCCTCATCACCTATCCCGTCGAACGCGCTCGCCTCGACGTCTTCACCGAGCTTCTGACACCCGCGAAGGTCGAGCCGCGGGCGGTGCGGCAGGTGGAGCTGACCGCCGTGATCCTCCTGCTCGTCGCCTCGAACCGCGGCGTCGCCGTGCTGCCGGACTGGGTGGTGCGCGAGGTGCGCACCTCGTCGGACTACGTCACGCGCCCGCTCACCGCGAAGGGCGTCACCCGCCGGCTCTTCGCCGCGACGCGCAGCGAGGACCGCGCCTTGCCCTACATGGCCCATGTCCTGCGGCTCGCGGCGACGATCCCGGTCCGGCTCCAGCGGGGCGAGCCGGTGATCGCCTGACATGGTGTTTCATCTTCCCCGGAACCGCGTCGGGGAGGCCCGGACGGGCCCGGGTCGGAGCCCCCTTTCCTTCGACCCGCTCGCGGACTATGCCGACCATCCGAGCCAGGGAGCGGTGTGATGCAGGGCAGTGCGAATCTGAACGTCATGATGAAGGCCGCGCGCACCGCGGCGCGCGGGCTCGTGAAGGACTTCCGTGAGGTCGAGAACCTTCAGGTGACGTCGAAATCGGCGGGTGACTTCGTTTCGCGGGCCGATATCCGCGCCGAGGAGGTCATTCGCGACATGCTGATGGAGGCCCGCCCGAACTACGGCTGGCTCGGCGAGGAGAGCGAACCGGTCGCGGGCAAGGACCCGACCCGGCGCTGGGTGGTCGATCCGCTGGACGGAACGACCAACTTTCTTCACGGCCTGCCGCACTGGGGCGTGTCTATCGCGCTCGAGCACAAGGGCGAGGTGGTCGCGGGGGTCGTCTACGACCCTGCCAAGGACGAGATGTTCTTCGCCGAGAAGGGCCAGGGCGCATGGATGAACGACCAGCGCCTCCGGGTTTCCGACCGTTCCCGGATGGTCGAGGCGCTCTTCGCGACGGGCCTTCCCTTCGCGAACAATCCCGACCTGCCGGAAACGCTCCGCGACCTCGCCCGGCTTCTGCCGCAGACCGCCGGGGTGCGCCGCTGGGGCGCGGCCGCGCTCGATCTCGCCTATGTCGCGGCGGGCCGGTTCGAGGGCTACTGGGAGCGTCGGCTCAACCCCTGGGACAAGGCGGCGGGCATTCTCATCGTGCGCGAGGCAGGCGGCCTCGTCGAGACGGTCGAGGAGGGCGGAAACCCCATCGCGGCGGGTAGCGTACTCGCGGCCAACGCGGCGATCTTCAACACCTTCGCCCGGGTGCTGCGGTCGAAGTGAAATCGCCGCCACGGTCACAGTTCTGCCCGAATCGCGGGGCACCTTTGCCCCATGTCTGCCAAAGCTGCCCCCATTGCCCCGTCTGCGCCCGCGCGGCGCCCCACCCGTAAACGGAAGGTCTCGCTCTGGGCAGGGTCCGTCGCCGTCGCCAGCGGTGTCGCGATGCTGCTCGCCGGTGGGTCCGCCAGCGACGTGACCGATCTCTCCGACGCCCTCGGCGTTCCGGTCGAGACGACGCCGCTGCCGGCATTCGGCTAGCGCCGGGTTCCGGCCTTCGGAATGTGGGTCCTGACGGTCCTGTAACGCGCCTCGGGGTGCGGCGGATGGCCGTGAGTCCGGGCCCAGAAACGCGGGCCGCCGAGCCTGAACCAGAGCGGCACCGTGAGTGTGAGCCCCGCCAGGAAGCCGCCCGCGTGGGCCCAGTAAGCGACGCCGCCACCTGCGATGTCCGAAGTTACGCCGGAGAAGAGCTGCAGCGCGAACCAAAGCCCCAGCATCAGCCATGCCGGCAGCGGCACGATACGGATGAAGATGATGATCCAGACGAGGATGTCGACACGCGCCCTCGGAAACAGCAGGATGTAGCCGCCCATGACCGCCGCGACCGCACCCGAGGCCCCGACCATCGGTATGAGGCTCGCGCTGTCGGCGGCGACCTGTGCGAAGGCCGCGGCCGCCCCTCCGGCGAGATAGAACATCAGGAACGGTCCGTGGCCCATCTCGTCTTCGAGATTGTCGCCGAAGACCCAGAGAAAGAGCATGTTCCCGGCAAGATGCATGATCCCGCCATGGAGGAACATCGATGTCAGAACCGTCACCGGCGCCTCAGACAGCCGGGACGGCACCAATCCCCAGGTGAAGTAGAAGAGGTTGAGCGCCCTCGGGTCCGCAAAGAGCTGGTAATAGCTCAGGAACACGAGAATGTTGGCCGCGATCAGCGCCCAGGTGACGAACGGGGTCCGATTGGACGGATTGTGGTCGCGGATCGGGAACATGTTCCCTGACGTGGCGTTCCCGCGCCCCGTGGTCAAGCGCGATGAGCCGCCTCGTTGCCGCAAGGGCTTGACAGGAGGTCTCGCCGGCGCACCCTTGAGCGCATGAAGCCCGTCATTCTCTCCGCCGCCTTCGCCCTCCTCGCTCCCATCGCATGGGCAGAATGCGCCGCGCTGCCCGACATCGCCGAGCCCTCCGCACGCCTCATTCTGGAACTGCGCGAGGCGGAAGACGAGATGGCCGCGCGGGAATTCAGCGCCGGGCTTTGGGAGCTCTGGCTGACGGCGCCCGACGCGAAGGCCCAGGCGATGCTCGACGAGGGGATCGCGCGTCTGAGGATCGCAGATCACGACGGCGCCGAGGCGGCGTTTTCGGAACTCGTCGCCTACTGCCCGGATTATGCGGAGGGCTACAACCAGCGCGCATTCTCGGCCTTTCTCCGTGGCGACTACGGCCAGGCGCTCGAAGATCTCGACCGCGCCCTAAATCGTAGCCCGGCCCATGTCGGCGCCCTCTCCGGCAAGGCTCTGACGCTTATGGGGCTCGGCCGCATCGACGCGGGCCAGGGCGTTCTCCGCGAGGCGCTCAGGCTCAACCCGTGGCTTTCCGAGCGGCGGCTCCTGATCGAGAAACCCGGCGAAGACCTCTGACCGGCTTGCCCCCCGCCCCGGTTAGCGCCTACCCATGGGGCGTGCGGGCGTGATGGAATGGTAGACATACCGGACTTAAAATCCGGAGGCCCTGTGCCGTGCGGGTTCAAGTCCCGCCGCCCGCACCAGGATAATCCCTAGAGTGATCGGAAATGAGGAAATCTGCGGGTCTCCCCCAGCATTCGTGGTAACGACAGGTTTCGATGTTTTGGCTTTCGGTGCAGCAGGGCGCCGTTTCCGCTGCGCTTGGCCTGTAGGAATCTGAGAAGTTCTCCCTTTCTCACATGGAAAGCCGGCCCGGTTCGCGAAAATCAAGCAGACATTCGCAACATTGCTGGCTTTGGCCAGCCGCCGCCGCGGCGCTCGTCATGGCGTTGAGACCAGTGAGACCTTGTCCGCCCCTTATCGTTCCCGCATGTTCCCGGAAGCATGCGCGACTGGCGGAACAGCTCGGATACTGAGCTTGACGCCCGTGCGGGGGACAATTGTATACGACCGGATGCTGCAAATCTCCGAGGGAGAAATTCTTGATTACCGATGCGGGGCTGATCGGAATTGGCAAGTCGGATCGCTCGACGGCGCGGCATCTTCGGTCGGCGATGAAGGACCGCGACGCCGGGTCCCAGACCCTGATAACGGAAGGTGGCCGGGGCAGGGACTGGTCGTCGGACACGATTCTTCCGCGCGAGCGATCGATGCTGACGGCGGCCCTTCCGGGCACCCTCGGCGACTTCGACGGAATGGGAATGCATATCCGGGCAACCCGGCGCACCGGCGCCAGCCAGTCCGATATGTGTGAGGTCTTCGAGCATGTGGCAATCTGCGCCGGCAGCCCGCGCGCGGACCTTGCGCTGAAGATCGCCGGAAAGATCTGCGCCGATATGGAGGAGACGCCGCCGTCCGAGCCACGAGAGGAGACTGACCGATGACGATGCCCGGAGAATACCTGCAGCGCGACAGGGACCGCCACCCGCCCGCACTGACCCCCGGCTACAAGACGTCGGTGACCCGGTCGCCCCGGTACGCCCTCATCAGCCTGCAGAACTCGATGAGCGAAATCACCGGACCGGTCTTCGGACACGGCGACGTCGATGCGATCGACACGGACCTCATCTACAACTACGCAGCACCGGGCGAGAGCGCCATCGGCGAGCGCATCATCCTCCACGGGCGGGTTCTGGACGAGAATGCCCGCCCGGTGCCGAACACGCTTTTGGAGGTATGGCAGGCTAACGCCGGCGGGCGCTACCGCCACAGGAAGGACACCTATCTCGCGCCGATCGACCCGAACTTCGGAGGGTGCGGGCGCACGCTGACGGACGAGAACGGGTACTACTACTTCCGCACCGTCAAGCCCGGCGCATATCCCTGGCGCAACCGGGTGAACGACTGGCGCCCGGCGCATATCCATTTCTCGGTCTTCGGCAGCAGCTTCTCGCAGCGGCTCATCAGCCAGATCTACTTCGAGGGAGACCCGCTGATCGCCAGATGCCCCATCGTGCAGACGATACCAGACAAGGCGGCCATCGACAGCCTCGTCGCAGTTCTTGACATGAATGCCTCGGTGCCGCTCGACTCGCTCGCCTACAAGTTCGACATCGTCCTGCGGGGTCGCCGTTCGACCCTGTTCGAGAATCGCCTGGAGGGGAACTGAGCGATGGTCGGGAAACTCGATGACCTGAAGGAAACGCCGTCGCAGACAGCCGGCCCCTTCGTTCACATCGGCCTTGCCCCCGCCGCGGCTGGGTTCAACATCTTCAGGCGGGAACTCGGCGGCGACATCGCCGGTCCGAACGCAAGAGGAGAACGCATTCGTGTCGAGGGCCGCGTGCTCGACGGAACAGGCTCGCCCGTGAAAGACGTGCTGCTCGAAGTCTGGCAGGCCAATTCCGACGGCGTCTACGCCCACCCCGAGAGCGGCGGCAAGGTCGAGGACGGGTTCCGGGGCTGGGGCCGCGTGATCACCGATTTCGAAACCGGCGAGTGGGGGTTCGACACGGTCAAGCCCGGCCCGGTGAAGGCGCGCCGCAAGCTGACCTCCGGTCCGCTCTACCCGCCTGCGCATGCCGGGGACGACTGGCAGGGCCGCGCCGACGAAGCGCACCACGACATGGCGCCGCACATCAATCTCTGGCTCGTCGCGCGCGGCATCAATATCGGGCTCAACACGCGCCTCTACTTCGAGGACGAGGCCGAGGCCAACGACACCGACCCCGTGCTGAACCTGATCGAGTGGCCGCGCCGCCGCGAGACCCTGATCGCAAGGCGGACCGACCGCGACGGCAAGACCGTCTATCGCTTCGACATCAGGCTTCAGGGCGAAGACGAAACCGTGTTCTTCGACATCTGAACCGGCATCCGAGAAAGAGAAGGCTCATGACGAAACCCTGCATCATCTGCGTCGCGATCACCGGGTCGGTGCCCCGGAAGGCCGACAACCCGGCCGTGCCGATCACCGTTTCCGAACAGGTGGAAAGCGCCCAGGAAGCCTACGAGGCGGGCGCCTCGATCTGTCACGCCCATGTGCGTAACGACGACGAGACCCCGAGTTCCGACCCGGAGAAATTCGCGCGCCTCAAGGAAGGACTGGAGAAGCACTGCCCCGGCATGATCATCCAGTTCTCGACCGGGGGGCGGTCTGGCGCGGGCAAGGAGCGCGGTGCGATGCTGGCCCTTCAGCCGGACATGGCCTCGCTCGCCGTCGGATCGAACAATTTCCCCGGCCGGGTCTACGAGAACCCGCCCGATCTGATCGACTGGCTGGCGGCCGAAATGATGCGGCACGACGTCATGCCCGAGATCGAGGCGTTTGATCTCAGTCACATCCACCAGGCCGCGGCGATGTACAGGGACGGGCGGTTGCAGGGAAAGTGCTACGTGCAGTTCGTCATGGGGGTGAAGAACGCCATGCCCGCCGACCGCGACGTCTTTGACTACTACATCCGGACGGTCGAACGGCTCGTGCCCGGGGCGGAATGGTGCGCGGCGGGAATAGGACGGCACCAGATCGAGGTGAACGAATGGTGCATCACGGCGGGCGGGCACGCGCGGGCGGGGCTGGAAGACAACGTCAAGCTGGACCGCAACACCCTCGCGCCGTCGAACGCGGCGCTGGTCGAACGGGTCGTCGAGCTTTGCGAGAAGTACGAGCGTCCGGTGGCGACCTGGAGACAGGCACGCGAGATCCTCGGTCTGCGTATGCCGGAGTTCACCTGAACGGAGCGAAACGGCATGAATGTTCGACAGCGCTCGCGGGTGCGCAGCCGTGAGACCAGGAAGGGCGGGGTGCCCTTTCGCGGCATGTACCGCGGCCGTGCGGTGAGGGTCGGCGGCCACCGGGAAGAGCAGGTGCCGGTCCGGGCGGATCTTGCACGTGCCAGGGCGGGGGCCCGCGATGGGCTGGTCGCCCCGGTCCGGTCCGGGCGTTCAAGACCCGCTCGCGATCTGGTAGGACCCATGACGAAAGTTGCGCTTGCTCTGAAAACCCTGTCCGGTCCCATGACACGCTGTTGACGCGCGGAGCGAGAATGGTTCCCGGTTTCCTGACAAATCCGATCTTCGGGCACGCCGAAACGCGGGCGTGCTTCGACGACGCGGCCTTTTGCCGGGCGATGATTCGAGTCGAGGTAGCGCTGGCCGAGGCGGAAGCCGCCGTGGGGATCGTGCCCGGGGAGGCGGCACGCGCCATCGCTGCGTTGCGGGATGCAAATCCCGTAGCACCCGAGATTCTCGCAGAGGGCGTTCGTGCGGCCGGTGTTCCGGTGCCGGCCCTGGTGGCGGCGCTGCGGGGCGCGCTCGACCCGGCGCACCGCGATTGGCTTCATTGGGGTGCAACCAGCCAGGACATCGTCGACACGGCCTTCTGCCTGTGTTTTCGCGATGCGCTGGATCGCCTCGAGCGGGCGCTCGACGGCGTGATCCATGACCTCGCAGGCAAGAGTTCGGCCTTCGCGGAGACGCCGATGCTGGCGCGCACGCGGGGGCAGTTGGCGACGCCGATAAGCTTCGGTCTGCGCGTGGCCCGGTGGGCGCAGCCCCTGATCGGACTGCGCGAGGAACTGCCCGGACTTCGCGCGGCGGCGCTCAGGGTGCAATTCGGCGGTGCGGCGGGCAGCCGGCAGGTCGTCGCGCCCCATGGCGCGGCGATCTCGGCGGGCATGGCCCGCACCCTCGGCCTTGCGGACAGCGTGCCGTGGCACGGAGACCGCGGCGAGTTCCGTCGTCTGGGCAACTGGCTTGCGCGGCTGGTCGCAGCGCTCGCGAAGATCGGGCGTGACCTGGCGCTTTCGGCGCGCGGCGAAGTTTCCGAGGTCAGCACCGGGGCCGGCGGAAGTTCCTCCACCATGCCGCACAAGTCGAACCCGATCCGTGCCGAGGCGGTGCAATCGCTGGCGGTTCTCGCGACCGGCTACGAAGCGGGCCTGTCCGCGGCCGCCGTCCATGCGGAGGAACGCGACGGTGTCATGTGGCCGGTGGAATGGGTCTTCTTGCCGGTGCTTTTCGAGACGGCCGGGGCGGCCCTCGAACAGGCTGCGGACCTGGTGAAGGACATGGCTCCGGATCGCGCGGCCATGCAGGCGCGCATCGACGCCGCGCCGGGTGTCTTCGCCGAGGCGATCGTCTTTGCCATTGCGCCCAGGATCGGTCGCGCCGCAGCGGAGCGCCTGATCGCCGAGCTTCTTGCCTCGCCGGACACCATGATCGAACAGCTTCCCGAGATCGATGGGCTGGACTGGTCCGACGTGCTGTCGAACGCCGCCTTCACCGGGCCTGCAGATGAGGTGGCTACATCTATCTTTTCCGGTGCGGGGGAGACGACACCGAAAGACGATCAATGAACTGATGCGGGTGGGTAGGGGCTGGACACGTCGGAGGCTTGACGAGCGGCGCGCCGGCATCCCGACCAATGTGGCTGGAACAAGAACGAACGTCCGATTCTTCTGCTAACAAATCGCACGGTCGTGCCCGTTGCACGTCGCTCGCCGTCACGCCTCAAGAATGTCTCGCCCCGGGTTTTCGTCCCCGGGCAAGCGCTTCGACCAGTGCGCCAAGGAACGGATTTGTCGCAATGCGCTCCAGTGGAACGTCATAGCGGCGACGCCAGTTCGGGTATTCGTCGATCGTTCCCGGAAGGTTCACCTGGTCGCCCTGATCCAGCAGATCCTCGAGTTGGGCGACCGCAAGACCCGACCGTGTCCGCGCAAGAAATGTATGCGCCGCCTCGGCAAGCGCTTCCCCGAACGGGCCTTTGAGCGATACCCTCGTGCCGCCAAGCAGCCTGGCCTTTCGCAGCGCCTTGAGGAAGTCCCTTCGTTCCTCCTGCCGCTGCGCGCGCTGCCGCGCTTCTTCCTCCGGGGAGGGATAGAGCGAATGCCTCGCCTTGAGGTCGATGTCGCGCCCCTCCCACCAGCCGCGGAGCGTCGCGAGGTCATGACTGCCGAGCATGGCCAGTGCGAAAGCCGGATAGTCTTCGGGCTGGAGGAAGTCGCCTTCCTCGTCGCGCTCGAAGATGACCACGCGGTAGGAAAGCACCTTCGCGGCGGACATGCGCTCACGGAAGCCCTCCGGCACCGTCCCGAGATCCTCGCCGACAACGAGGCAGCGGCGCTCGTGGCTCTCGAGTGCCAGAACCGCGATGAGATCGTCCATGGGATAGGTGACATAGGCCCCTTCCGTGGGCGGCCGTCCCTCCGGGATCAGGTAGAGATGCCGCAGCGCCATGACGTGATCGATGCGCAGACCGCCCGCATGGCGCATGTTGGCCCTGACGAGACCGGTGTAGCTTGCATAGGACTCCTCCCGGAGGGCCATCGGATCGAAGGGTGGCAGGACCCAGTTCTGGCCCGCCGGGTTGAGCATGTCGGGCGGAGCGCCGACCTGCAGGTTCGCAAACACCGTCCCCGGGTTCGACCAGCTCTCGGCGCCGCCGGCATCGGCTCCCACCGCGAGGTCCCGGTAGAGCCCGACCGCCATGCCGCGTGCCTCGGCTTCCGCCGCCGCCCTGCCCAGTTGGCAATCCGCGACCCATTGCGTCCAGGCGAAGAACCCGACGCGCTCGGCGTGATCTTCCGCGAAGCGTGCGACCGCCGCCGACCGGCAATCCCGGAAGGGCGCGGGCCAGTGCCGCCAGTCCGCCCGTTCGGGAGCCTCCGCTGCGAACCGCTCGCGCAACGCCGAATAGCGGCAGAAGAGCTCCAGAGGTTCGCCCTGTTCGCGCCGAAAAGCGGCGAAGGCCGCGGCGTCGGTCGCGGTCGCGTCGTTTCGAAATGCGCGATGCAGCGCCTCGAGCACCGGGAGTTTGAGCGCGGCGACGCCGCTGTAGTCCACGAAGTCGGCGGCGCGGCAGGCATCTAGCCTCTCCCGGAACTCCGGCGCCTCGACCAGCGCACGCACGGCGGGATCCGTGTCAAAGCACGCGACGGCCGCCACGTCGATATATAGGACATTGAGAAAGAGGCGGCTTGCCGGCGAATAGGGGCTCGCATGTTCGGGGTCGTCGAGAAACATCGCGTTGAGAGGGTTCAGCCCGATCATGTCGGCGCCAAGGTCGGCCGCGATGCCGACGAACCGGGCAAGATCGCCGAAGTCGCCGATCCCCCAGTTCCGTTCTGAGCGGAAGAGGTAGAGCTGCACCGCGATGCCCCAGAGCTTCCGCTCCTCGTTCAGCGCGTCGGGAACCCAGCAGGCTTCGGGCGCGACCAGCAAGGTCGTTTCCGTCGGCTTCAGTCCCTTGCCCTCGATGCCGAGGCGGTAACGCCCGCAGGCGTTCGGTGCCTCTATCGAGAAGGAATGCCGTGCGTTCTCGCCGGAAGCGCCCTGCACCGTCGCGTTTCCGCTGCGCGCCCATCCGTGCTCTCCGACGATTTGCCACCTCATCGTCCGAGGCGCCGCATTCAGCGGAATGTCGACGCGCTCGCCCGGACGCGTCGTCACAACCACCGGCGGCAGGAGCGTCCGCGCCGCCTGATCGTCGAGCCTCCCGAGTGTCGCCAGCGCCGCCGCTTCGTCGCCCGCGTCGAAGCCCATCGCCTCGGCAAGGTGGCGTTCGACGTCCGGATCGGTGAGGCGCGTGTTCCCCGAGGCATCGGTGAATTCCGGCTCAATTCCAATCCGTTCGATCAGCCTGTCGAGAGCGCTCATGTCGCCGCGCGCCGAACCCGGCTTGCGTGCCGCTCTGCGGGTGAGACGGCCGGGATGGCCCCCGCGTCCTGACGTCGTCAACGGCATCTCCCAAGCTTCCGATCCCACCGAAAACAGGAGTGCAACGGGCTTTGTTCCGGCGCAAGCAGGCTCTGTCCGGAAGATCATGACCGGCGAGGAGCGATGCGGCCGCCGAGAACCGTTACGCGGAGTTGTTTCGTCGATCTGCTGCTTCCCTGCGGAACGCCAAGGCGGCGCCGGGCATTGAGACACAGATCGGGCACAGGAGGCAGTCTTGGCGAACACGGAAACGGAAGAGGCGCTGCGTCTGCAGGTGGCTAACGCGCGCCCCGAGGACGCAGGGCGCGGCATCGCGAGACTCGACCATCCCCTGATGGAAAAGCTCGGCATCAGCCAGGGAAGTCCGATCCAGATCACCGGGCGCCGGACGACGGCGGCGATCGTGATGCCGCCCTACCCGGAGGATGAAGGGTTGAGCCTGATCCGCCTCGATGGTCTCTTGCGCGGGAACGCGGGCGTCGGGCTCGGAGATCACGTCGAGGTGGAACGCGCACAGGTCAAACCCGCGCGTCGGATCGTCGTTGCCCCGGCTCAGAAGAACCTGAGGCTGAGCGGGCCGGGGGATGCGCTCAAGCGCAGCTTCTACCGCCGACCCTTCGTTGCGGGTGATGTCATCTCCACGTCGGTTCATGCACCACGCGCCTACGACGAGCGGATTCCCGAGGAATTGCGCCAGATGCTCCATCTGCCTGCCTACGGATTGCAGGAGATCCGCCTCGTCGTCGTGGCGACCGACCCGCGCGGCATCGTCGCGATGACCGCGGAGACCGACGTCGTCCTGCGGCCGCAATACGAGGAGCCGACCGACGCCCGGCGGCCCGACGTCACCTATGACGACATCGGCGGTCTCGGCGACACCGTCGATCAGATCCGCGAGATGGTGGAATTGCCCCTGCGGCACCCCGAGCTTTTCCAGCGCCTCGGCATCGACCCTCCGAAAGGCGTCCTGCTCCACGGCCCGCCGGGCACGGGCAAGACACTTCTCGCCCGCATCGTGGCGAGCGAAGCCGAAGCGCAGTTCTTTCTCGTGAATGGGCCCGAGGTGCTCGGCCGGATGCAGGGCGAGAGCGAAGAGCGCCTTCGACAGGTGTTCGGCCAAGCGAAGGAACAGTCGCCCGCGATCATCTTCATCGACGAGATCGACTCGATCACTCCCAAGCGCGACCAAGTGGCCGGAGAAGCCGAACGCCGCCTCGTCGCGCAACTTCTCACTCTCATGGACGGGCTCGAACCGAGGCAGAACGTCGTGGTCATCGGCGCCACGAATCGCGTCGACGCGCTCGACGAGGCGCTGCGCAGGCCGGGCCGGTTCGACCGGGAAATCATCATCGGGGTCCCGGACGCGACCGGCCGGCGCGAAATCCTCGGTATCCACACCCGGGGCATGCCGTTGGCCGAGGACGTGAACCTCGACGAACTCGCGCGCACGACCTACGGGTTCGTTGGTGCGGACATCGCAGCGCTTTGCCGGGAAGCCGCGATGGACTCGGTCCGGCGTCTTCTGCCCGATGTCGATCTGAAGAATGGAATCCCGGCCGAGCAACTCGAGAAGATGCAGGTCATCGGGCCGGACTTCCGGAACGCCCTGAGACGGGTGCAACCGTCGGCGATGCGCGAAATCATGATCCAGGTGCCGGACGTCACCTGGAAGGACATCGGCGGCCTCGCGGAGGTCCGCGAGAAGATGCAGGAGAGCATCGAGCTTCCCCTGAAGAACCCGGAGGCGTTCCGGAAGCTCGGCATCAAGCCGGCCAAGGGTTTTCTGCTCTACGGCCCCCCCGGCACCGGCAAGACGCTTCTCGCGAAAGCCGTCGCCCGCGAGGCCGAGGCCAATTTCATGTCGACGAAGTCATCGGACCTCCTCTCGAAGTGGTATGGCGAATCCGAGCAGCAGGTCGCACGGTTGTTCCGGCGGGCACGGCAGGTCGCGCCGACGGTGATCTTCATCGACGAGATCGACAGCCTCGTGCCGGCGCGCGGGAGGGGCCTAGGCGAACCCGCGGTCACAGACCGCGTCGTGAACACCATTCTGAGCGAACTGGACGGTCTCGAGGAACTGCAGGGAATCGTCGTGATCGCCGCGACGAACAGGCCGAACCTCATCGACCCCGCACTTCTGCGGCCCGGAAGGTTCGACGAGCTGATCTATGTGCCGGTGCCGGATCTCGGCGCGAGACGCCATATTCTCGGCATCCACACGGGCCGTATGCCGCTCGCTCAAGATGTCGACCTCGACGTGGTGGCCGAACGGACGGAGCGCTACACCGGTGCCGATCTTCAGGACGTGGTGCGGCGCGCCGGCCTGCAGGCCCTGCGGCGGCAGAAGGACGAGGTCTCGCAGGCCGAGTTCGAGACCGCGATCGGGGAGAGCCGCGCTTCGGTCACGCCCGAGATGGAAGAGGAATACCAGCAGATCAAGGCCTCGCTGGGGCAGGAGGGTCCGCTGAGGCAGCCGATCGGTTTCCGGCCGCAGGTGGTCGGCAGGTAGTACAGAACTGTTCGCAACGGGCGCTGCCGTCCGATGTACCTGCCCCCCCCGCTCGGGCAGAGCGTTCAGACGAACGGCGGCTGGTCGTAGCGGCGCTGCTCGGCGCGCAGGCGAAGTATGCGGTTGCGGATGCGCAATTCTTCGAGAAGGAGGTCTCCGCGAAGCGCGCCATCGTCGGGGCCGAGGTCGCGCACGGCCGCCCGGATGTCGCGCAGGTCGTCCTCGAGCCGGTCGATGCGCTGGTCGAGCCGCCAGTATTGCCGCCCGGTCTCGTGCGCAAGTGTCAGACGCTCGAGATCGGCCGCCGGGCAGACAGGCGAAAGCGGACGGCCGCGCGCCCCTTCCGCATAGACCGTGGCTGGCGTGCAGTACGTCTTCAGCCCCTGCTGACGGCCCGCCTCCCATTCCGCCCGGTCGGGCCTGATGCCGAACTCCGCGCAGGCCTCGGCATGCTTGGCGAGAAAGCCCGGCAGCCGGCCCTGCGCCCCGTCGGCGGCGCCGATGGAGAACCAGTCTCCCGAGCGGCAGGCGTCTTCGGAAAGCGTGGCGCACGCGCCAAGAAACACCGCGAAGGCGGTGGCGAAGAGCGGGGCGGGGCGGGTCAGGCGAAGGCGCTTCATGGTGCAAAAGGAGCAGATTGAATGTTGCTAGACAATATCAACGATCAATGCAGTCCCGCGCCGCTCCTGACCGGCAATCTCCCGCGGGGTGGCGCACTTGTCCAATCAGGGAGGACAGCAGGTGGAAGTGCCCCGATGTGCTGTTCTCACTCCCGAAGTTCCTGCGCGCCTCCGGAGAACCGGTCCTCCCAGCCCTCGCGATCCTCGTCGGTGATCTTCTGGAAGAGGACATCGGGAACGGTGAAGGCGTGGCCCGGCGGCAGGGTCGTCAGGGCCTCGGCCATGTCTGACGGCCAACCGGTATCGAGGGTGTTCATCGCCGAAAGCATGCGTGCGCTCGCGGTCGGAATGAAAGGGGCCGAGATTACCGCGTAGACGCGGATGAGGTTGAGGGCGAGGCGGGTCTGGGCGGCGGCGCGGGCGGGGTCCTGCTTGTAGACCGACCAGGGTGCGGCGGCTTGAAGGTATTCGTTGCCGGCCGCCCAGAGCGCGCGGAGGGCGGCGGCCGACTTCCGGACCTCGATGGCGTCCATCGCGGCCTCGTAGGCGGTGAGGCCCGTTTGCAGCCGCTCGATCAGGGCCTGTTCCTCGGGGCCGAAGGTGCCGGCCTCGGGCACGATCTCGCCGAACTTCGAGCGGGCGAACTTCGTCACGCGGGAGACGAAGTTGCCGAGCACGTCGGCAAGGTCCTTGTTCACGCCCGCCTGGAAGTTCGCCCAGGTGAACTCGCTGTCCGAGCTTTCGGGAGCGTGGGAGAGAAGCCACCAGCGCCAGTAGTCGGCCGGAAGGATGTCGAGGGCGGCGTCCATGAAGATGCCCCGGCCCTGCGATGTGGAGAACTGGCCGCCGTCGTAATTGAGGTAGTTGAAAGACTTGATGTAGTCGACGAGCTTCCACGGCTCACCCGACCCGATGAGGGTCGCGGGAAACGAGAGGGTGTGGAAGGGCACGTTGTCCTTGCCCATGAATTGCACGTATCGAACATCCTCGGCCCCCTTGTCGGTGCGCCACCAGCGTTCCCAGTCACTTTCCGGGCGTTTGGCCGCGTGGGCCCATTCGGCGGCACAGGCGATGTACTCGATGGGCGCGTCGAACCATACGTAGAAGACCTTGCCCTCCATGCCGGGCCATGGCTCGGTGCCCTTCCGCACCGGAATGCCCCAGTCGAGGTCGCGGGTGATGCCCCGGTCCTGAAGACCCTCGCCGTCGTTGAGCCACTTCTTCGCGATCGAGGTCGTGAGGATCGGCCAGTCTTTCTTGCTCTCGATCCACTCCGTGAGCTTGCCGCGCAGGGACCGCTGCCGGAGGTAGAGGTGCTTGGTCTCGCGCACCTCGAGATCGGTCGAACCCGAGATCGCCGAGCGGGGGTCGATGAGATCGGTCGGGTCGAGCTGCTTGGTGCAGTTCTCGCACTGGTCGCCGCGCGCGCGCTCGTAGCCGCAGTTGGGGCAGGTGCCCTCGATGTAGCGGTCGGGCAGGAAGCGACCGTCGGCCTTCGAATAGACCTGGTTCTCGGTGACTTCCTCGATCAGCCCGGCCTCGAAGAGCTTGCCCGCCAGATGCTGTGTCAGCGCGTGGTTCTCGGGCGAAGAGGAGCGCCCGTAATGGTCGAACGAGAGCCCGAAGCCGTCGGCGAGGTCCTTCTGCACCTGCCACATCCGCGCGCAATACTCGGCCACCGGCTCACCGGTTTTCGCGGCGGCGAGCTCCGCGGGGGTGCCATGTTCGTCGGTGGCGCAGAGAAACAGCACTTCATGGCCGCGCGCTCTCGCGTAGCGGGCGTAGAGGTCGGCGGGCAGTTGCGAGCCGATGAGGTTGCCGAGGTGCTTGATACCATTGATGTAGGGCAGCGCCGAGGTGATGAGGATGCGGGCCATGGGTGTTCCGGTCTGGTTCAGGCCGCTTCCTTAGCGGCTCAGAACGCCCGGGTGAAGCCGATGGTGCATTCCTGCACGTCGTAATCGTAGAACGCGATGTTCGACTGAGCGACGGTGAGACGGCAGGAGACGGTGGGGGCGGCTCCCTGCACCGTCCAGCGGTCATTGAAGGCCGAGGCGTCGAGGGTGGTTACGTTGTCGTTTCGTGGAAACGAGACGCCGGTGAAGTCGCCCCGGTAGGGCCGCCATTCGTGGGATAGCCCGAGGCCCAATTGCAGGCCGCTTTCGAACACGCGGTCCAGCCGCGCGCCGATCTCGATGCCGTTGTACTGGAAGCGCTCGGCCTCGGTCTCGCCGAGCTTGTAGGCCACCGACCCCGACAGGGCGGTGCGCGGGTCGAGCCGCCGGCGAAGCGTGGCCTCGGCCTCGTAGCGCTCGCCCGTGAGGAAGGCGTCGGTGGGGTAGTCGCGGTGCTCGGCGCTGGCCCGAAGGCGCAGCGTGATATCGTCGTCGAGTTGCACCGCGCGGGCGAGTGCCAGCCCGTAGCGGGTGTGGTTCAGCTCTCCGGCGAGGTAGACCCGGGAATACTCCGGTGCGACCGCCCAGCCCTCGCCGCCTTCGTCGCGCGACAGCGTCGCGCGCAGGGTGAAGCTGTGCTGGTTGAAGTCGGGCGTGCCGTAGAGAATGGCGCTGGTCGAGGCGTCGAATTGCAGCCGGTTGCCGCCGTCGAGTTCGAAGCGCCGGAACGCCCCGGCGGAGAAGGCGAAGCCGATGCCGGTGGTGCCCTGGCTGTCCTCGTCGATGAGAAAGTCGCCGAAATCCGACTGGAAGATCTCGCTCGACGTGCCGCGGTTGATGTTGGTCGAGGGCACGAAGGCGAAGGAGGCGGAGAAGCCGAAGGGTTTGAGCGCGGCGATGCGGCGCAGCGCAGCGGCGTAGCCGGCCCGATTGGCGGGAACCGGGTCGTCCTCGACAAGCCGGCGGAAGTGGAACTCGGCTGCCTCGTATTGTGCGGTCTCGGCGAGAAGGTTGGCCAGCAGCCGGCGGACGGGAACGAGGTCGGGGCGCTGGCGGAGAATGTCGCGCAGCCTCGCAATGGCGCCGGGCGTGTCGCCCTGCCGCCGGGCGATGAGCGCCTCGGCGAAGGCGCGGTCAAGCGCGGAAGCGCCTTGCGCGTCGAGCGCGGAGCGGGCGTCGTCATAGCGTTTCGCGAGGATGAGTTCCGGAACGGTCTGGGTGGCGGAAGCGCCCGCCGGGAACGACAACAGTACAACCCCGAAGAATGTCCAAAGTATTTTCAAGTTAACGGGCATTTCATTCGACATTTGTACGGGAGTTGCGCCTTGACGCAAGTCGTGGATCACTTAAAGCGATAGATCAAAGAAGCACGAGAGTCAGTCTTCGGGAATAGCAATGTAACCTCGCGCGCCACCCGATTTGAGCAACGCGCGGGACTCGTTTCAAAATCCCGCTCTTCCTTTCCGGTCTGGCGGAAAGCGCCTATTCCAAGGAAGTATCTGCCCCGAGTGACGCCCCGGCCATCGACCCTTCGAAGCTGGTTTCTCCACCATTAATGAGAATATCCGCATCGTACGCCACGCCGGCGATTTCGCCTTCCGACCCGAAGAAACGCCCGATGACCTCCTGGTTCGACAATTCGTTTGTCAGGCCCAGAGGGTCACCGCCGTCCGGTGTGTAGTCGATATCCGCCGTGATAGTGCCGGTAAAGCCGGTGCTGGTAATTTCCCCGTCGAGCGTATTCGTGGCGGAAAGCGTGCCTCCGACCGCATCCTCTCCTGCACCATCGAAGACCACCCCGTCGATCGTTCCGGCCGCGAAATCGGCTTCGAGAGCGACACACCCGAGGCATGACAGCCGGTCAATAGTGGCATTGTCTGAGCCCGTGATTTCAATGAATAGAACGCCAAAGCCTTCGTCGTTGTATGAAGCCGTAGCAGCCGGGCGCTGATCCACTGGGGTTTCAAAGCCAAACAGGCCGAAAAACGGCTGCTCATCGGGGAGAAAGCCGGGTATTCCACTGTAAGCGAAACCTATGGGCCCGAAGTCTTCCAGCTCGACCTGGATTATGCCTCCCTCGCCGTCGACATCATCAGCGGTGCATAGTCCGGCACCACAAGTGAACAGGAAAGTGCCGAGTCCAGGAATTGTGGCTTCCAGCTCAGTTTCAGAGATTATTTTGACCTCCCCGATACCGGCGTCGGTCTCTGCCCGATCGTCGAGGTTCTCGCCTTCTTCGCCGCGAGCGAAATAGATCGGGAAAGTTCGCCCTGCGAAGTCATCGAAAGTATAACCGCCGGTGTCGTTAGCTAAGACTCTTTCAATGCTGCTGTCGGAACAGGCAGTAAAACTAGCGGCTGACAGAACTGCGGCGCTGACGATGAACGGCCGTCGATAACGTAATCTATTCATGAGTCCCCCCCCCACGGTGCAAATCAATTTTCAAGAAAAAAATTGTGCCTACTCCTCGGACGGCTGTCAATCTAGAACTCACATGCCGCGTGGAAGCTGAGGGCTGCTTAGAGAGTTGACGTGTGGTGTTCTCGGTCATGCAGAATTCATCCTTCTGCTTGCGGTGCCGAGAAATACGGTCATTCGGGTGCGCCCCACGGATGCACAAATGCCGCGCTCGGGCGTCAGATTCCCGCGCAATTTAGGTGCGTTGGCCTAGGGTCAGGAGTCCGAAGTCTCCGGCAGAGCCTCGACCCCGTGTGCCTTGGTGTCGAGCCTGAATGTCCCGCCCGACACGCCCACCCGCCAGCTTGCCTCGGGGGCCATGCGGGCGCGGCGGCGGTGGAGCGCCCATTCCCGGTGGCCCGTGGGGCCGTGGCGGGGCGTCATCTCCCAGCGGGTTTCGACGCCCGCCGCGCCGCCCGCCCCCGGTGTGAGCAGAAGCCCCAGCGGGCGCGCATTGCCCTCGATCGCGCCGGTTTCGGCGGCGAGGTGAAGCCGGCGGACGGGGGTGAGCGCCGGCGGGCCGGGCAGGTCGGCGACGACGAGGGGAACGCAGCCCGCGCGCAGGGTCTCTTCCATCGACCACAGCACGTCCTCGTCGCGCTTCGGGGACACGAAGAGGAAGCGGCCGGGGTCGACGAAGCGGGCGAGGCCCTCGGCGTTGAGGCGCTCGGGCCGCCAGGCGGGAGCGATCCACATGACCGTGCCGCGGAGGGCGGCGGCGACGATGAGCGCGAAGGTGTGCCGGGCCGTCCCGCAGGCCTCGTGAACCCGGGCGGGGGCGAGGGCGAGATCACCGAGGAAGGCCACGCCGGGGATGGGGCGGTGAGTGGCGTGGGCGACGAGGTGCGGGGCGGCGGACATGGGCTAAAGATAGCGTGTTCGCTTTTTGTTCTCAAGGGCGCCCAATGGTCGGGGCTTCCACGATCGGGACATGGGCTTCGTTCACGCGCGGGCGTATGCCCAGTCCGGTCAACGACCGGTCTCGCCCATGCGCCAACAAAAGATCCTGACGACCGCATGGAACATGAGCGAACCGCACAGGTGGAGCGAATACGCGCAAGCCCGGAGAAGCGACCGCGTTTTGCTGTTGTCGACGATGGTTCTGACGGAGCTCGTCGATCTGACGGTCGCCATCGGCGTCGGCCTCGCGCTGGGGCTTGCCTGGAAGTTTAGCAGGCGCACTTCGAACGGTCGCGGCCGGTCCCCTCCGAAACGATGGGCACCGGCTGGCTTGCCGCAGGTCCGCGTGACGGTCGGCGGTCGATGCGAGCCGGAGTTCCGCCTTGCCCCCCGCGCGCTATCGGCTATCCCTGCCGCCAATTCCGAAACGGAGGGACGGGGAATGAAGAAGGTCGAGCTTGGCCGCACGGGCCTCATGGTGAGCGAGCTCTGCCTCGGCACGATGACATGGGGCAGCCAGAACACCGAAGCCGAGGCGCATGCCCAGATCGACCGGGCCCTCGAAGCCGGGGTGAACTTCATGGACACCGCCGAGATGTATCCCACGACGCCGATGCGCGCCGAGACGACCGGGCGCTCGGAAGAGCTGATCGGGACATGGAACGCGAAGACCGGTCGCCGGGGCGACTGGGTGATCGCGACGAAGATCACCGGCGAGGGAAACATGAAGGTGCGCGGGGGCGAGGGGTTCGACGGGCGCACGATACCGCAATGCGTCGACGCCTCGCTGAAACGGCTGCAGACCGATTATGTCGACCTCTACCAGCTCCACTGGCCCGACCGCGGCTCCTACATGTTTCGCAAGCACTGGGCCTACGACCCGTCCGGGCAGTCAAAGGAAAAGACGCTCGACCACATGAACGAGGTGCTCGAGGCGCTCGACGGGGTGGTGAAGGCCGGCAAGGTGCGCCATGTCGGCCTCTCCAATGAAAGCGCCTGGGGCACCGCGCAATGGCTTCGCCTCTCCGAGGAGCGGGGACTGCCGCGCATGGAGACGATCCAGAACGAGTATTCGCTGATGTGCCGGCTTTTCGACACCGATCTTGCGGAACTCAGCGTGAACGAGAATGTCACGCTGCTGGCGTTTTCGCCGCTGGCGGCGGGGTTTCTTACCGGCAAATACCAGAACGGCGCCGTGCCGGAGGGCTCGCGGGGTGCCATCAACCCCGGCATCGGCGGGCGTACGACACCCCGGGCGTTCGAGGCGGTCGATGCCTATCTCGCCATCGCCGAGCGCCACGGCCTCGACCCGGTGCATCTCGCGCTCGCCTTCTGCCGGTCGCGGCCGTTCCGGACCGTGCCGATCTTCGGAGCGACGACCATGGAGCAGCTCGACCGGGCGCTCGGGGCCGCCGGCGTGACGCTTTCGGACGAGATCCTCGGTGAGATCCGGGATGCGCACAAGGCGCACCCGATGCCTTACTGAGCCGACAGGTCGAGGCCGGCGCGGTTCGCAAGCTCTCCGAGATGCTCGGGGAAGGCGCGGTCGGAGACGAAGGCCTCGCGCACCAGCGTGTCGAAGCTCCGCGACAGAATGCCGACGCGCTCGGTGTCCCGGAAGGCGAGATAGTGCTGGCCGAGATAGATCACCGCGACGAGAGGGCCGAAGACCGTGATCGGCGCCGCGTGGAGGCGGCGCGCGTCGAAGAGGCTGATGCGAAGGGACGGGAAGAGCTGGTCGTGAAGTTCGAGAAGATGGGCGAACTGGCGCGCACGGGTCTCCTTGGGCAGCCCGTCGTAATAGCCCGTGCCGAGCGCCAGCGACTGCAGCTCGAAAAGCGGCATGGCGATCTCGTAATCGCTGCGTGACCGGCGCATCCATTCGAGACGGTCTTCCGAGGCGCCGACCGCCTGCTCGGATGTACGCAGGAGGTGCGGCGCGTATTCCCAGCGCAGAAGCTCGGCGGTCTTCAGCATGTCGGCGAGCCGGGCGGGCACATGGCGGATCTTGTAGCCCGCCGCCTCGCGGTGCCATCGGAAGATCTGCTCGTCGGTCGGCGTGCGGCTCGCCTCGGTGAAGAGCATCTGGCCGGCGAGAAGATCGCTGGCCTGTTCGGGAAGCTCCGAGAGCCCCAGGAGCCAGTCGCCGGAAACCCCGAGCGCGGCGGCGCATTCGGCGACGACCTGCGCATTGGGCAAGCGGGTGCCCGGGGCGAGGAGTTGGGAGATCGTCGACCGGTCCACGCCCACGGCGCGGGCGAGCGCCGACTGGTTTGTGCCCGAGGTCTCCATCCCCTTGGCCAAGCGGGTGCGGAACAGATGGGCACGATCACGTTTGTCCAATTTTGTCCCACCCGAAGATAATTATCACCATACGTGACTTTATGTTGCGTATTCCCGGAATACGCAAGCGACCTGTTCCGAGGCATTGTCTCGCGGGATCAACAAATTGCGGTGTCTCATGAAATCTGCCCTTGCGCGGCTGGTCGGGGAATGGCCGACAATCGCGATGCTCTTGGCGTGCTACGCGGCCTGGGTGACGGGAACGACACTGCTCGCGCAGCATGCGCTCGGGGCGGCCGTTGTCGTGACGGCACTGGCGGTGGCTCTGTTCTCCTCGCTCCAGCACGAGATGATCCACGGCCACCCGTTTCGCGACCCGCGTGCCAATGCCGCGTTGGTGTTTCCGGCGTTCTCGCTGGTCATCCCCTACGAGCGGTTCCGCGACATTCATCTCGCGCATCATTACGATGCCGACCTGACCGACCCCTATGACGACCCGGAGTCGAACTACCTCGACCCGGCGCACTGGGCGGCGCTTCCGGGCTGGCTGCGGAGGGTGCTCCTGTTCAACAACACGCTCTTCGGGCGCATCCTCATCGGCCCCCTCGTCGGGCAGGTCGGGTTCCTTCTGGCCGAGTGGCGCGACCACCGGGCGGGAGACGCGCGCGTGTTGCGGGGCTGGCTCCTGCATGTTCCGGCCTTCGCGCTGGTCCTGGCATGGATCTGGATGGCGCCGATGCCCTTCTGGGCCTACGCGCTGGCAGTCTGGCTCGGGCTCGGGATCATCAAGATCCGCACCTTCCTCGAGCACCGGGCGCACGAGGCGGCGCGGGCGCGCACCGCGATCGTCGAGGACGGAGGGCCGCTCGCCTGGCTCTTTCTGAACAACAATCTCCACGTGGTTCACCACGCGCATCCCGAAGTGCCCTGGTACCGGCTGCCCGCGCTCTACCGCTCCCGACGCGCACGCTGGCTCGCGATGAACGAAAGCTATCTCTACAAGGGGTACGGGGAGGTTTTCCGCCGTTATCTCTTCGGCCGGAAGGACCCGGTGCCGCACCCGCTGATGGAACCTCAGCCGCGTACCGGAAGCGTTGGCGGCGGGCCGAGATCGGGCAGTCGCGGAAGCACGAAGGCGAGCACCGCGCGGGTCACCGGGGCGATATCGAGTCCGTCGAGCGCGTGAAGGTTCACCCAGCCGAGGTCGGAGAGTTCGCCGGAAGCGCCTGTGAAGTCGTCGGTATCGTTGGCGAGGTGAGCGGCGTCTGCCAGAAAGAACCTCGCGTCGAAACGGCGTGTTCGGCCGGTCGGCGTGATCGCACGGTAGACATAGGTCAGGACCGCGGGGCGCGGGTGCCCGTCACGGCCAGGACCGGTTCCGTCGTCTGCATCCGGCGTGGCGAACCCTAGTCCGGTTTCCTCTCGGAGTTCGCGGATCGCAGCGGCGGCGAAACGTTCCGGTGGGCCACCCGCTTCGGCGAGACGTGCGCGGCAAGTGGCACCCAGCGCGCCCTTCAGCGGGAGCGCCGCGTCGCCCGGGTCCACCGCACCACCCGGAAAGACGAACTTGCCGGGCATGAAGACGGCCCCCTTCAGCCGCCTGCCCATGAGGATCGAAGGCTTACCCGCGGGATCGCGCACGAGGATCAGCGTCGCGGCGTCGCGGATCCGCAAGACTTCAGACGCGTGCGAAGCCATGCATCCGCTTCGCCCATTGCAGGGCGACAACCGCTCCCTTGAACCTGGGCAGGAGCCAGAGCGACATCGCGACCGCACCGACGACGAAGACGGTCGCCAGCACCATCGGCTCGGGCCGGAAGGTGGTGAAGGCCCAGAGCAGGACCGGGGCGAGGAGGTGGCCGACGACGAGGATCGTGAGATAGGCGGGTCCGTCGTCGGCCCGGTGCCGGTCGAGCGGCTCGCTGCACACCGGGCAGGCCTCGCGGACCGTGAGATAGCTGCGCATCATCGGCCCCTTGCCGCAGCAGGGACAGCGCCGGCGCCAACCGCGCAGCAGTGCCGGTCGCAGCGGTCGTTCGGCTGTGTCTTTGTAGATGTCGGGACTTCCGTCGAGCATGGGCCTGTCCTGAAGGATACCATTAGTCTATGCAACGTGTCCCGCGCGGCCCCAGTGGGCGGAATGTCCTTGCGTCCCGATGTCGCAAGAATTCCCGACGATTGCGCGGAAACCGCGACGGAAACGGGCGGGCCGCCCGTTTCATGATCGATACGTCCGCGCATTGTGGACGTCCAACATGAAAGACACGGATATGAACCAGAGCATGAAACTGGGACTCGCGGCCCTCGTATTCGCCGGCGGAATGACCGGCATCGCCAGCGCGGACGGGCCCCGGGGCGAGCGGGGCATGGGACAGGTCGATTTCGAAACCCTTGATCGCACCGGTGACGGCCTTCTGACCGGGGAGGACTTCGCGGCGGCGGCGGACGCGCGCTTCGCCGAATTGGACGCCGATGGCGATGGCGAGGTCACCGAGGCGGAATTTCTCGAGCGGGCAGGAGAGAATGCCGCCGAGCGGGCGGCAGAGATGTTCGCGCGGCTCGATGCCGATGGCGACGGCGTGCTCTCGCGCGACGTTTTCGAGGCGCGCGGTGCCGACCGGGGCCGGGGCATGGGCCGCATGATCGCGCGGTTCGACAGCGACGGCGACGGTGCGATCGACGCCGGCGAGTTCGAGACCGCCCGTTCGGAGATGCGCGAGATGCATCGGGAGCGCGGCGGCCACGGCGAGGACCGGCGCCGCTGAGCCGGACTGGGGGGCAACCGCTCCCGATTGCCGCACAGGGGGCGCTCGGGCATGGTGAGACGAAAGGCCGACGGACCCAAGCATGGACGAGGTCACCGACGAGGCGCTCCTTGTCGCCTATTCCAATGGCGACCCACGGGCGGCGCGAGCGCTGACCGACAGGTTGGCGCCGCGCGTGCTCGCCCATGCCGCGCGCCTTCTGGGCGGCGACCTGGCCGAGGCCGAGGACGTCACCCAGGAGGCGATGCTGCGGCTCTGGCGGATCGCGCCGGACTGGCGGCAGGGCGAGGCAAGGGTGACGACCTGGCTCTACAGGGTGACGGCGAACCTTTGCACCGACCGTCTCCGCAAGCGCAGCCGGCATACGGGGCTGGACGCCGTGGCCGATCCGCCCGACCCGGCACCCGGGCCGGTGGCGGGACTGACTGGCGCCGAGCGGGCCGGGGCCCTGGAAGCCGCGCTCATGGTGCTGCCCCGGCGCCAGCGCGAAGCGGTGGTGCTGAGGCATATCGAGGGGCTCGCGAATCCGGAAATCGCCCGGATCATGGACATCGGGGTGGAGGCGGTGGAAAGCTTGACGGCACGGGGCAAGCGTGGACTCGCCTCCCTGCTTCTGCCGCGGAAGGAAGAACTGGGGTTGGACGATGAGTAGGACGGATCAGGACGAGACAGGGCTCGACGCTTTCTTCGAGGCCGCCCGGAGGCACCGCGCCGAGCCCGGCGCGGAGTTCCGCGAGCGCCTGCTGGCCGACGCGTTGGCCGCCCAGGAGCCCTTCCTGCCGGGCTCGGCCCGGACAAGGCGCCATCGCCGGCCGGGCTGGCTCGTCGCCCTTGGCGGCTGGCCGGCGCTCACCGGCCTCGTCACCGCCACCGTGGCGGGTGTCTGGATCGGCATCGTCCAGCCGGTGGCGGTGGGCGACCTCGCTTTCGGCGGATACGTGACCGACTATGATTTCTCAGGTCTCGTCGGGGACGGTTATGCGATGGTGCTCACCGATGGCTGAGACGAACCCGGTCCCGCCGCCGACGCCCCGGTCGGGTAGTCCTCTGTGGATGCGGGGTCTGCTCGTCGTATCGCTGGCAGTGAACCTCCTCGTTTTCGGCATGATCGGTGGAGCGGTCCTGTCAGGTGGCGGTCCCGGCGCGGCGCGCGAGGCCGTGCGCGACCTCGACGGCACGCCCTTCGTCCGCGCGCTCTCGCCGCAGGACCGGCGGGCACTGCTGCGCGAACTGCGCGGTGAGCGTGAAGTCCTGCGCGACAGCCGGGCGGCGCTGCGCGACCGTTTCGAGAACCTGCTCGCCGCACTGAGGGCCGATGATTTCGATGCGGCATCGCTCGAACGCATCCTCGCCGGGCAGCGCGAGGCGGCGACGGCCCGTCAGCTTCTGGGCGAGCGGCTGGTGCTGGGCCGGATAACTGAGATGAGCACCGAGGAGCGGCGCGCCTATGCCGACAGGCTCGAGGCCGAGGTCAGGCGGCCTCGGCCACGGTGATCTGGTTGCGACCGCCGGCTTTCGCGATGTAGAGCGCGCCGTCGGCCCGTTCGATCAACGTTTCGACCGACGGCGGCGCATCCGCGTCGGGCAGGGTGGCGGCAACGCCGATGCTCATGGTGACGCGCACGCTCTTGCTGCCGTTGTCGATGGCGATGGGACGATCGGCAACGCACTGACAGATCCGGGCAGCGGCAGGCCCGGCCTGAAGCGCGTCCGTCTCGGGCATGATGATGAGAAATTCCTCACCGCCAAGTCGTGCGAGCACATCGGCCCCTCTGAGGTTGGCGCGAAGCCGCCGGGCGATCTCAACGAGAACGGCATCGCCGGCGGCATGTCCGTGGGTGTCGTTGATCCGCTTGAAGTGATCGAGGTCTCCGACCAGCACGGCCACCGACCGGCCCGCCGCTGCCGCCTCGCGCAGGATGCGCGCGGCGTGGGTCATGGCATAGCGACGGTTGTAGAGCCCGGTAAGCGGGTCGGTCGCGGCAAGTCGTATGCCGTCTTCCAGCGCCATGGTCAGCGCATCGGCCTCTAGCTTGCGCCGGAGCTGGGCTTTTACCCGAAGCGCCAGTTCCGCGGGCTCGAAATCAGCCTGTATGAGGTCGCTGGCGCCCAGGTCGAGCGCCCGTGCTGCGGCCTCGGTATCGCCCGGCCGAAGCACGGCGATCACCGAGGCGCGTCGGGTCTCGGCGCGTGCGCGGAGGTCGGCGAGAAGTCTCAGACCCTCCTCGATGCGCTCCGCTCCGATGTCGATCACATAGACATCCGCCGAACTCTGGTGGTCTGCGGTCGACAGCGCGGCGTGCTCGCCGAGGACCTCGACCCGATCGCTCAGGTTGCCGACGAGCGCGTCGCGCCAGGCCATTGAAAGAGTGTGCGAACGCGCGACGAGGGCGACGCGGCCGCGCCGCTCGAAGGTCGACCCGGCGTCGCAGAAGCCGAATTCCTCGGCTGTCGAACGACGTCGCAGAAGCTCGGCACGGGCATCGCGGGCGCGCAGCAGGCTTCGGATACGGGCGAGACAGACGATATCGGAAAACGGAGTTTCGAGGAGATCCGCCGCGCCGGCGGCGAGGGCGGCGAGCCTTGCCTCGGGGCCCGCGTCGGGACCTGCGAGCACAACCGGCACTTCCGTTCCGCCGGTTCCTTCGCGAAGCCGGTCGCAGATGTGCAGAGCCTCGGAGAGATCCCGGTGAACGAGCACGACGAGGTCCGGCCGTTCGGTCTGCATCGCCTCGGGCAGATGTGCCGGGTCCTCGAGAAAGCTCATCTGGTAATGGGCGGCCACGAGGCGCGCGCGCCACTGAATGCGACCGGTTGCCGACTCGTCGGCGATCAGGATGCGGGCACTCATATGCCTGTCCTCGATTCGATTAAAATGCGCTGCTCTTGGTTCAGTTCTGGTGGAGATTGGTTAAGAATGGGTTTCCCGAATATGGCGGAAAGCGTACGAAACATGGGCCGTGATGAGGCAGAGACACTCGCGCTCGAGGCGCTGGGCTGGTTGGCGGGCGAGGATGACCTGTTGCAGGTCTTTCTCGGTTCGGCGGGGCTTTCTTCCGCCGACCTCGCGGCGCGCGCGGCAGATGCAGAGTTTCTGGCCGCGGTACTCGATTTCCTGGTGATGGACGACGTCTGGGTCGAGGGCTTCGTGACCGCGACCAACCGCGCGCCCGGCGATCCGATGCGTGCCCGCGCCGCCCTTCCGGGGGGCGATCTTCCGAACTGGACCTGAGACTTACGCCGCGGCGGCAGGTGGCAAAGGATCTGTTCCTCCCGGCCCATCTTTACGGAACGAGCCCTGTCGGGCCTCGTCTTCGTGGACCCGACATGCGGATTTCCAGCACTCCGCTCTCGGCTCTCGACAATCCGCGGCGCGCACGCTGAGGGTTCGTGCAGAGGCATGCAAGAAGGTCCGGGAGAGGGCGACAGAATAGAGCACGATCTGCCCGACCTTCCTTCGCACGCTGCTCGCCGAAGCGAGCTTCGCCGACCCCGAAAAGCGGCCCTGAAGGCGCGGACAGGTTCTGGCTCCCGCTCCGCCATGCGCTGGTAGCTCTCCGGGGCCATGACGGGCCGGGGCCGTTTGGTGAACCCACCGGCGCGAACGTGCACGTCACGGGTATCACCCATGCCGAGTTCGGCCCGCGAGGACTGCGTCGGGCATGGACGCTCTGACGACGTTGCGGTTTGGACTCAGATCGTGATGGCCGGGGGCTGAGCAGGTTGCGGGGTGCAACGCCCCGTGGCATGAGCCTAGAAAGAAAGAAGAAAAGGAAAGAGCGGGCATGACGAAGATCGCGGCGACGCATGTGGGAAGCCTGCCGCGGCGTCAGGAGGTCGTCGATTTCATCTTCGCCCGCGAGCGAGGCGAAGCCTATGACGCGCAGGCCTTCGAAGCGGCCATGACGTTCGCTGTGGATGAAACCGTGCGCCGCCAGGTCGAAGCCGGCATCGACATCGTCTCCGACGGCGAGACCTCGAAGATCAGCTACGCCACCTACGTCAAGGATCGCTACACGGGGTTCGACGGCGACAGCCCCCGAAACGCGCCCGCCGATCTCAAACTCTTCCCGTCGTTCCTGAAGCGGCTGGCCGCAGACGGCGGCACACCGAAATACGCGCGTCCGATGTGCGTGGGCGAGGTGCGCTCGAAAGGGCAGGGCGAGCTTCAGAAGGACATAGCCAACCTCAAGGCGGCGATGGCGACGCATGGTGCCAAGCGCGGCTTCATGAACGCAGCCTCTCCCGGTGTGATCTCGCTCTTTCTCCAGAACGCCCATTACCCCGACAGGCCGGCATATCTCGCCGCCCTCGCCGATGCGATGGCCGAGGAATACCGCACCATCGTCGACGCGGGCCTCAACCTGCAACTCGACTGCCCCGATCTCGCGCTGTCGCGGCACATGCTCTTCACCGACCTTTCAGATGAGGAGTTCGTGGCCGTCGCCGAAGCCCATGTCGAGGCGCTGAACCATGCGCTCGAGGGCATCGACCCCGCGCGCGTGCGCATCCACATCTGCTGGGGCAATTACGAGGGGCCCCATGTCTGCGACATCGACATGGGAAAGGTCATGCCGACGCTGATGAAGGCGCGCGCCCGCTACGTGCTCTTCGAGACCTCGAACCCGCGCCATGCCCATGAATGGACCGTGTTCCGCGACCGCAAGGACGAGGTTCCCGACGACAAGGTGCTGGTGCCGGGCGTCGTCGACACGACGACGAACTTCGTCGAACATCCCGACCTCGTGGCCGAACGGCTCGGTCGCTTCGTGGCGATCTTCGGGGCCGAGCGGGTCATGGCGGGGTCCGATTGCGGGTTCGGAACCTTCGCGGGGTTCGGCGCGGTCGATCCCGAGATCGCCTGGGCGAAGCTCGCGGCGCTGTCCGAAGGCGCGCGTCGCGCGAGCGTGCGCTAGATGGCCGAACCGCTCCTCCTGCTGCCCGGCATGATGTGCGACGCGCGGCTCTTCGCGCCGCAGATCGCCGCGTTTTCGGGGCGACGCGCCGTCCATGTCGCGCCGATGCTCGGCGACACGATTGCGAACATTGCCGCCAGCGTCATTGCCAACGCACCACCGAGGTTCGCTCTCGCGGGCCTTTCCATGGGCGGGATCGTGGCGATGGAGATTCTGCGCCAGGCCCCGGACATGGTCTCGCGCCTCGCCCTTCTCGACACGAACCCGAATGCGGAGACCCCGGAGGTCGCCGCCGCGCGCGAGCCCCAGATCGCCCGGGTTCGGGCGGGACGGCTCGAGGACGTCATGCGCGAGGAGATGAAGCCGCGCTACCTCGCACCGGGGCCGCGCCGGCTCGAGGTTCTGAACATCGTGATGGAGATGGCGAAGGCCCTTGGACCGGACGTCTTCGTCAGCCAGTCGCGCGCCCTGATGCGCCGCCCCGATGCCCGGGAGACGCTTCGCAAGGCCGACTGCCCCGTGCTGGTGCTCTGCGGCAGCCACGATACCGTCTGTCCGGTGTCGCGCCACGAGTTCATGGCGGGGATCATTCCGAATTCGACTCTCGAGATCATCGAGGACGCCGGCCATCTGCCGACGCTCGAAAAGCCCGAGGAGACCACCGCGGCCCTCGACCGCTGGCTCCACGACCGGCTGCTCCTGAGCTAGGCGAGGTCCGTCACCGTCGGACGGGAGTCGCGAACATGTCACTTTGCTTCGGCGTGGAATGAGCCATCATGTAATGGCCAACAGAGGACACATCGACATGAACGAAATCCCCCGTCCCCCCGCCCCCGCCCGCAGGAAGGCAAGCGACTTCGACAAGCGCATCCTCGAGATCTTCGACGGCTACGTGCACGGCAAGATCAGCAAGCGCGACTTCATCTCCCAGGCCGGCAAGTACGCCGCAGCCGGCGTGACCGGTGCTATGATCCTCGAGCAGCTCCAGCCGAACTATGCCTTCGCCCAACAGGTCGCCGCCGACGATCCCGCGATCGAGACGATGACGGCGGAATACGAGAGCCCTGAGGGGCACGGCACGATCACGGGCCTCATGGCAAAGCCCGCCGGTGCCACGGGGCCGCTTCCCGCGGTGCTCGTCATCCATGAGAATCGCGGTCTCAATCCCTATATCGAGGATGTGGTGCGGCGCGTCGCGAAAGCCGGTTACCTCGCCTTCGGGCCGGATGGCCTCAGCTCGCTCGGCGGCTATCCCGGCACCGACGAGGAGGGTCGCGAGATGCAGAGCACCCTCGACGGGACGAAGCTGATGGAGGATTTCTTCGCCGCGTTCGAGTTTCTTCGCGACCATGAGGAAAGCACCGGCCGTGTCGGCGCGGTCGGCTTCTGCTACGGCGGCGGGGTGTGCAATGCGCTGGCCGTCGCCTACCCCGATCTTGCCGCCTCGGTGCCGTTCTACGGCCGCCAGCCGGCGGTCGAGGATGTGCCCCGGATAGAGGCCCCGCTCATGATCCATTACGCCGGCCTCGACGACCGGATCAACGAAGGGTGGGAACCCTATGCCGCCGCGCTCGAGGAACACGGCAAGGAGTTCAGCGTCCACTTCTACCCGGACGTGAACCACGGGTTCCACAACGACACCACGCCACGCTACGACGAGGAAGCCGCGACGCTGGCGTGGAACCGTACGCTCGCGTTCTTCGAAGAACACCTGAAGTCGTGACGCAGCGCGGGGCGGGGGGCGAAGGCCCGGTCGCCCCGCTTTCGCGGCGGCTCGCGGTCAGGCGCTCTTCACGCTGCGAGCCCGCTTGTCGGCCGGTGTATTCTGGTCGATGAAGTCGAGCACGAGCGGGCGGATGTTGTTGCGCCACGACTTGCCGGCGAAGATGCCGTAATGACCCGCTCCGGGCTCGAGATGCGCCGCCTTCTTCCCGGCCGGCAGTCCGGTCAGCAGGTCGAGCGCCGCGAGGCACTGGCCGGGCGCGGAGATGTCGTCCTTCTCGCCCTCGACCACCTTCACCGCGACAGAGGTGATCGCCCCGATATCCACCGGCACGCCGCGCACGGTGAAGCGGTTCTCGGCGATCTCACGTTCCTTGAAGATGCGCTCGACCGTGGAGAGGTAGAACTCCGCGGTCATGTCCATGACCGCGAGGTATTCGTCGTAGAACCGGTTGTGCTTGTCGAAATCATGCGCCGCGCCCTTGGCGGTGGCGAAGACCTGATCTGCGAAGGCGGTGGCGTGCTTCTCGGCATTCATCGACATGAAGGACGAGAGCTGAAGAAGGCCGGGGTAGACCATGCGGCCGGCGCCCGCGTATTTGAAGCCGACCCGCTGGATCACGAGTTCCTCGAGCTGGCCCATGGTCACGCGGCTGCCGAAGTCGGTCACGTCGGTGGGGTTGGCGTCGGGGTCGATGGGGCCGCCGATGAGAGTGAGGGTGCGGGGCTGGGCCTTCGGGCGCTCGGCGGCGAGATAGGCGGTTGCGGCGAGCGCCAGCGGTGCGGGCTGGCAGATGGCGATCGCATTCGTTTCGGGGCCGAGGTGGCCCATGAAATCGACGAGGTAGTCGGTGTAGTCCTCGATGTCGAACTTGCCCTTCGAGACGGGGATGTCGCGGGCATTGTGCCAGTCGGTCACCCAGATCTCGGAATCGGGAAGAAGGCTCTGCACGGTCGACCGCAGAAGCGTCGCGTAATGGCCCGACATAGGCGCGATGAGCAGGATGCGGCGGCGCTTTTCGGGCCTGCCGGCGACGCGGAAACGGATGAGGTCGCCGAAGGGCCGCCTGACCTCGTGCTCGACCGTGACGACATGGTCGCGCCCGTCCGAGCCCACGACCGTGTCGATACCCCAGCCGGGCTTCACCACCATGCGGGCGAATGCGCGCTCGGTCACCTCGCCCCAGGCCGCCAGCATCTGGAACGCGGGGAAGGGGTAGAGGCCGGTCGCGGGGTAGGATCCCATGGCCTGCGCCGTCGCGCCGAGCCACTGATTGGTGTTGCGGATCGTTTCCATCAGGTCATACGTCGCCATGTAACGCATAAGCTCATTCCTCTTTCCGGGCGGCAGGATCGATCATCGCTTTGCCCCCCGGTCCCGGCAACGCTACACTGGGACAGTCGGATCAGCTGCGAATGCTGCACCTGCAAACAAGATTAGAAGGAATGCGCCGACATGACAACAGACCCCGTCGATACTGGCGCAGATCTGGAGAAACTGAACGCCAATCTCGCCAAGATCGAGGATCTGTCGCAGAGATTGGTGGCCGCTATCGCCCAGAAGCGCTCCGTTCCCGCGTCGCTGCAGGGCCCGAGTCAGGACCTGTTCGTGAAGGCCGCGGCGGCCTACATGGCCGAACTCATGTCCAACCCAGCAAAGATTGTCGAGCACCAGGTCGGCTACTGGGGCAAGGCGCTGAAGCACTATGTCGAGGCCCAGAGCCAACTCGCGCACGGCAAGCTCGCGCCCCCCGAGGACAAGGGGCCTTCGGACAAGCGGTTTTCCGGCGAACTCTGGGACACGCACCCCTATTTCAACTACATCAAGCAGCAATACCTGTTCTCGTCGGAGGCGGTGCGCTCGGCGGTCGAGGATCTCGAGGGGCTCGACCCCGCCGACAAGAAGCGGGTGGAGTATTTCAGCCGCCAGATCATCGACATGTTCAGCCCGACAAACTTTCTCGGCACCAACCCCGAGGCGCTGGCGCGCGCGGTCGAGACCGATGGGCAGAGCCTCGTCGACGGGCTCGAGAACCTCGTGCGCGACGTCGAGGCGGCCCAGGGCGACATCCAGGTCACGCTGGCGGACCGGGACGCCTTCAAGGTGGGCGAGAACCTCGGAACGACGGAAGGCTCGGTCGTCTACCGCAACGAGATGTACGAACTCATCCAGTACGCGCCGCTGACCGACGAGGTTCACAGGACGCCCCTCGTGATCTTCCCGCCCTGGATCAACAAGTTCTACATTCTCGACCTGAAGCCGAAGAACAGCCTCATCCGCTGGATCGTCGAGCAGGGGTTCACGCTGTTCGTCGTGAGCTGGCGGAACCCCGACCCGTCCTACCGCGACAAGGGGCTCGAAGAATACATCGAGGACGGCTATCTCTCGGCCATCGAGCAGGCGAAGGCGATTACCGGCGAGCCGAAAGTCAACGCCGTCGGCTACTGCATCGCCGGGACGACCCTGTCGCTGACCCTCGCGCTGATGGACAAGCGCAAGGACAGGTCGGTGAATTCCGCCACCTTCTTCACGACCCTCACGGACTTCTCCGACCAGGGCGAAGTGGGCGTCTTTCTCGACGACGATTTCGTCGACGGGATCGAGCGCGAGACCGAGGAGAAGGGCATCCTCGACAGCTTCTTCATGTCGCGCACCTTTTCCTTCCTGCGCTCGAACGATCTCATCTACCAGCCCGCGATCCGGTCCTACATGATGGGCGAGGCGCCGCCCGCGTTCGACCTGCTGTTCTGGAACGGCGATTCGACGAACCTGCCTGCCCGCATGGCCGTTCAGTACCTGCGCGGGCTCTGCCAGAGGGATGAATTCGCCCGGGACGGCATCGAGCTGCTTGGAGAGCGGCTGCGGATCGGCGACGTGAAGGTGCCGCTGTGTGCCGTCGCCTGCGAGACGGACCATATCGCGGCCTGGACCTCGAGCTACCAGGGCTTTCGCAGGACGGGCAGCCGGTCGAAGACCTTCATCCTCTCCGAGTCCGGGCATATCGCGGGCATCGTGAACCCGCCGTCGAAGAAGAAGTACGGGCACTACACCAACGAGGACTGGCCGGACGCGGCTTCGGACTGGCTGGAAGGCGCCACGTTCCACGAAGGCTCCTGGTGGCCGCGTTGGGGGGAATGGCTCGCGAAGAGGTCGGGCCGCAAGGTGCCCGCGCGCCAGCCCGGCAGCGGCAGTCATCCGGTGCTGGGCCCGGCTCCGGGCACCTACGTGACCGAGGACCCTTCGAAGCGCGCTGCCTGAAAAACATTGCTGCAGTGCAGAATACCGCTTGCAATGCTGCACTGCAGCATGCATATATCCCGTGCAACGCCAGCGGCCTTTGCCGCTTCAGTCAACGCCGAGGAGAATCAACATGGCCGCGAAGACGCAAGACTACAGCAAGATGATGAAAGACATGATGGGCGCCTTCCCGGTCGACATGACCGCGATGCAGGATGCCTTCAAGACCCAGGCAGCATTCGCCGACAAGATGTCGAAGGTCGTGCTCGAGGCCGCCGAGAAGTCGACCGAGATCTCCGCGAAATGGACGAAGGACACGATCGGCAAGATCGGTGTCGTGACCAACGCGAAGGACGATGTGAACGACTACACCAAGGCGATGACCGATTTCGCCTCGGCCCAGGCCGAGATGTCGTCGGAATCGATGGCCGCCTTCGCCGAGATCGCCAAGAAGGTTCAGATGGAAACGGTTGAGCTCATGCTCGCGGCCGGCAAGGACATGTCGGAAGACGCGACCGCCGCCGTCAAGAAAGCGACCGACGACATGACCTCGGCCGCCAAGAAGGCGACTGCCGCGAAGTAAGGTTCTTCATCCCTGTGCACCTCCCTGCCGGGATGAACAGACTGGCGGGCCTTCGGGCCCGCCATTTTTCTTGTGCCGTAGCTGTCACATCCCGCGTGATTGTAGACACGCTTCTTGAACAGCTCGGGCCTTTGGCATTGCCAGTTCTTGAGCGCTTCGACGGGTGATCGTCCCTTCAGGGCGGACTGCGGCAGCTGG
>Ga0008833_1000366_pt1 | contig 50935 bp, 45 predicted proteins | sample HotLakConsoUCCLE_FD_62216 | JGI IMG/M metagenome (GOLD analysis project Ga0008833, IMG submission 62216) | Hypersaline microbial mat communities from Hot Lake, Washington, USA - Hot Lake Consortium UCC-LE | ecosystem: Environmental > Aquatic > Non-marine Saline and Alkaline > Hypersaline >... | reverse complement strand
CGCCCGCCCCCGGTCAGGTAGTCCTCGGTCGCGTCCATCATGCGCTCGGAATAATATTCCGGGTGGGTGCAGTTGATCACCACCCGGTAGGGGGCGAGTGCCGCCGCGCCCTCGGCATGCAGGTCGTGATCGGTGAGGATCTCGTAATCGTATCCCGCGGTCTCCAGCCACCAGATCAGCGACAGGTCCGCCGGAAAGGCCCAGGGAAAGCCCATCGGCGTGCTGCGGTATTTCGGCCGGATGTTGATGATCGGGCGCAGGTAGCTGGAATAGCAGCAGCCCGCCCCGTCGGAATGATGATCATAGGTGGACAGGCCGAACTCGGCCAGCTTGACGAAATCGATATCGGTTTTCGTCAGGATCGGGGTATGCGCGGTGATCGCCTGCGCGATGGGCGCCTCATAGGCGAGGTGCTCGTTGGCATAGGCCAGGTAGGTGAAGGTGGACATCAGCACCGCGACGGGCGCCTTGGGCCGCGCCGCGCGGACGAAAAAGGGGATATGGTCCTCGGCCCCGTCGGTGTTCAGCCGCAGCGCGTAGACGCCGCTGCGCAGCCCTTCGGGCACCGTCCATTCCACCGTCGGTTCCCAGCGGCAATCGGTCAGCGCGTCGTCGTGGAAATGCACGCCGCCATACTGGCCCGGGTTCAGGCGAAAGCAATCGTCGCGCCCCGCCCAGTTCCAGCCGGTCATGGCGCGCACCGGGCGGTTCATGCCCTCCGCGTGCAGCCCGTTATGGCCGACATCCACGATCCGGTCGCCGATGCCGCGCTCCGTATAGCCCGCAGCGGTGTCCCACAGCGCCACGGCAGCGTCGTGGCTCATGTCGTCGCCATCGGCGATGGCGCGCAGCTCGGCCTCCGGCAGGGCGCGCGACCAAAGCCCGGCGCGGTCGATCTTGCCGTTGTAGAGCGTGCCCACGAAGCGCCCGCGCATGTCGTTCCAGTCGCTCGCGCCAGCCCAGAGAAAGGGGGCCTCGGCCACCGCGGCCTGCGGGGCCACGCGCAGCGTCGCGCTGACCACGCTGTCGTAATCGTAGGGCACGACCGGACCGAGCCGGCCGTTGTAGCGGTTCACCCGGCCCAGCTGCACCAGCCGAGCGCGCCGGCTGCCGGCCTCGAAGGTGGCGGCCACGAAATACCAGGTGCGCGGCACCAGCGGCACCTCCGCGGTCACCTGGTCCACGGTCTCGCCATCGCCCACCCAGAAATCCAGGTGGCCCTCGGGGTCGATCCCCAGCGCCCAGCCGCGGCTGGCCACGATGTCCCAGCGGCCCAGCAGGGTCTGGCGACGGGTGCCCGGCGCGGTGGGATAGATGAAGGCGCACAGGGTGAAGCTGCCGCCCGCCACGTCATGCGTCTCCATCCCGGGGACCACGGCATAGCTGCCTTCCTGGGTGAACTGGCGGCGCACATGCAGGAGCTCGGGCACGGCGCCGGGCACCTCCTCCTCGACGAAGCCGGGCCCCTCGGGGTTCTCGTCGCCATGGATCAGACGCACGAGCATCGCGCGGGTTTCCGTGACGCCCTCGGCCGAGATCATGAAGCGCATCTCGTCGCCCGGACGGACGGACCACGGTGCGCAATACCCGAAGATGCGGTGCTTTGCCATGTGAGCCCCTCAGCTTTCCAACAGATCGTTGACCCGCAGCAGGAAGACGGCGTGATAGGCCTCGTCCCGCGTGGGATAGACGCGGTCGTCGACGACGCGCGGCGGTTTGCCCGGCTCGCCCGACAACGCCATGACGGTGTAGCTCCACGCGCCCGGCGCGCCCTCCTGCAGGATGGCATACTTGTCGGGCATCTCGCCGCGGCGGAAGTAGTTGAGCACCCGTGCCAGCGCGTCCGAATGCGGGCCCAGCGGCGCCTTGCGGTGTTCTTCGATCAGCCCGGGCGTGATCAGCGCCTTCAGACGGTCGCGCAGGCGCTTGTCGAAGCGGCGATAGGCGATCAGCTGCTTGTCGGCGATTTCCGTGGCTTCCTCTGGCATGAACTCTCCTCCCTTCCGGGTGCGCTCGGCGCGGCGCTCGCTCTTTATGCGGTTGCGCCAGCCGCGGAATTGCTGGCGCATGTCGGTCAGGCCGCGATGGGTCGTCAGCGTCACCGCGACCATCACCCCGGCGATCAGGATGATCCGCAACGGGCCAAGGTCGATCAGCGCGCGGTCGATCACCACCACGACGGCGGTGCCGATCACCGCGCCCTCGGCCCGGCCCATGCCGCCGATCACGATCATCGCGAACATCAGCAGAAGCTGGTCCAGCGAGAACACGTTGAGCGAGATCGACCGGAACAGCATCGCGTAATAGGCCCCGATGAAGCCCAGCGCCGCCGAGGAGATCAGGAACACCATCAGGCGCGCGCGGCGATAATCGATGCCCACCGCCTCGGAGAACTCCTCGTCCTCGCGCGCGGCCTGCAATTGCAGGCCCAGCCGCTCGGAATTGATCACCCGGAACAGCAGCAGCGCCGCCAGGAGCAGGGCAAGCGAGGCCGCGAAGCCCAGCAGCAGGCCGGGGCGTTGCAGGTACCAGTCCTGCGGGATGAAGCTGCCCACGTTGTTGATGGAGCTGTTGGTGGGGGCCAGCGCGCGGATCTGACTGATCGAGACCCGGCAGATCTCGGCCACGCCGATCGTCAGCAGCGCGTAATAGAGCCCGTCGATCCGGGTGGACGGCAGGGCGAGAAGCCCGCCCACGACGAAGCCCACCGCGATGCCCACCGGGAACATAAGCGGCCAGGGCACGCCCAGGTAGACATTGGCCGCCGCTGCCGCGTAGCCCGCCAGCCCCACCACCGCCATGGTGGCCAAGGACAGGATCCCGGCGGCGCCGATGATCAGCGTCCAGATCACGTTGATCGCCGCGAAGACGCAGAAGATCACCGCAACCTGCAACAGCTGGTCCGACATGAAGGGGGCAGCCAGCGCCAGCAGGCCCAGCCCGATCAGCCACCAGAGCGGGCGCTTGTCGTCGAGCCGGCGCTCGCGCTCCAGCGTGCGGGGATTGTAGCGGCCGCGCCATTTCAGCCAGTGCCGCCGCAGGCCGGGCACCCGGCCGCGCCGCCAGTCGCGCCCGCCCTCGGGGGCCAGCACGTATTCGTGCCGCCGGTTGCCGACACGGTGGAAGACGGGGGCGATCGGGTCGGTCATTTGCGCGTCTCGTCAAGCAGGCCGCCGATGCCGCGCGGACGCACCACGAGCACGGCGATGATGAACCCGAACTGCACCAGCAGCACCATGCGCTGTCCGAGGAAGGGAATGGCGCCGGTCGCGGCCTCCAGCACCCCGATCAGCAGCGCGGCGATGGCCGCGCCGGGCACCGAGCCGAGCCCGCCCAGAAGCGCGATGATCATCCCCTTGATGAGCGGGATGGATCCGGCGCCGGGATTGACGAAGACCGTCTGCGACAGCAGCACGGCGGCCGCGCCGGCCATGGCGCCGGTGATCGCCATCACCGGAAGGGCCGTCTTCCGCACGGAGATGCCCGACAGCGCCGCGCCCTCCGGGTTCTGCATCATCGCGCGGATCTCCAGCCCCTTGCGGCTGCGTCGCAGCCACAGCAGCACCGCCGCCAGCAGCAGGACGGTCGCCATGATCGTGGTGGCCTGGTCGTAGCGCACCGGCACGCCCAGGATGTCCAGCCGGCCGAAGCCGAAGACATTGGGCAGCGCCTGCTGGCGGGGCCCGAACCACCACAACAGCGCCTGCACGGTGGCCAGGTTGATCGCCAGCGTCACGATCAGCCCGCGCACCGCGAAATTCGCCTTGTCGTGGATCGGCAGGAAGGCCACCAGATAGATCAGCGCGCCGAAGAGCGCGCCGACCCCCACGCCCGAGCCCAGCAGCACCGCCATGCGGATCACCGGCAGCAGCCCCCAGCCCGCGAACAGCGTATCCACCAGCGGCAGCAGCAGGTCGCCCAGCACCAGCGCACCATAGCCCGACACCGCGAAGGTCGCGCCATGGGCCATGTTCAGCATCCCCAGCGAGGACCACACGAGCGAGATGCCGATCGCCAGCAGCGCATAGATCGCCGAAAGGTTCAGGGCGTAGACGATGAGGGTCGCATCCATCAGCCCAGCTCCACATGGCCGACATCGCCGCGCAGGCGGCCGGCGTGCATTCCGATCATGCGGTCCACCTCGCCATCGAGCAGGCTCACGTTCTGCTCGGCGATCAGCATGGCGCCGTCGGCCACGTCGATCTCGCGCAGGGCGGCCACGACGCGCTGGCTGATGACCGGGGCCAGGCCCAGGCTCGGCTCGTCGATCAGGTAGAGCCGCGCCTCGGTCATCAGCGCGCGGCCCACGCTGACCATCCGCCGCTCGCCGCCCGACAGGGTGCCGACGGCGGTGTTCTCCAGCTTGCGCAGGGGCGGGAACAGCTCGAAGATCAGTTCGCGCCGGCGTGCGCGCTCGCGCCAGGCCCGGCGCGACCAGGCCCCGCAATCGAGATGCTGGCGTACGGTGAGGCCCGGAAAGATCGCATCGCCCTGCGGCGTCATCGCCACGCCCAGCCGCACGATTCCCGGCGTGCGTCGGCCCTCGCCCAGCGAGCGCGCGCCGCCGATCTCCTCTCCGTCCAGCAGGATCGAGCCGCGCTGCCAGCCCACAAGATGCGTGATCGCCCGGAACAGGGTGGTCTTGCCATGCCCGTTCAGCCCCACGATGGCCAGCCGCTCGCCGCGCGCGACGGTCAGGTTGATCTCGTGCAGCACCCGCAGCGCGCCGTAACCGGCCGACAGGTCGCGGATTTCCAGAAGGTCGCTCATTCCGCTCCCTCGAAATAGGCCGCCCGCACGGCGGCATCCTCGAACACGGAGTCCGGCGCGCCCTCGGCGATGACCTGGCCCAGGTTCAGCACGGTCACCCGGTCGGCCAGCGCCTCCAGCAGTTCGAGCCGGTGCTCGATCACGATGACGGCCAGGTGATACTCGTCCACCAGCCGGCGGATCAGCAGGTCCAGCTCGTCGATTTCGGTGTTGATGAGCCCCGAGGCGGGTTCGTCCATCAGCAGCACCTTGGGCCGGCGTTGCAGCAGGCAGGCCAGCAGAAGCTTGCGCCGGTCGAACGTGTCGAGGCTGCCGGCGGGCCGGGTCCAGGGCACGGTCAGGTTGACCAGCCGCGCCGCCCATTCCGCCTGGTGGCGCGACATGTAGGGCCGCCAGGCCAGCCGCGCGGCGCGGAACGTCTCGCCCACGGTCAGCGCCGAGGGCACCACGGGGCTTTGATAGGTGCGCGCCAGGCCCATCCGGGCGCGGCGCACGATGTCGAGCCTGGTCACGTCCTGCCCATCCAGCACGATCCGCCCGCCCGCGGCCCGGTAGCGGCCCGAAAGCACCTCGAACAGGCTGGTCTTGCCGGCGCCGTTGGGGCCGATCAGGCCCAGCACTTCGCCGCGGCTGACATGCAGGTCCACGTCGCGCAGGATTTCCCGGCCGCCCAGCGTCAGCGAGACGCCGCTGCAGGCGAAGATGGCGGATGCAGGTGACATGAGGATGCGCTCTCGGGGAGAAGGGAAGGGGGCGGCGCGGGGCCGCCCCGTCAGGATCGCCCGTGCGGGCTCACTTCGCCCAATGCGGGGTCTGGTAGGTCGACTCGGCCAGCGCCTCGGGCAGGATGATCGTGTGCTTGTTGTCCTGCACCTGGTAGATCAGGTGCGGGATGCCCTCCGACAGGTCGTCCGTCTCCCAGGGATAGTTGATCGCGCGCTGCTGCGGCCGGTCGAAGGTATAGGTGCCCGAGATGCCCTCGTGGCGCAGCTTGCGGATGGCGTCGCCCACGGCGTCGAAATCCTCGGGCGGGGTGGTCTCCCAGACCTTGGCCAGCATCATCACCGTGTCGTAGGAGGAGGCGGTATAGACTTCGCCCATGTTGTCGCCATGCTCGGCCATGTAGGCCTCGCGGAAGGCGGTGCCGGCCTCGGTGCGCGGGGTGCCCAGCACCGTGCCCCAGATCATGCCCTCGCCCGCGCCGCGCGCCAGATCCAGGAATTCCGGCTGGCTGGGGCCGTATTGCAGGTAGACCAGGCTGTCGGGCACCGGATCGAAGGCGAATTGCTGCGAGAAGGAGGCCAGCTCCGCCGCGACCCAGTGGCTGATGAAGATCACGCCCGCGCCTTCGGATTTCAGATTGTTGATCACCGGGGTCCAGTCCTGCACCGGGAACTGGATGTCGGTGACGGCCGCCAGTTCCCACTTGCCGCCGGATTCGGCTATGGCGCGCTGCGCGGCCTGGCTGATCACCTGGGTATAGGCGATCTGTTCCTGGACGATATGGATCCGGTTGTTGGCGGGCTCCCATTGACCGGTTTCGACCAGCCGGTCGAGATAGCGCACGAAGCCGTATCCATACCAGGTCTCGTCCGGGTCGATCATGAAGATGTTGCGGTAGCGCTCGGGGTTCTCCTCCACCAGCTGCACGGAGGAGATCTGCGTGTTGCCGTGCAGGTAGGGTACGCCCGACGCCGCCGCGGCGTCCATCGCGGGCTGCGGGATCAGCACGAAGGACGAGGCGATGGCATGCACCTCGCGCCCGTTCAGGCTCTGGAATGCGGCCACGGTGCCCTCGGGCGAAAGCAGGTCGATATCCACGACCTCCGCCTTGAGCATCCGCCCGTTGACGCCGCCATTGGCGTTGATCTCCTCGATCGCCATCCGGGCGCCGTTGAGCCAGTCGCCATGATCGGCCACGCCCGCCGCGCTGGATTGCGCGGTCGGAATACCGATGCGGATTTCCTGTGCCAAGGCGGGCGCGGACAGCGCAAGCGCAGCCGCGACCGTGTAACCGGCCAGTCTTGAAATCATCACTCTACTCCCTGTTGTCCCATCCAGATGGGGTTTTTTGGGAGCCATGATCAGCACGTTTGCCACGGGCTGCCTATGATGCAAATGCATCCCCGCTTGCAAATCGGTCGCGAAGAGGGCCGTTCGCGGGTCAGGTCCTGTTGGTGCGCAGCCCCGCCAGCTGCAGTTCGAGCCCGTCCTCGATATGCGTGACGAAGGCCTGATGCGCCACCGCCGGATCGCCTCCGGCGATGCGGTCCACCAGGGCCAGGTGATCGCCCAGCGACTTGGAAATCTCCACGTTCTGCAGCGTCGCGAAGGCGTGGAAGGCCATCGCCCGGCCCCAGATGTTGTCGAACATCTCCAGCAGGGGGCGGTTGCCGGTGGCCTCGACGAAGGCGCGGTGGATGTTGCGGTTGGCGGAGAAATAGTCGCGCGTCGTCGGGTTCGAGAGATCCTCCTCGCGCGCGATGAGGCGGCGCAGCGACGCCAGCGTGGCGGTGTCCGCCCGGGTGGCGAGAAGCCACGCCGATTGCGCCTCGATCGCGGCGCGCGCCTCGTAGAGGTGCTTGACCTCGTCTTCCTTCATCTGCACCAGCCGGAACCCGCCCGAGCGCGTCGCCTCCAGCACGCCCTCGGTTTCCAGCCGCATCAACGCCTCGCGAACCGGGGTGCGCGAAATCTGCATTTCGGCGGCCAGCTTCTCCTGGACCAGCCGATCATGCGCGCCGATCTCCTGGTTCATGATCGCTTCGATCAACTGGTCGTAGACCTCGTCCGCAAGCCTCCTGCGGCGGGTGTTGATGCTTTTCAGCGCCAAGGGCTCGTCCTCTCCGGCGTCGACGGTCGCGCACTCTGTATCCAAGAAAAACGGAAAGCTGAACAGAAAACGGCTTGAACGATACTGTATGCTGTATACAGTATCCAGAGCGTGAATGGGAGACTCGAAAGATGTGTGGAATTGCTGGCCGCATCCTGACGGCCCCGGGCCGTGTCGGGCACGACCTGGTCGAGCTGATGGATGCGCAGGAGCATCGCGGGGCCGACAGCACGGGCTTCGCGATCTACGGTCCGCCGCGCGAGCAGGGCTATGTTCTGCGCGGCATGGGGTTCGACAAGGCGCATATGGGCGCCGACCTGGACGAATTCCAGAAACTGCTGCACGAGCACGGCGCCGACTTCACCCATGGTCCCGACGTGGTGACCGATGCCAACCGGCACTACTGCTTCCGGATCGAGATGTCCGAGCCGCGCGATCTGACGGCCTGGGTGCGCGATGCGGACACGCTGACCGACCGGATCGAGGTGCAGTCCTGCGGGCGCAGCCTGGAGATCATCAAGGATGTCGGCGGCGCCGAGGCGGTGGCCGAAAAGCACGGCGTGCGTGACATGGTGGGCACCCACGGGCTGGGCCATGCGCGGCTGGCCACCGAAAGCTCGGTGCTGCCCAATGCAAGCCACCCGTTCTGGGCGCGTCCCTTTTCGGACGTGGCGATCGTGCACAACGGCCAGATCACCGATTATTTCACCTGGCGCGACAAGCTGCGTCGCGCCGGCTACCAGTTCCTCACCGAGAATGACAGCGAACTGATCGCGGTCTGGGTCTCGGACCAGATGAAGCAGGGGCTGACGCTCGAACAGGCGCTGAAGAAATCCATTGGCGCCATCGACGGGGTGTTCACCTACATGATCGCAACGCCCGACGGGATCGGCTTCGCCAAGGACCGGTTCGCGATGAAGCCGCTGGTGGTGGTCGATCGCAACGGCGACCTGGCCATGGCTACCGAGGAGCAGGCGGTGCGCAGGGTGATGGCCGAGGAATGCGACGTGATCAATTTCGACGGGCCCAGCCTGACCGGCATCTGGGGCATCGGCAACCGGAGCCTGGCGGCATGACCGAGACGATCATCGATGTGGGCCAGCGGCCGATCCGCGAAGTCCACGAGGAAATCCAGGCCGCGGCCACGCCCGGCGCGAAGCTGCGCGTTGTCAACACTCTGTCGCGCCACAACCTGGGTGTGGGCCTGCCGCCCGATGTGGACGTCACGTTCGAGGGCTCGGTCGGCTATTACTGCGGTGGTCTGAACACCGGTGCCACCGTCACGATCGAGCGCAATTGCGGCTGGGCCGTGGGCGAGGGCATGTCGACCGGCCTGATCACCGTGGGCGGCTATGCGGGCATGTCCTGCGGCGCGGCGATGGTGGGCGGCACGATCCACGTCAAGGGCGATGCGGGCCCCCGGGTGGGTGTCGCCATGAAGGGCGGCAACATCGTGGTGGAGGGCAAGATCGGCTACCAGTCGGGCTTCATGGCCCATAGCGGCCGGATCATCGCCCTGGGCGGGGCGGGGTCGTCCTGCGCGGATGCGCTCTGGCAGGGCGAGGTCTGGGTCAACGGCCCGGTCGAAAGCCTGGGCGTCGATGTGCAGGTGGTCGAACCCACGCCCGAGGAAGTGGCCGAGGTCGAGAACGACATCCTCGGGCCGCTGGGCCTGACCGACAGCTCGCGCGACTGGCGCAAGATGATCTCTGGCCAGCGCCTTTGGTATTTCGAGAGCCGCGACGCCAGCGCCTGGCTGATGATCTGACCAAGCGCGGCCCGTCGCGGTTGCGCGGGCGAATGTAGGGCGGGTTTCAACCCGCCCCCACAACAACGGGGCGGGGTTCGGTCCGCCGACACACCAATGAACGGGATGCCGGCGCGTGGGCCGCGCCGACCCGACCGGGAGAGAAAGATGGCTGACGGACAGGGCAAGGACTACGAATACCCCTTCGAGATGGCCCCCGAGGACGAGATCCGCTTTCGCGACGCGGGCGCGGTGCAGGGCCGGCCCGCCGGCGTGCCCTCCTCCTACGACGAGGGCGGCTCCACCCGCTGGACACCCGAGGCGATCTCGGAGGTGCATGCGCTGGCGCAGCTCGGCCGCTACCAGGTGCGCGGCTACAACACCTTCAACAAGCGCCTTCCCACCTTCGACGACCTGACCTTCGTGCCGGCCACCATGACCCGCCTGCCGCTGGAGGGCTACCGCGAGAGCTGCGACACAACTACTGTCCTGGGCGGCGGGCGCGGCCTGGTAGAGACCCCGCTGGAGCTGAAGATCCCGATCTACATCGCCTCCATGTCCTTCGGCGCGCTGTCGGTCTCGGCCAAGGCGTCGCTCGGCCACGGGGCCTCCAAGGTCGGCACCATGACCTGCACCGGCGAGGGCGGCATGCTCGAGGAAGAGCGCGCCGCCTCGAAAACGCTGCTCTACCAGATGTCGCCCGCGCGCTACGGCGTCGATCTCGACCACCTGCGTCGCGCCGACGCGCTGGAGCTGGTGGTGGGGCAGGGCGCCAAGCCGGGCACCGGCGGCCTGCTGCTGGGCATGAAGGTCTCGCCCCGCGTGTCGCAGATGCGCACCCTGCCGGAAGGCGTGGACCAGCGCTCGACCATCCGGCATCCGGATTTCCTGGGCGCGGACGATCTTGCCGTGAAGATCGAGGAGCTGCGCATCGCCACCAACTACAAGGTGCCGATCTTCATCAAGATGGGCGCCACCCGCCCGCGCTTCGACGTGGCCGTGGCGGCCAAGGCCGGCGCCGACGTGGTGGTGGTGGACGGGGCCGAGGGCGGCACCGGCGCCTCGCCCGAAATGCTGCTCAACCACACCGGCATCCCCACGATCAGCGCGATCCGCGCCGCGCGCGAGGCGCTGGACGAATGCGGCATGACCGGCAAGGTCTCGCTGGTCGCCGCCGGCGGCATCCGCTCCGGCGTCGACGCGGCCAAATGCCTGGCGCTGGGGGCCGATGCGGTGATGATCGGCAATGCCGCGATGATCGCGCTGGGATGCAACTCGCCCCGCTACCTGGACGATTACAAGGCCCTGGGCACCTCGCCGGGCGCCTGCCACCATTGCCATACGGGCCGTTGCCCGGTAGGGATCGCCACACAGGATCCCGAACTGGAGACCCGGATGAACCCCGCCGCCGGTGCCGAGCGTGTCGCCCGCTACCTGACCGCCATGACGATGGAGATCACCGCGCTGGCCAAGGCTTGCGGCAAGTCCTCCGTCCACAACCTGGAAGTCGAGGATCTGCGCGCGCTGTCTTTCGAGGCATCGGCCTTCACCGGTGTCAAGATGGCCGGGATCGACCGGGCCTATGGCTGGTAGGATTTCGTGCGGATCGCTGTTCTCGACCTGACACACCATCCCCTGCCACTGCTCGCGGGCCTGCCGAGGGCCAGCGAGTCCATCGCGGCCTGGCTCTCGCCTGGCTTGCCCGAGGCGGAGTTCGTCCCGCACCTTGTGGCCGATGGCGCCGATCCGCCGTCACTCGACGCCTGCGACGGGCTGATCCTGTCGGGCTCCGAGAAGGGTGTCTACGATGAGGCCGCCTGGCAGGCGCCAGTCCGGGCGCTGCTTCTCGAGGCGCGTGCGAAAGCTGTGCCCGTCTTCGGGATCTGCTTCGGCCATCAGCTCATGGCCGATACCTATGGCGGTCGGGCCGAGAAATCCGCGATCGGCATGGTGATCGGCGCGCGGGAGTTCGAGACCGGCCAGGGAACGCTGTCCGCCCATGTCTGGCACCAGGACCAGGTCACGCGCGTGCCCCCGGGCGCCACGGTCACGGCGCGGGCGGAGTATTGCCCGGTGGGCGGGCTGGACTACGATTTCCCGGCGGCCTCGGTGCAATACCACCCCGAATACCAGCGCCCCGGCCTCACCGAATTGCTGGACCGGGTGACCGGCCCGGTGGTCGCCCCCGAGGCGGCGGAAGCGGCCAAGGCCTCGATCCGCGCAGCCGAGGTGGCGCGGGATCTGGCGGTGGACCGGGCCGCGGCGCTGTTTCGCGGCATCCGCTGACCCCCGGCCGCGGCAAGGCCCGCCTGATCTGCATCAAGGTGCGCGGCGCATAAAACTGCCATTCTGACCGCATCATTGCGACCAGCCAGGGATGGAGGAGCGGTCATGGGTGGATTTCTCGAAGCATTGCAGCGCCTGTCGGATTTCCTGAGCCGGGACCAGGCGCCCTCGGACGCGGAACTTGCCGATGTGGGCCTGTCGCGGGTCGACTACATGGGTCTGGTGTCGGGCGCGCCGGGCGCGCGTGCGCGGATGGAGGCGATGGCCGCGCAATTCGGCCTGCCGCCCGAAAGCATCGACCGCGACCGCGGCTATGCGCTGGAACTGGCCCATGCCTGCGCCCATTGCGGCGAGGCGGCCACTTGCCGGAAGGCGATCGAGACGGGCACACCGCTGCCGGAGGCGCGCTGCCCCAACGCCCCGATCTACCGGGCGCTTCAGGGCTGAGCCCGGGCTAGCGGCCGAAATAGGCTTCGATGAGGCGGTGATCGTTGCGCAGGTCCGCAACGGTGCCCTCTGCCTGCACCCGGCCGGATTCGAGCACGTAGAGGCGTTCCGCCAGCGTCATGGCGAAATTCGCGTTCTGCTCGGTGATGATGACCGTCAGGCCGAACTCGTCGCGCAGCCGTCGCAGCACCGCGGCGATCTCGAGGCAGACCTTCGGTGCCAGGCCGATCGTGGGCTCGTCCACCATGAGCAGGCGCGGCGAGGTCATCAGTGCACGGCCCAGCGAGACCATCTGGCGCTCGCCGCCGGACTGGGTCGAGGTTTCCTGGTGCTCGCGCTCCTCCAGCCGGGGGAACAGCCTGTGCACCAGCTCCAGGTTGCGGGCGATGTCCTCGCGGGCGGTGAAGGCGCCCACCATCAGGTTGTCGCGCACGCTCATGTAGGGGAACAGGTGGAACCGTTCCGGCGCATAGCCGATCCCCTGCCGCACCACGAAGGGCGCACCGCGCCCGACCAGCGACTGGCCCTCGAGCCGGATGTCGCCGGTGACCTTCACCAGCCCCAAGACACTGTCCAGCAAGGTGGACTTGCCCGCGCCGTTGGCGCCCACGACGGCCACGATCTCGCCCGGCTCCACGCTCAGCGAAACGCCCTGCAACGCCTGCGCCTTGCCGTAGAAGGCCGACAGGTTCTCCACCTCGAAAAACGCCATCACACGCCCCCCAGATAGGAGGCGCGCACCTCCGGGTCATCCACCACCTCGGCGAAACTGCCCTCGGCGATCAGCGCGCCGCGCTCGATGGCGATGCAGCGATCCACCAGCGGCTCCAGCGCGGGCAGGTCGTGGCTGACGATCAGGAAGGTCATGCCGTTCCTGCGCATCTGCTGGATCAGCCCCGAGACCTGCGCGATCTCGCCCACGGTCAGCCCGGCGAAGACCTCGTCCAGCAGCATGACCCTGGGTGCCGTGGCCATCGTGCGCGCCAGTTCCAGCTTGCGCAGGTCGCCCATGGACAGCTCTGCCGGCGTCTTGTCCAGATCCGCCTCGGTCAGGCCCACCGACAGGCCCAGCGCGCGTTCGCGCGCGACATCGGGCCCGCGAAAGATCATCTGGCGGATGCTGTTGGGCATCAGACCCACGCGGATGTTCTCGGCCACGGTCATGCCGGCGAAGGGACGGGGCACCTGGTAGGTGCGGCTGACCCCGTGGCGGATGCGCGCGGGCGTGGGCAGCGCGCTGATCTCCTCGCCGAACAGCCGGATCGTGCCCGAACTCTGGCGCAGCTCGCCCATGATCTGCGAGAACACGGTGGTCTTGCCCGCGCCATTGGGCCCGATCAACCCCAGCGACTCGCCCTGCGCCACGCTGAAGGACAGGTCGTTGGTGGCCTTGAGCCCGCCGAAAAGCTTGACCAGGTTGGTGATCTCCAGCGCCGCCGTCATCGTGCTCTCCGCGCTTTCAGCCAGGCGGTCGCGTCCTCGAGCACCGCGTAGAGCCCACGGGGCTGATACATGTAGAGCAGCAGCGCCACGCCGCCGTAGATGAAATACCGCTCCGCCCCGGGCATCCAGGGCCGCAGGAAATCCAGCAGGAAGGTCAGGAAGAACGCCCCGAAGACCGGGCCGACGATCGTCGAGGCGCCGCCGATCAGGGCCGAGACGATGATGGTGAAGACGAAATTGATGTCGAACAGGGCGCGCGGCGCGATCGAGCCGAGATAGTGGATGTAGAACGCCCCGCCCAGCCCCGCGAAGAAGGCCGAGACCAGAAAGGCCACCATCTTGAGCTTGGTGGTGGACAGGCCCGAGCCGCGCACGCTTTCCTCGTTCATGCCGATCGCCGAGAGCGCCGTGCCCAGCCGGGTGCGCATCAGCAGCCAGGCGGTGATCGCCACGAACAGCATCAGCGTGACGGCGAGGTAATAGCCGTTGGCCGCGCCGCGGGTCAGCGTGTCGATGCCCGACATGCCGCGCGTGCCGCCGGTGAGATCCGGCCGGATCACCTGCACCAGCTGATACATCAGCTCCATCAGCGCCAGCGTGACCAGTGCGAAATAGCTGCCCTTGATCCGCAGGGCCGGCAGCAGCACGATCAGCCCCGCGACCATCGTCACCACCACCGCGACGGGGATCGAGATCTCGGGCGGCACGTCGAAGCGCTTGTTCAGTATCGCCGTGGTATAGGCCCCGATCCCGATCAGGAACGGATGGCCGAAGCTGATATAGCCCGTCCGCCCCGACAGCACATCCCAGCTGACCGCGAAGATCGCGAGGTAACAGGCGAAGATCATGGTGCGCAGCGTGCCGGGCCGCACCAGTTCGGGCAGCAGGTAGAGCCCCGCGATCAGCGCGCCCCAGAGAGCGAGGTGATGCCAGCGCAGCCCCATCTCAGAGCTCCTCCCGCCCGAACAGGCCGCGCGGGCGCAGCACCAGCACCCCGATGATCAGCACCATGGTGAACACGCCCCGCAGCTCGGGGGCCAGCGCGGTGACCACGACCACCTCCATGAAGCCGATGATATGGGCCACCACCAGAGTGCCGATGATCGAGCCGATCCCGCCCACGATCACCACCGCCACGGCGATGATCAGCGGGGCCACCCACATCGAGGGCGACAGCTGGGTGTAGCTGGCGAAGAACACACCGCCGACCGCGCCCAGCGCGCCCGAGATGCCCCAGGTGATCATGTTGATCTGGTCTGCATTGATGCCCGACAGCGCGGCGCCCTTGGCATCCATCGACACGGCCTGCATCGCCCGGCCCACATGGCTGAACCGGATGAAGAGATAGAGGGAGATCAGGATCGCCCAGCTGGCCAGCGTGGCGATCAGGATGTTCCAGGTGATCGCCACTTCGGCGACGCGGATCACGCCGGGCAGGATCGGCAGCAGGATCTTGGAGCTGTCGCCGAACAGCAGCACGATCCCCGATTGCAGCACCACCGCGAGGATCAGCGTGGCGATCTCCACCGCGACCATGTCGCCCTTGAGCGGCTTGACCAGCAGGCGGTATTTCAGCAGCCCCGCCACTACGCCCGCCACCGCGGCCAGCGCAACGCCCAGGAGCTTGGGCATCCCGAGGCTCTGGCTGATCCAGAAGAACATGTAGCCGCCGATCATCAGATAGGCGCCATAGGCGAGGTTCAGCACGCGACCGACCGAGAAGATCAGCGTGAAGCCGACCGCGATCAGCGCGTAGAGGCCGCTCAGGAGAAGCCCCTGGATCAGGATCTGCAGCATGAAGTCGCCCCGCCATGGGCGGGCGCCCGAAGGCGCCCTGACCCTGGTGTCGTCTTACTTCGCCGGCACCCAGCTGGGCAGCGTGAACTCGGTGTTGGCATACTCGAACGGGTAGACCACGCCGACCGAGCCGTCTTCCTTCCACTGGATCACCACCATGGAAGGCTGGGCGAAATCGTAGGGGGCTTCCAGGTCGAACAGCGCGTTGTGCGGATAGGTGCGCTGGGTGACGGGCTCGACCTCGTCGTAATCCCAGAAGCCGTAGCGCAGCCACAGCTGGCCGTCCTTCATCAGCTTGAGATCCTGCTGGATCATCTCGGCCGCCCACGCGTCGACGTCATCGAACCCGCCGGCGGCCTCGGCCGAGGCCATCGCCTGCTTGACGCCGTGATAGGCGTTGAAGCCGTTGAAATGCGGCATCTTCGGCCGGCTGTCGTATTTCGCCTGGTAGCGGTCCACGAAATCCTGGCTGACCGGGTCCAGCTCGAAGCCGACCGACGGGATGGGCGACAGGGTCGAGATGCCGCCGCCTGCGCCACCGGTGTCCTCCCAGTATTCGAGGCCCAGCGCCGACACGTTCACCCCGGTCATCGCCATCGGCACCTGGAGCTTCACGTATTGCGACGAGATCACCTGGCTGTTGACCGAGGAGACCTGGTAGATGAAATCCGCTCCCGAGGCCTCTGCCCGGCTGAAGATCGGCGAGAAATCGACGGTGTTGATGTCGTAGGTGATGATCTCCTTCACCTCGATCCCCGCCACCGGCGCCAGCGCGTCGGTCACAAGGCCGGTGATCGCCTCGCCGAAAGCGGTGTCCTCGGCCAGGATCACCACCGACTCGAAGCCCACCTGCTCGCGCAGTACCTCCTTGCCGAAATTGATGTAGAGCGTGGCCAGCGCCTCGTCGGAGGCGATGTTCATGAAATAGGGCCGCATCGCGTCGGGATCCTCGACCACCATGTCGATGATGCCGATGAAGCTGGTCCAGGTGTCCAGCGTCGGGATGCGGTATTCCTGCATGCGGGGCAGCCAGCCCAGGCTCACGTCGTCGATCGAGCCGGAGATGATGAAGTCCACCTCTTCCGTCTCGGCGAGGTATTCATAGGCTTTCACGCCCTCGGTCACGTCCTCGCGGGTGTCGGCCGTCACCAGGGTGATCTGCTGGTCCAGGATGCCGCCCGCGGCGTTCAGCTCCTCGATCGCCATCTCGGCGCCGCGCAGCGTGGACAGGCCGGTGTCCGAGGACAGCGAGCCGATAAAGCCCACCTTGATCTCCGCCGCGGCTGACCCGGCGATCAGGAAAGCGGCTGTTCCCGCGATGAAGCGAGTCCCGTATGTCATTGTTTTATCTCCCTGTTAGGGGCCCGTCTGGTCAGGCTCTGTCTGGGTTTCGGAGCGTGGATCGCAACCTTGTATCCTGTATACAGTGCACGAATCGCCCAGTGGATCAACGATTCGTGCCGTCAGCTTTCGGCGAAGCCCTCGATTCGGCCTGCGCCGTCGTGAATCACGGCATCCACGTCCAGTTCGACCACGAGGCCCGGCTGGCTCAGCCCGGCCTGCACCGCGGTGAACACGGGCTCGATCCCGCGGAAGACCTCGCCATGGGCGCGCACCATCCCGGCGGTGTGCTCGGCCGAGGTGTAGTAGCCGCGCACCCGGACCACATGGCGCAGATCGGCGCCCACCGCCTTCAGCGCCGTCTCGATGCGGCCGAGGATGTAGAGGGTCTGGGCATAGCCGTCGCCGGGCGCGTGGATGCGTCCCGTGGGCTCGATCGCCGTGGTGCCCGCGACCCAGACGAAGGGGCCGACGCGCTTGGCCCGGGAATAGGAGCCCGCCTCCTCGAACCGGCCACCGCCCTTGTGGATGCGGACCGTCACAGGCCCAGCCGCATGCGGATCGCGCCGGCGGCGGCGTGCAGCGCCTCGCGCTCGGCCTCTGTCAGGCGCCATTCGGCCACGCCCAGCAACCCTCCGGCGCCTAGATGCGCGGGCACGCCCAGCACCACGCCGGACACGCCGTATTCGCCCTCCAGCATCACCGAAACGGGCACCGGCCCGGTGCGGGCGCCGCGGATATGGTCGATCAGCTCGATCGAGGCATGGGCGGGCGCGATGGTGGCGGAGCCGGTCCGCTTCAGCGCCACCACCTGGCCGCCGCCGGTCACCGCATCGCGCGCGCAGGCGTCGATCTGCGCAGGCGACAGGAAGACCGACAGCGGTCGGCCCTTGATCCTAGCCAGACTGGTGATCGGCGCCATCTCGTCGCCGTGGCTGCCCAGGGTCACCGCCTCCACGTCGGCGGGGGTTACGCCGGCGGCCACCGCCAGAGCGTTGCGCAGCCGCGCGGAATCCAGCGTTCCGGCCATGCCGAGGACGCGCTCGCGCGGGAAACCGGTGGCGCGCAGCATCTCCACCGTCATCTCGTCCAGCGGGTTGGTGACCACGATCACCACGGCTTCCGGGGCATGTGTGCGGATCGCGGCCGCGGCCTGCCGGATCACCCGTGCGTTCACGTCGATCAGATCGGCGCGGGTCATGCCCGGCGCGCGGGCGCGCCCGGCGGTGACCACCACCACCTCGGCGCCCGAGACCAGTTCCAGCTGTTCGCCGCCGGTGCAGCGCACCGCCGCGCCGGTGATGCCCGAGGCATGGTCCAGATCCAGCGCCGTGGCCGCCGCCAGCCCCGGCACGATGTCGATCAGCGCGATTTCCGAGGCGATGTCGGCCATGGCGGCCAGATGGGCGATGTTGCCGCCCACACCGCCCGCGCCCACGAGCGCCAGCTTGCCCAGCCGTCGCGCCTTGCGGGCGGCGCGCGAGGGGGGCATCCATTTCGCGCCGCGCCGGTAGAGCGCGCGCTGCATCGTGAGCCGCCCGTCGGCCTGGGGCGGGGCAGGGCGCTCCAGCGGGCCCTCGACCAGGCGGATGCCCAGGCGCGCGGCGGACTCGCGGGCCAACGCCGTGACGATGTCGCCGGGACGCAGCTCGAACACGACCCGCCCGCGGCCGCGCGCATCGGCGATGGCCTCGGCCCCGATCACCCGGGGCGTGCCCCTTGTGCCGCCCGCGCCCGCCATCAGGAGGCCCGGCCCTCCACGGCCTCGACCGCGCGGCTGGCGGCCTCGACCGCGGTCTTCACGGAGTTCTCGGTGCCCGAGATGAACAGACGCCCGAAGCGGCCCACCGCGCGCACCTCGACGATGTCGATCTCGGCGGCTTTCTCGGCCTCGTTCGCGGCGATGGAGATATAGGCGGCGGGGGCGCATTCCACGATCCCCAGCGTCTGGCCAGGAACCACCAGCGAGCCCTTGCGCCACTTGTTGAGCAGCTGCGCCTGGTAGGGTTCCACGCTGGTGATGATCTGGGTGGAGCCGATCTCGGGTTTCAGCCGGTCGGTCAATTCTGCGCCCAGCTCGGCGAGGATCGCGTCGCGCGCGGCCGAGACCTCGGCATTCGAGGGCGAGCGCAGGATGAAGAAGCCGAATTCGCGTTCCACCAGCTGGGTGGTGGCCTCCACCGACGACGCCTTGAGCGCCCGGTCGATCAGCTGGAACACGCCGTTGCCGGGGGCCAGCTCGCCGATCAGCACCGTGTCGCCCGACAGCGGCACCGAGCCCTGCACCGTGGCCCCGTTATAGGCGGCGAACTTGGGTTGCAGGTTGTCGATCTGCATCAGCGCACGGATGGTGATGTCGCTCATCGGAGGGTTCCTTGTCTGCGGGTCGGGGCGCGGTCAGCGGAATGGGCCGTCATGCGCCGTATTCCTCGTCGATGTCGCGCCAGGGACGGTTGGCATAGGCCACCCGCTTGATGTTGATGAGGTGCAGGGCGGTCACGTTGTCCGAGGTGATCGAGCCCGACCAGGTGCCGGTGCCCAGCATGAAGGAGGGCTCCAGCCCGGTGGCGTAGCCCGCCCCGCCATGGATCGCGGGCACGTTCACCAGCACCCGGCCCGTGGGCACGGTGGCGAAGCGCGCCACCACCTCCGGGTCGTGGCTGTGGATCACCGCGGAATGCCCCCAGCCCTCGAACCGCGCGATGGATTGCGCCAGCTCGATCCCGTGCTCGGTGTTCTTCGCCTCGAGGAAGGCCAGCACCGGGTTCAGCTTTTCGGCGGTCAGCGGGCGGTGCCAGCCGATCTCGCTTTCCTCCGAGACGAGGCATTTCGTGCCCGGCGGCACCGAGAACCCGGCCAGCTCCGCCAGAACCTGCGGGCTCTGGCCCACGCGGTCGGGGTTCATCGCCCGGCGGCCGGTGAAGATCACCTTGGCCAGCCGGTCGGCCTCCGCGGGAGTGCAGAAATAGGCGCCCTTCAGCTTCAGCTCCAGCCGCATGTCGCGGGCGATCTCCGGGTCGGCGATCACCGCCTGTTCCGAGACGCAGGCGGTGCCGTAGTCGAAGCTCTTGGAGGCGATGATCATCTCGGCCACCTCGCCGAGATCCTGCTTCATCGACCTGTGCACGTAGCAGGGCACGTTGCCCGCGCCCACCGCCAGCGTGGGCTTGCCGCTGGAATAGGCCGCGCGCACCATGGCAGGACCGCCCGTGGCCATCACCACCGAGGTGCGGCGGTGGCGCATCAGCTCGGCCGTGCCCTGGATCGTCACGGTGTCGAGGCACTGGATCAGGTTCTTCGGCGCGCCCAGCTGCTCGGCCGCGCGGGCCATGATCCGCACCACCTCGTTGCCGGTCTTCACGCCGCGCGGATGCGGCGCGCAGACGATGGCATTGCCCGCCTTCACCGCGCTCAGCACCTTGAAGATCACCGTCGAGGCCGGATTGGTGACCGGGATCAGCGCGGCGACCACGCCCATCGGCTCGCCGAAGGCCGCGACCTTGGTGGCATCGTCGCGCCACAACAGGCCAAGGGTCGTGATGTCGCGCAGCCAGTCCGCCGTGCCGCGCGCGTTCATCAGGTCCTTCAAGCGCTTGTGCGCGGCGTTGCCGTAGCCGGTTTCATCCACCGCCATGCGGCCCAACCGCTCGGCCTCGGGCTCAATCGCGGCGGCCATCGCCTCGACGATCGCGTCCACCTGCGCCGGGTCGGTGCCCAGGAAGGCGCGGTAGGCGTCGAAGGCGGCATCGGCGGCGCGGCGGGCGGCGGCGATGGATTTGAGGTCTGCGTCCATCAGCGGGCTCCGGTCATCAGGGCATCGAAGGCGCGGCGGGCGCTGTCCACTGTCTCGGCGGTGATGCCGATCGCGTCCAGCTTGCGGCCGGCCGCAGCGAGATCGGCGCCCAGCATGGCCTCGGCCAGGCGGATCAGGCCCTGCGTGACCGGCACCGGGGCTCCGGCGAGCGACGCCGCCGAGACCAGCGGCGCCAGCGAGGCGATCACCCCGTCGCGGATCAGCCCGCGCGCGTCGGCGCGGCCGGGCACCGGGCGGCTGCCGGCTCCCCGTTCGGCCCCGGCGAAGGTGGCGATCCAGGCGTCGGTCCCGGGCAGGTCCCGCACGCCGAAGGCGGCGGCCACGTTGCGACGCTCTTCCGCCAGCGCCTCGATCACCCGCCGCTGATCCGGGCCGATCAGGGCCGCGAAGGTGGTGTTCTCGGCCAGCGGCACGCCGCCCATCGGGATCTCGACCCCGGCGGGCGCCAAGCCTGCACCGCCCATGATCAGCGCGGGCAGCTCGACCGCGCCGGACAGGTCCGCAAAGCCCGACGCGAGCACGGACTCGGCCGCGGCGAGGTTCGGCAGAACCGGGGCCAGCGCCTCCAGCACATGCGCGCGGCCGCGGGGCAGGGTGGCCGCCGTCATCGGCCCGGCCTCGGACAGGGTCAGCACGCTGCCCTGCGCCGCGATCCAGTAGGGCAGCCCTTGCGCCTCGACCAGCGTCACGTCGGCGGTACAGCCGCCGATGCGCAGCATCCAGGCGGCTTCGACCGCGCCAAGCGAGCGGCCGGGCGCCAGCACCAGCACCTGCCCGTCGGACAGATGCTCTGCCAGCACCATCGCGTAGGTGCGTTGCTTGTGCACCGGTCCGGTAAGGAAGATCGCCTCCGCCCCGGTCACCGCGGCGTCGAGCTCGGCGGTCAGCCGCACCGCCGGGCCGTCGCGGTCGACATGGTAGCTGCCCACCGGGCCCGCGCCGCGCAGCGCGATGCCCGATCCCTGCCGGAGCGCGTCCAGTTCCGACCCGTAGGCCGAGAACAGCGTGACCTCGGCTCCCTCGGCCAGGCAGAGCGCAGCCAGCAGGCGGGCGTCCGCGCCGCCGCCCAGCACCGCGAAACGGGTGAAGGGCGCGGCCCGCTGCGGGTCCGGCCTGCGCAGGCTCTGGGCCGCCCGGGTGAAGTCCTCGAATCCGGCAGACATCGCCGCCACCTCCCTCGATCGTGTGGATCAGATCAGGCGGTGGAGCCGGGGCCGAGCGCCTCCAGAAGCGCCTGGATCTCGTCATGCGGACGCGCGATGACATGCACCGAGACGACCTCGCCGACCTTGTTGGCCGCGGTCGCGCCCGCGTCGGTGGCGGCCTTCACGGCGCCCACCTCGCCCTGCACCAGCGTGGTGACCAGGCCGCCGCCGGCCTTGGTCTGGCCGATGATGGTGACGCTTGCGGCCTTGACCATCGCGTCGGCCGCCTCGATCGCGGCCACCAGGCCGCGGGTCTCGATCATTCCCAGGGCGCCTTGGCCTGCTGCGGGTTTCGCCATTTCCGTTCCTCCGGTTGTCAGGTGAATTGTGTCAGCCAAGGCTGATACGATCGACGATGGCGATCACCGCCAGGTCGACGGGGCTCGTGGCCAGGCCCGCCGGCATCCGCGCCGCCGAGCCCGAGGTGAGGATGACACTGTCGCCCACGCCCGCCCCGCAGGTATCGACCGCGACCTGCGCCGGGGTCAGAACCTTGCCGCGGCCATCCACGATATCGGCGATCAGCAGGGTGGCGCCCACGAGGCGCTCGTTCTTCGCGGTGGCTGTGACGGTGCCGGTGATGCGCGCCAGTTGCATCAGAAGGTCCTGAGATAGCGGTCGCGCTCGACCTCGGTGATCTGGTTGGCGAAAAAGCCCAGTTCGCGCTCCGCCTGCTGGCAGATCAGCTCCCATTGCAACTCGCCCAGCGTGTCCCTGAGCCAGTCCGATCCTCGCGCCAGAGCGATGGCGGTGCCGAGGTCCGTCGGGATCGGCTCGCAATCGGAAACCTCGTAGGCGTTGCCCATGGTGGCCTCGGGCGGCTCCAGCCCCTCTTCGATGCCGTCGAGCCCGGCGGCGATCTCGGCCGCCATCAGCAGGTAGGGGTTGGCATCGGCGCCGGCGTCGCGCTTTTCCACCCGCACCGCGCTTTCGGAGCCCTCGATCACCCGCAACCCGACGGTGCGGTTGTCATAGCCCCAGGAGGTGTTGATCGGGCAGAAGGTATAGGGCTGGCGCCGGCGATAGCCGTTCACCGTGCCCGAGGCGCAGATCGACATCTCGCACATGCGCCGCTGCAGCCCGGCGATGAAGGCGCGCCCGGTGCCCGACAGCTTGCCGCCATCCGCGAAGGCGTTCCGGCCGTCCTTCCAGAAGGAATAATGCGTGTGGAAACCGTTGCCGGATTGCTCGAAGAAGGGCTTTGGCATGAACGTGGCCAGGTAGCCATGCGCGGTGGCCAGCTGCTTCACCAGCGACTTGAACATGACCACACGGTCGGCGGCCTCCAGCGCCTCGCCGTAGCGGATGTTCACCTCGACCTGGCCCGGGGCGTATTCCGGGTTCGATTGCTCGATGGGAACGCCGCAGGCATTGATCTGGCTGCGGATCGGGCCCAGCACATGCTCCATCTCGGCGGCGCGCGACAGCCCGTAGACGTCGATGCCGCGGTCGCGCGGCTGGCCGGTTTCCGGGTCGAGCAGGTAGAATTCCAGCTCCGCACCCACGTTCACGGTGTATCCCATCGCGGCGGCGCGCTCGATCTGGCGGACCAGCGCGTTGCGCGGGTCGATCGGCACGGGCTTGTGATCCGTGCCCTCGGCCCGGCCGAAGCTGATGGCCACGCCGGGCTCCCACGGGACGGAGACGGGCGCCGTCATCGGGAACATGTGCATGTCGGGATAGCCCGTATCGAAATTCGCGTAGGGGGTGTCCCAGACATCGCAGGTCATGTCGATCGCGAACATCGCCACCGACAGGGCGTTCCCGTTCGTGCAGATCGTGTCCCAGTGGCTTGCGGGGATCCGCTTGCCACGCATGATTCCGTTGACGTCGCCGATCCCGAGGATGACTGTATGAGTCCCGTCCGGGAGAGAAAAATCCATCTCTGCCACGCCGCGCTCCCTGTTCTTTTTGCGTTGTTTTTGCGTGTATCCTGTATACAGTATCCACAGCGATTTTCATCTGACAAGGAAAATTTGTCGCATGGCCCGAAATTCGATCGTTGTGGTTGGGGGTGGTATCGTGGGCGTGATGACGGCGTGGACGTTACAGCGCCGTGGCGAGGCCGTGACCTTGATCGACAGGTGGGAGCCGGGCCACGCGCGGGCCTCCTCGTCGGACTACAATCGCGTGATCCGGGCGATCTCGGGGCGGGACGAGTTCTATACCCGCTGGGCACGCGAAAGCCGGCAGCGCTGGCTGGAGATGCAGGCCGAGACGGGCCTGAACCTGATGACCGAATGCGGCGCCTTGATCCTGGCCACCGAGGGGCATTGCGACTGGGAAGACGCCACCAGCGAAACCTTCGACCGGGTGGGCGTGCCCTATTACAAGTTCGACCGCCGCGACGTCGAGGTGCGGTTTCCCCAGTTCAAGGTGGATGACATCGCCTATGCGCTGTTCGAGCCGGAGGCCGGGCTGCTGATGGCGCATCGCTGCGTCATCACCGGGCTGGACCTGTTCCGCAAGGCGGGCGGCACGGTGCGGCGCGGCCGCGTGACCACCGATACTGCCGAGCGCCCGATGCTGGACGGCAAGCCGCTGGAGGCCGACCTGATCGTGATCGCCACAGGCCCCTGGATGGCGGACATGTTCCCGCGCACGATCAAGCCGATCTCGACCATCGTCGGCGTGAACGTGCTCTACACCTCCACCCCCGACGGGTCCGAGGCCTTCGACATGAGCCACATGCCTTGCTGGATCGACCACGGGCAGGGCTCTTTCGGGCTGCCCTCGTCCGAAGGCTCGGGCGTGAAGGCGGCGGTGGTGATCCCGGACAAGATCGACCTCGACAATGACGAGCGGCTGATCAAGCGCGAGACGCTGGCGCGCACCCGCAGCTATATCCGCCACCGGCTGCCGGGGCTGGAGGGACAGCGCGTGGTCGATTCCAAGTTCAACCAGATCATCCTGACGCCGGACACCCATTTCGTGCTGGACTGGCACCCCGAGCACGAGAACGTGCTGTTCGCGGGCGGCTGCTCGGGCCACCTGTTCAAGCATGCGCCGGTCTTCGCGGAATACGCGGCCGGGGTGGGGCTGCGCGATTTCGGCACGCCCGACCGCTTCAAGGTGGCCGGGCGGCGCAAGCTCAGCCCGAAGGAAAGCCCCTCGGGCCGGTAGCGGCCGGTTCAGGGCATCTCGGCCAGCGCGGCGCATCCGGCCAGCGCCGAATGGTCCTGCTCGATCACCTGGAGGCGGAAGGTTTCCATCGTGGTGCGCATCGCGCCCCGGTGATGGAAGCGCGCGGCGAATTCCGTCTCCGCCAGCAGGGGCGCCACGGCGCGGGCCAGCCCGCCCGACAGCGCGATCCCGCCATGGGGCAGGCAGCCCAGGGCCAGCTCGCCGGCGACGAGCCCGAGATAGCGGGCGAAGAGCCCCACCGCCGCGCGCGCCCGCGGCTCGCCGCTGCGGGCGGCATCCAGGATCGCCTCGGGCGGACGTTCGGGCCCGCCCGACAGCCGGTCCAGCCGCACAAGCCCCTTGCCCGACAGCGCGTCCTCGACCCGGGGATAGCCCGTCTCGGCCGCGATCGCGGCGCGCATCCGCAGCTCCCCGGCATCGAGCGCAGGCAGCAGCCCTTGGCCCGATTCCGCCGCCAGCACCGCGCCCGAGGGCAGGGCCGCCGCGCTGTTGAAGCCGGTGCCGATACCGATCACCAGCCGCGGCGCCGCCGGGTCCGGGGGCGCGCCCTCCAGCACCGGGCGCAGCGCCTGCCTTGGCAGATGCGGCAGGGCGAGCGCCTGGGCGGCCAGGTCGTTCACGATCCGGCAGGGCACCCCGCCCAGCGTGCGGCATACCGCATCCTCGTCCAGAACCCAGTCGCGATTGCCCATCTTCACGCGGCCCGCGCGCACCGGCCCGGCCACGGCCAGGCAGGCCGCCGAGACCGCGCGCCCCTCCAGCCAGCCCGCAAGCATCGCCAGCGGGTCGGCGAACCGCGCGTTTTCCAGCCGGGCCGCGCTGCCCGGGACGATTAGGCCGCCGCGGGCCAGCGCCAGCCGCGCATGTGTGCCGCCGATATCCGCCACCAATGCCGGGCGCGGCGCCTCTCGGCTCATTCCGGCGTATAGGTCAGCTCCAGCGGGCGGGTGGCGATCACCCGGTCCCCCTGGTCGACGACATAGCGCAACTCGTAGGCGCCAGGGCCTTCGGGCAGGCGGATCGCCATGGGCGAGTCCTCGGAGGTGCGGATCGTCACGCGCGGGCGGTCCTCGCCCTGCTTGACCAGCGCGATGTAGTCCCCCTTGAAATCGGGCCCCTCCCATTCGAGCGCCAGAACGCCCCCCGCCGGGGCGGTGTCCGGTGCCGACAGCGTGGCGGTCACCTCCTCGGCAGTGATCGGCACGCGCGCCAGAACCGTGTCGCTGCTGCCGCTGGCCTGCGCCACGTAGCGGATCTCGTAGTCGCCCGGCTCCGACGGCAGGCGCAGCAGCAGCGGCATGCCCTCGCGCGTGTAGGTGAAGTTGATGTAGCGGTCGGGCGCCTGGTCCGGCGAGGCGACGGAGATGTAGTCGCGCTCGTAGCCCGGTCCGTCCCAGCGCGCCACCACATGCGCCCCGGCGCGGGCGCGGGCGGGCACGGTGACGGTGGCCTGCACGTCCACCACCTTCAGCGGCTGCGCGGCCAGCACCGTGTCGTCCTGCTGCATCACGTAGCGCAGCTCGTAGCTGCCGGGCTCCAGCGGCACCCGGATGCCCAGCGGGCTGCCCTCGCGCGTGTAGGTATAGGTTTCGTAGCCGTCATCGCCCGGCCGAGAGATGGCGAGGTAGTCGCGCGCGTAGCCGGGGCCGTCCCAGCCCACCTCCAGCGTCTCGCCCGCCGCCGCCTGCGCCGGCGCGTCGAGGCTGGCCTCCAGCGGCAGCACGGTGATCGGCTGCGCGGCCAGCACCGTGTCCTTCTGCTGCAGGACGTAGCGGATCTCGTAGTCGCCCGGCTCCGCCGGCAGGCGCAAGGGGCCGGGGCTGCCCTCGCGGGTATAGACATAGTTGACATAGCCGCCCTCGCCGGGGACCGAGACGGCGAGATAGTCGCGCTCGTAATCCGGCCCGGTCCAGCCCACGTCGATGGTGGCGCCCAGGGGTGCGCTGTCGGGGGCCTCCAGAGTGGCCTCCACCGGCGTCACCTCGATGGGCCGAGTGGCCAGCACCCGGTCGGGATCGTTCTCGAAATAGCGCAGCTCGTAGCTGCCCGGCTCGGGCGGCATCTGCAGGTCAAGCGGGCTGCCCTCCCGCGTGTAGGTGTAGTTCACATAGCCGCGCTCGCCGGGATGCGAGACGGAAACGTAATCACGAGCGCCGCCGGGGCCGTCCCATGTGACGGGGATGGTGGCGCCCGCAGGCGCGGTGTCGGCCGCCTCCAGCGTGGCCTCGGGCAGGGGCGCGGGCAGGACGAGCGTGACGGTCATCTCCGCGCCCTCGGCGGTGAAGGCGGCCTCGGCCGTGGCCTCGTCCTCGGGGCGCAGAACGCGGGCGGTGTAGTCGCCCGGCGCGAAATCCGCGGTCACGCTGGCGCCGCGCTGGAAGTCGATCACCTGCGTCTCGCCATTGCCGGCGTTCCAGATCAGCGGCGTCTCGATGGGCGGGCCGTTCTCGCCGGACAGGGCCCGGAAGGTGACGGCGACGGGGGCGGCCTCCTCCGCCACATCCGCCAGCGCCTGCCCCAGCTCCGCCGCATTGGCGGCGGTGAGGAAACGGCCGCCGGTCTCTTCGGCAAGGCATTGCAGCTGGGCCCGGGCCTCGGGATCGTTCTCGATGTCGAAGCCGATCACATGGGCGGTGAAATCCACCCCGGCCGCTTCCAGCGCGCGGCCCACGGCGCAGGGATCGGCATCGCAGGTCTCGCGCCCGTCGGAAACGAGGATCACCGTGGCCGGCGCATCCTCGTAGCGCAGCGCCTCGGCGGCCGAGACCACCGCATCCGACAGCGGGGTGCGCCCGCGCGGGGTGATGCCCTGCACCGCGCCCGCGATCGCGTCGCGGGTGCCGGTGCCGGGCGCGACCAGGGTCTCGATGTCGGCGCAATCGCCCTCGCGCCGGTGGCCGTAGACCGTCAGCCCCAGTTCCTGCGCCTCGGGCAGGGAGTCCAGCAGCTCGCCGATGACGCCCTGGGCGATGGTGATCTTGGCCCGGCCTTCGATCTGCCCCCACATCGAGCCGGAGCCGTCCAGCACGAGGATCGTGCGCGGGCGTTCCTGGGCGAGGGCGAGGCCGGGTAACAGGCATAGGCAGGCGAACAGGCGAACCAGGCGCGTCATGGAAAATCTCCCTCGGGTCAATTGGCCGAACAGTGCCGCAGAGCCGGGCAAGGGTTCAACGGAAAATCCCGTCTTCTCCGCAGCCTGCCAGAAGTTCACTTTATGTTCACTTTTTTCGGTTGGCGAAACGCATCGCCTCCACTATCTGTGATGCTGTTGCACCGGGGGCGGTCATGGCCGAATTGAAGACGATCGAGGTGCGCGGCGCGCGCGAGCACAACCTCAAATCCATCGATGTGGACATTCCGCGCGACAGGCTGGTGGTCATCACCGGGCTGTCGGGCTCGGGCAAGTCCAGCCTCGCCTTCGACACGATCTATGCCGAGGGCCAGCGCCGCTATGTCGAATCGCTCTCGGCCTATGCGCGGCAATTCCTCGACATGATGGAAAAGCCCGACGTGGACCATATCGCGGGCCTGTCGCCCGCGATCTCGATCGAGCAGAAGACCACCAGCAAGAACCCGCGCTCCACCGTCGGCACGGTGACCGAGATCTACGACTACCTGCGCTTGCTCTTCGCGCGCGCCGGCACGCCCTACAGCCCCGCCACCGGCCAGCCCATCGAGGCGCAGCAGGTGCAGGACATGGTGGACCGGGTGATGGCGATGGAGGAGGGCACCCGCGCCTACCTGCTGGCCCCCATCGTGCGCGACCGCAAGGGCGAATACCGCAAGGAATTCCTGGAGCTGCGCAAGCAGGGCTTCCAGCGCGTCAAGGTGGACGGGCAGTTCCACGAGCTGGACGCCCCGCCGACCCTGGACAAGAAGTTCCGCCACGACATCGACGTGGTGGTGGACCGGATCGTGGTCAAGGAGGGGCTGGAGACCCGGCTGGCCGACAGCTTCCGCACCGCGCTGGACCTGGCCGACGGCATCGCCATTCTTGAAACCGCCCCGCGCGAGGAGGAGGGCGAGCCCGAGCGGATCACCTTTTCCGAGAATTTCGCCTGCCCGGTCAGCGGCTTCACCATCCCCGAGATCGAGCCGCGCCTGTTCTCGTTCAACGCGCCCTTCGGGGCCTGCCCGGATTGCGGCGGCCTGGGGCACGAGCTGTTCTTCGATCCCAACCTGGTGGTGCCCGACGTCACCCTGCCGGTGACGGACGGGGCGCTGGCGCCCTGGCGCAAGGGCAAGTCACCCTATTTCACCCAGACCATCGAGGCCATCGCGCGGCATTACGATTTCGACAAGGCCGCCCGCTGGAAGGACCTGCCGGCCCATGTGCAGCAGGTGTTCCTCTATGGCTCGGGCGAGGACGAGATCCCGTTCCGCTACGACGAGGGCGGCCGGATCTACCAGGTCACGCGGAGCTTCGAGGGGGTGATCCCCAACATGGAGCGCCGCTACCGCGAGACCGACAGCGCCTGGATCCGCGAGGAATTCGAGCGCTACCAGAACAACCGGCCCTGCGGCACCTGCCACGGCTACCGGCTGCGCGAAGAGGCGCTGGCGGTGAAGATCGGCGGGCTGCATGTGGGCCAGGTGGTCGAGATGTCGATCCGCGAGGCGTTCGGCTGGTGCGAGGCCGTGCCCGCAAACCTGAGCGCCCAGAAGAACGAGATCGCCCGCGCCATCCTCAAGGAGATCCGCGAGCGGCTGGGGTTCCTCAACAACGTGGGGCTGGAATACCTCACGCTGTCGCGCAACGCCGGCACGCTGTCGGGCGGGGAATCCCAGCGGATCCGGCTGGCCAGCCAGATCGGCTCGGGGCTCACCGGGGTCCTCTACGTGCTGGACGAGCCCTCGATCGGGCTGCACCAGCGCGACAATGACCGCCTGCTAGGCACGCTCAAGAACCTGCGCGACCAGGGCAATACGGTGATCGTGGTGGAACATGACGAAGAGGCGATCCGCGAGGCGGATTACGTCTTCGACATCGGCCCCGGCGCGGGGGTGCATGGCGGCCGCGTGGTGGCCAAGGGCACGCCCGAGGAGATCGCCGCCGACCCGGCCTCGATCACCGGGCAATACCTTTCGGGCACGCGCGAGATCGCGGTCCCGGCAGAGCGGCGCGCCGGCAACGGCAAGATGCTGACGGTGGTCAAGGCCACGGGCAACAACCTGCGCGGCGTCACCGCCGAGTTTCCGCTCGGCAAGTTCGTCTGCGTGACCGGCGTGTCGGGCGGCGGCAAGTCCACCCTGACGATCGAGACGCTGTTCAAGACCGCCTCGATGCGGCTGAACGGGGCGCGCCAGACGCCCGCGCCCTGCGAGACGATCAAGGGGCTGGAGCATCTCGACAAGGTGATCGATATCGACCAGCGCCCGATCGGGCGGACTCCGCGTTCGAATCCGGCCACTTACACCGGGGCCTTCACCCCGATCCGCGACTGGTTCGCGGGCCTGCCCGAGGCCAAGGCGCGGGGCTACAAGCCAGGTCGGTTCAGCTTCAACGTGAAGGGCGGCCGCTGCGAGGCCTGCCAGGGCGACGGCGTCATCAAGATCGAGATGCATTTCCTGCCCGATGTCTATGTCACCTGCGAGACCTGCAAGGGCGCACGCTACAACCGGGAAACCCTGGAAATCCGCTTCAAGGGCAAGAGCATAGCCGACGTTCTCGACATGACGGTGGAGGACGCGCAGGAATTCTTCAAGGCGGTGCCCGCGATCCGCGAGAAGATGGATGCGCTGGTGCGCGTGGGGCTGGGCTACATCAAGGTGGGCCAGCAGGCGACGACCCTCTCGGGCGGCGAGGCACAGCGGGTGAAACTGTCGCGCGAACTGGCCAAGCGCTCCACCGGACGGACGCTCTACATCCTCGACGAACCCACCACGGGGCTGCATTTCGAGGACGTGAAGAAGCTTCTGGAAGTGCTTCACGAACTTGTGGAAAGCGGCAACACGGTGGTGGTGATCGAACACAATCTCGACGTCATCAAGACCGCCGATCACATCATCGACATCGGCCCCGAAGGCGGCGATGGCGGCGGTCAGATCGTGGCCGAGGGCACCCCCGAGGAGGTCGCCGAGGTCGAGCGCAGCCATACCGGCCGCTACCTTCGTCCGATGCTCAACGCGAGGAAAGTCGCAGCCGAGTGATTCCCCCGGTGCCCCATGCGCCCGGGCGCCCGCCCGCGGCGCGCTTGCCGGCCTTGCGAGCGGACCGGCGGTGAGCTGGCAGAGGCCGTCTGCCCGCCTGAGCTGGCGTCTGTCGTGCTCTTCTTGTGCCACCTGCCTTTTCTGGAGGCTCCGTGCAACGTTCCGGCGTTTCTTGCGAAAAGGAAACAGGAAAAACGCGGTGGGGCGCGTATTCAATTTTGAGGTGCCTCTTTCTCGAAAGAGATGATGCCCGATCATTTTTCGGATCGTGGCATTGGAAGGCAGAGTCTCTGTGGTTGCGGGACAGGGCGAGAGCGAATGGTCTTGCATGGGCGCCGAATGAGCGAAAGGTTGCGCGCAAAGGCTCCCTGGTCAACTATATGTTTTTTAGTATCTTTAGACGATTCAATTTTCGAGAGGCTTCGTCATGTCACAAGGTAATTATGAAATCTTTGTATCATTCCGATGAACATAATTTGCCCAATGAAACTTCTGATATAAATGGCGCGCGTTCTGTCCGATTATCTCGGACAGGTAATTTCAATAATTTGTCATGTGTCGAAAATACATGCTGCTCCGTACGCATCAATTGGAGCAGCGCATGTATCGCATTCTTCTGGCCAGCACGGCCCTCGTCTCCCTCGCGGGGATCGCATCGGCAGAGATCACCTGGTCCGGTCAGGTCGAACTCGGCTACAACAGCGAGGAGCAAGTAGAGGACGGTGAGGGTGTCATCGCAACCGCCGAGGTCACGCCGAACCTCTCGGTCGATCTCGACTACGGCCTCACGGCCGAGGCCGAGGCGACGTTCGTCCTGCTCGATCAGGCAGGCGGCGGCGGGGTCGACACCGACGCACTCGACTTCGAGGCAGAATCCTACATCCTCAGGCTGTCGGGCGAGGCCTACTCCATGGCCTTCGGCACCGTCGACTTCGCGCCCGACTCGATGTGGAAGTCGGCCGGCGACATGGAAGCGGACGGCTTCTCGGAGGCAGATGGCGAGGCGGGCGTCCTTTTCAACGGCAGCTACGGGCCGCTGACCTTCGCTCTGTCGAGCGTCCTGCACACGGACGACTTCGCAGCCGGCAATGACGGCACCGGCGAGTTCGATCAACTCGGCCTCGCGGTCAACGGCGAATTCGACATGTTCGACGTCTCCTTCGCCTATCAGGAAGAAGCGGGCTATGCCTACAACAACGAGAACGGCGACTTCGAGACAGACCAGATCTTCGCGCTCTCCGTCGGCACCTCCTTCGAAGGCATCAGCGCCCGCCTCGGCTATGCCCGGAACGAGACGGACGAAGAAGACTCCACCGGCATCGAGCTCGGATACGACATTCAGGACTTCGCGCTCGGCGGCTATTTCGTGAGCGAATCCGAGGGCGACGACAACTGGGGTGTCTCGGTCGGCTACGAGAGCGGTCCGCTTGCGGCCGAGGCCTATTACGAGGACGAGCAGGGCTCCTATCTGACCGGCATCGAGGGCTCCTATGAGGTGAGCGACCGCGTCGTGATCCTTGCCGGTATCATCGACGACGAGGATCCGGAAGACGACGGTGGGGCCTATGTCGGCGCGGAGTTCGACCTCGGCAACGGCGCGAGCTTCCTCGTTTCCTACGCAGAGGCAGACAACGAGAGCGAGGACGAACTCGGCGCTCCCGAGTTCCGCCACGGCGCCACCGCGCTCCTGACGCTCGAGTTCTGATCAGTTATCGGCCGGCGCCCCCGCGGCGCCGGTCGCCCGTTCCCTCGGCGGTCGGCATCCGCTCGGCTTTCGAACCTTGGCCCCGGCTTTGTCCGGGGCCTCTTTTTTTGCCGAGGCCGACGCGAACGCGGCGGCCACGATCCGTCATTGCGGCAATAATCGAGACGATGACAGACCGCCTTCGCATGCGGGGCAGCGCAGGTTACTAAACCGGAGTAGATCGGCGCCGAGTCATGGCGCAGTCATGGGAGGAGAGGACGTGAGCGAGGGGCGCAACCGCAAGCTGGGCGTGGCACTCGGTTCGGGCGGGGCGCGCGGGTGGTGCCATATCGGATCGCTGCGCGCCTTGGCGGAGATCGGCATCCGGCCCGACGTGGTTTCGGGCTGTTCGATGGGCGCGGTGGTGGGCGCGGCCTGGGCCGCCGACCGGCTGGACGAGATGGAAGCCTGGGCCCGGGCGCTCACCCGGCAGAAATTCCTGGGCTATGTCGATCTGCGGCTGACCGGCGGCGGGCTGGTCGGCGGGCGTGCCATCGGCGAGATGCTGCGCGAGATGGGTGTGCCCGACAGGTTCGACACGCTGCAGCGCCGCATGATCGTGGTGGCGACCGACATGGCCACCGGGCACGAGGTCTGGGTGCAGGAAGGCGCGCTGCTGGAGGCGGTGCGCGCCTCCATCGCCATTCCGGGGATCTTCAGCCCGCATCGGCTGAACGGCAAGTGGCTGCTGGATGGCGGGCTGGTGAACCCGGTGCCGACCTCCGCCTGCCGCGCGCTTGGGGCGGATGTCACCATCGCGCTCAATCCCAACGGGCGGAACGGTGGGGATTTCTGGCTGCCCGACGATGTGTCGGAGAGCTTCTTCGCCCGCTTGGCCGAACCCGATTTCCTCGAAAATCTGCCGGCACCGCTGCGCGAGTGGCTTCCACGGTCCGACAAGGAGCCGCGCCCGCCGCATTATTTCGACGTGGTCTCCACCTCGATCGACATCATGACCGATTTCGTGCGCAAGACCCGCGCCGCCAGCGATCCGCCGCACCTGGCGCTGGAGGCGGATCTGCGGCACATGACGATGCTGGAACTGTTCCGTGCCGATGAGGCCATCGCCGAAGGACGCCGGATCGTGATGGAGAATGCCGACGCGCTCAGGCGGCTGGTCGAGGCCGCCTGAGCGCGATCCGGCCGGGCAGATTGGGCCCGGCTCAGAGCGGGCGGATCTTCAGCTTGGTGATGCGGTTGTCCTTGCGGGCCGTCACCTCGAACCGGAAGCCGTGAAAGCTGAAGACCTGGCCGACGGTCGGGATCATCTGTGCTTCGTGGATCACCAGCCCCGCCACGGTGTTGGCTTCATCGTCGGGCAAGTTCCAGTCCGTCGCGCGGTTGAGGTCGCGAATGGTCATGGCGCCGTCGATCAGGTACTGGCCGTCCTCGGCCTTGAGGATCGGATGGTCGGCGTCCGGGTCGAACTCGTCGGTGATCTCGCCCACGATCTCCTCGAGGATGTCCTCCAGCGTGATCAACCCCTTGAGCGAGCCGTATTCGTCGACCACCAGCGCGAAATGGGTCCGGCGGCGCAGGAACTGGCGCATCTGGTCGTCGAGCGAGGTGGTGTCGGGGATGAAATAGGGCTTCATCGTCACTTCGGAGAGATCGAAATCCTCCAGTGCGGCGGCCAGCGACGCCGCTTCGGGCCCGCTCATCCGCTTGTAGAGCGCGCGCAGCAGATCCTTGGCATGGATCATGCCCACGATGTTTTCCGGGTCGTCGCGGAAGACGGGCAGGCGGGTGTGATTGCTTTCCAGGCATTGGCGCAGGATGTCGGCCGGTTCGGATTCCGCGTCGATCATCTCGATGCCAGAGCGGTGGAGCATGATCTCCTCGACCGTGCGTTCCGACAGGTCGAGCGCGCCCAGGATGCGGTCGCGGTCCTCCTTCTCGACCACGCCTTCGGAATGTCCCAGGTAGAGCGCGCCGGCGATCTCTTCGCGCACGGCGAGGATATGGCTGTCAGGATCGGTCTTGATGCCGAAGAGGCGCAGCACGCCGCGCACGAAGAACCGCACCGCGCTGACCAGCGGCGAGAACACCTTGACCACGATCCGGATCACCGGCGCGACAAGCGAGGCGGCGGCCTCGGAATTGGTGATGGCATAGGTCTTGGGCAGCACCTCGGCGAAGACCAGAACAAGGAGCGTCATCACCAGCGTCGCCAGCGCCACGCCCGACTCGCCGAACAGCTTCGTGAAGAGCGCCGTGGCCAGCGACGCGGCAAGGATGTTTACCATGTTGTTGCCGAGCAGCACCGACCCGATCAGCCGCTCGTTGTCCTCGGTGATCTGGAGCGCCATCTCGGCACCCTTGGAGCCTTTGTCGGCCTGGGCGCGCAGCTTGCCGCGCGAGGAGGCCGTGAGAGCCGTCTCCGATCCCGAGAAGAAGGCGGACAGAACGAGCAGCAGCAGGATGGCCCCGCTGGTCAGCCAGAAGGCACTGTCGAACATTGTTTGAGAAGGGTCCATTATCGGGTCCGTTTGCGGTGAAACTCTAGCTGGTTATGGACAGCGGTGGACCTTGGTTCAAGCCTTGGCGGTGCGCGCCAGCGGGTGATGGTCCAGCACCAGGCGCCGTAGCCGCTCTTCCAGGACATGGGTGTAGATCTCGGTGGTGGACAGATCCGCATGTCCCAGCATCGTCTGGATCGCGCGCAGATCGGCCCCGCCCGCCAGCAGATGCGTGGCGAAGGCGTGCCGCAGCGTGTGCGGAGAGACGTTGTCGGGCGGCACGCCGGCCTCCACGGCCAGGTCCTTGACCAGCAGGAAAAAGCGATGCCGGGTCAGGTGACCCTCCTTGCCCCGCGAGGGAAAAAGGAAGCGCGACAGGGGCAGGCGCTTTTGCCGGGCGTCTTCCTCGGCGGCGTCGCGATGGGCCAGCCACTCCGCCAGCGCGATGCGCGCGGGGGGCGACAGGGGCACCATCCGTTCCTTGCCGCCCTTGCCCCGGATCAGCAGCATCCGCGGATCGCCGCGCGCGGCCGAAACGGGCAGCGAGACCAGCTCGCTCACCCGCATCCCGGTGGCGTAGAGCAGCTGCATCATGCAGGCGTTGCGGGCGCGCTCTGCCCTGGTGCGGCCATGCGCCTGCGCGGCGGCCAGAAGCGCGTCGACCTGCGCCTCGTCCAAGGTGCCGGGCAGCTTGCGGCTGCGTCCCGGCCCGGCGATCTGGATGGCCGGGTTGTCGTCGCGCAACCCTTCCTCGTAGGCGAAGCGGTAGAATTGCCGGATCGAGGACAGACGCCGGGCGCGGGTGCTGCGCGCAAGGCCCTGCGCGTCGCAGTGAACGAGGTAGCGTTCCACCATGTCCTTCCCCGCAGTTTCGACCGGTTCGCCCTGGTTTTCAAGCCATTGCGAGAAATCCTTCAGGTCGCGCCCATAGCCCAGCAGGGTGTTCCGTGCCGCCCCTGCCTCGGCCGCCTGCGCCTCCAGAAACGCAGAGATCCAGCGCGCCGCGCTCATGGCGCCGGATCTCTCAGCAGGGCCTGGAGCGCCGCACGCCGGGCCGTGTCTTCCAGCCCGACGGCGCGGAAGGTGGCCAGCGCGTCGGTCAGGTCCGGCAGATCGCCCTCGACGCCCGCGCCATAAAGCGCGATCGCCCGCAGGATCGCCTCGCCCAGGCGTCCCTGGTCGAGCCGGGTGGCGATGTCGTCAGGCGGATCCGCGCCGGCAAACCCGGCGGCGATGGCCCGGGCGCGCGCATCGGGCGCGAGGCCCGCATCGGGCTCGCCACGGGCCAGCGACACCAGGAACGCGGTGCGGGGATCATCGGCTGCGGCCCCGTTCGCCGCGGCCTCGTAGACCGGCGACAGCAATTGCATCGTCAGGGCGATTCCGGCCGGCTCTCCCGAAAGCGGGATGTCGAGCAGCGCCTCGCCGAAGAGACGGGCAAAGGCCACGTCCAGCCCGGCCTCGCGCATCCGCGTCCAGGCCGGCGGCAGGCTGCGGGCCAGCGCCTGCGGATCGCGCGCGTTCAGCGCGGTCTCGAAACGCTGCACCGCCTCCACCCTGTCCCAGACCCCGCCCGAGGCTGCGGGCAGCCGCAGCCCGTAGATGCCCAGCATGCGGTTCTCGGAGATCGCGCCGGAACGGGTCAGGCGCTCTGCCGCTTCCAGCTGCGCCTTCCAGCCGGCATTGCCGTCAAGCGCCGTGGCGGCGTAGGCGCGGGGCAGGGCGGAGGCTGGCAGCGCTTCGCCGATCGCCTCTCGCAGGCGGAATTCCAGCTCCGAGGGCTGCGCGGAGGGCGGCAGGGACGGCGTGCTCTCGGCCAGGTCCGGGTCGAGGTAGCGGGCCAGGAGGTCGGCCAGTTGCGGCCCGATCGCGCCCAGCAGCGCGGCCGTTTCCAGCGTTGTGGCGGCGGTGTCCCAATCGCCGCCGCGCGCCAGGCAGTAGATCCGCTCTGCGTAGCCCGGGGCCAGGCGGGCGGCCTCGCGCATCGCCTCGCAGGCCGGCCCGATATCGCCCGACAGCAGCGACAGGCGGAACCAGCGCGCGAACAGCGCCGGGCTCGTCGGGCCGGCCCGTTCCACCAGCGCCTCGGCCGGGTCCACCGCGCCAAGCTCGATCAGCTTGTCGATGCGCGCGCCCAGCACCTCGGCCTCCGGGCCCGCGTCGGCGGGCGGATCGGCCTCGGCCAGCAGCAGCGAATAGAGCAGAGCCTGCATGGCGGGCTGGTCGTCCACCCGCTGCGCGGCGATCAGCGCGGCCAGCGTCCCGGAGCGGCTGGCCTGCCAGAGCGTGGTCGGAAAGCCCGTCACGGAGGAGGGCAGCAGCCCCACCGCATCGGCCCTGGGGGCATCCAGCGAGGTCACCGTGACGGAAGGAACGCCCGCGCTGTCGGCCACCGGGGGTTCCTCTCGGGGGCGTCTTGGGGGAACCGTTGGGGCCGCGGTCTGCTGTTCGAGCCAGTCGATGGCCGAAAGCGGATCCTGCGCGGCCACCGGAGGCACGGTCAGGATGCAGCAGACCGCAAGCAAGGCCAGCAGTCTATTGGGCATCCAGCACCACCGGTTCACGGATCTCGCGACTGGGGGCGGAGAAATCCGCCCCGAAGAACGGGCCGATATAGGCATAGGCCACCAGCGCGATGGCGCCGAGGATGCCGAGGTAGATCAGCCATTTGATGATGCGCCACATGTTGGACCGTCCCCTGCCTGTCTGCCTGCCTGCCGTTTTGCCTCGTTTATATATGGCCTTCGTCGCAAGTTCACGTCATTCGGTCATCCGGATTGCAATTTCGCCGCGGATGGCTGAAACGAACGACATGACGGCAGGGCTTCAACGACATCTTGTGCTGGTGGGCATGATGGGAGCGGGCAAGACGGCGGTGGGCAAGGCCTTGGCTGCGCGTCTCGGCGTGCCGTTCCTCGATTCGGATGCCGAGATCGAACGCGCCGCCGCGATGAGCATCGCCGAGATCTTCGCGCGCGATGGCCAGTCGTTCTTTCGCGCCCGCGAGACCGAGGTGCTGTCGCGGCTGCTGGATGGCCCGCCGGGCGTGCTGTCCACCGGCGGCGGGGTGTTCCTGTCCGACACGAACCGCGCCCTCATCGCGGAAAAGGGCGTGTCGGTCTGGCTAAGGGCCGAGCCGGACCTGCTGTGGTCGAGGGTGCGGCACAAGGCCACGCGGCCCCTGCTGCGCACCGCCGATCCGCGCGGCACGCTGGAGCAGCTCTGCGCCGAGCGGCGACCTTCCTACGAACAGGCCGAACTGGCGGTGGATTGCGCGCCCGAGGTGCCGATCGAGGCGATGGTGGACCGGGTCATCGCCGCGCTGCGGGCGCATCCCGGCATCCTGGAGGACGCGACATGACCGAAGCGCTGCGCGTGGCCCTGGGCGAGCGGGCCTATGACATCCGCATCGGGCCGGGCTTGCTGTCCCGCGCCGGCGCCGAGATCGCGCCGCTGCTGGCGCGGCCCCGGGCGGCGGTTCTGACCGACGAGACGGTGGCGCCGCTGCACCTGGAGGCGCTGCGCGCGGGCCTTGCCGCAGAGGGCATCGCCATGGCGGCGCTGGCCCTGCCGGCGGGCGAGGCCACCAAGGGCTGGGCGCAGCTGGCGCGCGCGGTCGAATGGCTGCTGGAGCAGAAGGTCGAGCGGCGCGACATCGTGCTGGCCCTGGGCGGCGGCGTGATCGGCGACCTGGCGGGGTTCGCGGCCGCGATCCTGCGGCGCGGGGTGCGTTTCGTCCAGCTGCCCACGACGCTTCTGGCGCAGGTGGACAGCTCGGTTGGCGGCAAGACCGGCATCAACACCGCGCAGGGAAAGAACCTCGTGGGCGCCTTTCATCAGCCGAGCCTCGTCCTGGCCGATACCGACGTGCTGCGCACTCTGCCGCCGCGCGACTTTCTGGCGGGCTATGGCGAGGTGGTGAAATACGGCCTTCTGGGCGACGCGGCATTCTTCGAGTGGCTGGAGGCGCATGGCCCGGCCATGGCCGCGGGCGACGAAGCCGCCCGCATCCACGCGGTGCGCCGCTCCTGCGAGATGAAGGCCGACATCGTGGCCCGCGACGAGACCGAGCAGGGCGACCGGGCGCTCCTGAACCTGGGCCATACCTTCGCCCATGCGCTGGAGGCCGCCACCGGCTATTCGCAGCGCTTGTTGCATGGCGAGGCGGTGGCCGCGGGCTGCGCACTGGCCTTCGAGCTGTCCGCGCGGCTGGAACTGTGCGCGCAGGAAGAGCCCTCGCGCCTGCGCGCGCATCTGCGCGCCATGGGCATGGTAACGGACCTGGCCGACATTCCGGGCGAGTTGCCCGATGCCGAGGGGCTGCTGGCGCTGATGGCGCAGGACAAAAAGGTGGTGGACGGGCGGCTGCGCTTCATCCTGGCGCGGGGCATCGGGGCGGCCTTCGTCACCTCCGACGTGCCACCCGAGGCGGTGCGCGCGGTGCTGGAGGATGCTCTGGCCGCGCGGCGCCGCGACGCGCCCGCCTAGAGGTCCGACAGTTTCGCGCGATAGCGGTAGCTGCCGGTATGGGTGATGTCGGCATCCTCGGCCGCCCAGATCTCCATCCCGGCGTCACGCCAGCGCCGGCAGAAGGCGTAATCCTCGGAATATTCGCGCCCCTTCACCGTCATCCGGTCGAAGGGCGTCAGGAAATCGGGATGTTCCCAGTCGGTCAGCACCCCGCGATAGCGCTCGCGCGCGCGCAGGCCGGGGCGGGCCTCCAGCAGGCGGGCTAGCCCCGCGCGGCTGAGCAGCATGAAGCCGGTGCCGATATAGGTCGCCGTCACGAAACGCCCCCGCGCGACCCTTGGCTTGGCCGGCGTGCCCACGAAGCCGCTGGCCTGCGCCAGCGCACGGGGCAGCGGCTCGTCGCCCGCCGCGTGCAGCCTGGCCACGTCAAGCGCGCGCTTGGGATAGAAGGCGCCGCACAAATCCACGTTGAGCGCCAGCGCCTCCTCCACCAAGCCCGGGGGCAGGCCCATGTCGTCATCCATGAAGAGCAGATGCGTGGCCTCCGTGTGCCGATACCAGAACAGCGACAGCAGGATGTTCCGGGTGGCCGCGATATCGGCGTAATCGAAGAAGGCGGTGGCCAGCTTGATCTTGCGCGAGCCGGCCCACCGGCCCAGCTGCATCACGCTGCGCACGTATTCGCCGCAGAACGTGTCGCCGTAGGAGGGGGTGGCCAGCAGGATCGAGACGGGCAGGTCGGCGCTCTTGCGCCTTGCGGGTGCGGGCAGCGTGCCGCGGAACACGGTCTTGGCCTTGTTGCCCGGCGCACGCTCCTCGGCGGACCTGACGGCCGCGCCGGGAACGATGGCCCCGGCGGTGCCGTTCAGGCGTGGCTTGCTGCTGTCCGACGTCATCTGCCGCCCCTTGCGGTTCGCTCTGGACGCGCAGAGTGGCCCGGTCGTGCGCCCCGCGCAAGCGTTCAGGCGCCGCGCCGTCCGTTCAGCATCATCAGCTCGCCGATATTCTCGCGCGTGACATAGCCGATCATCGTGCCGTCGGTCCGCGTGACGGCCACCGCCGGGGCGCCGGCGTGATACATCACCTCGAACACCGCCTCCAGCCCGTCGGTCAGCCGCACCTCGGGCATGCCCTCGGCCATCACCTCCGAGACGCGGCGTTGCCCGCCGCCCTCTTCCTGCATCGCCGTCAGCAGCGCGTGGCGCAGCAGCACCCCGCGCGGGCGGCCTTCGGCGTCCAGCACGGGAAATTCGTGCTGGGTGGTGCGGATCAGCGCCGCGCCCGCCTCGCGCAGGCTGTCGGAGGGCGCCAGGCTCTCGAAGCTGGTGATCATCGCCTCGCGCGCCATCATCCGGCGGGCGAGATCGCGCATGGCGACGTCGTTGCTCTCGGCGCCCGCCGCGATGAAGACGAAGAAGGCGATCAGCACAAGAACCGGGTTGCCGCCGGTCAGCCCGATGAAGGCGAAGGCGAAGGCCACCGCCTGGCCCGCCCGCGCGGCCCAGCGCGTGGCCTGCACCCGGCCCATGAAGGTGGACAGCACCGCCCGGAACACCCGTCCGCCATCCATCGGGAAGGCCGGGATCAGGTTGAAGACCGCCAGGAACAGGTTCACCGCCGCCAGCCGCGCCACGAAGGAGGCCGAGGTGCTCTCGATGCTGGCCAGGTGTTCGGCCCAGCTGGCGCCGCCCATCCCCAGCACCAGAACCGCGAAGATCACCACGTTCACCGCCGGCCCCGCCAGCGCGACCTTGATCTCCTCGGCGGGTTTCTCGGGCATCCGCTCGAGCCGGGCGAGCCCGCCGATGGGCAGGAGCGTGATGTCGGGCGTCCTGATGCCGTAGCGCCGGGCGGTCAGCGCATGGCCGAACTCATGCGCCACCACGCAGACGAAGAGCGCGGCCACGAAAAGGAGGTTCTCCGCCGCCGCGGGCCAGCCGCCATCCATCCAGGCCACCGCGCCGATCCAGATCAGCAGCAGGAAGAAGGTGAGATGGATCCGGAGTTCGGATCCGAACAGTCGCCCGATGGAGAAAGACCAGCCCATGGCACGCGCCCCCCGGCGCCCTCAGTTGCTCAAAACGGGATCTCGTCGTCGATGTCGCGGCCGCCGCCCCCGGAGCCACCCGGGCCTCCGCCATAGCCCGGATCGTCTCCGGGCCCGCCACGGTCGGAGCCGCCATAGCCGCCCCCGCCGCCGTAGCCGCCACCCCCGCCGTAGTCACCGCCGCCTTCGCCGCCACGCCCGTCGAGAAAGGTCATCTCGCCGGCATAGGGGCGCAGGACCACCTCGGTGCTGTAGCGGTCCTGGCCCGACTGGTCCTGCCATTTGCGGGTTTCGAGCTTGCCCTCGATATAGACCTTGGAGCCCTTGCGCAGATATTGTTCTGCCAGGCGCACCAGAGCCTCGTTGAAAATGGCCACCGTGTGCCACTCCGTCCGCTCGCGCCGTTCGCCGGTGCTGCGGTCCTTCCAGGTCTCGGATGTGGCGATCCGCAGGTTGCACACCTTTCCGCCGTTCTGGAACGTGCGCACTTCCGGGTCCCGGCCCAGGTTGCCGATAAGAATTACCTTGTTCACTGAGCCCGCCATCCGGTCTCTCCCTCAGAATCCGTCATCCATGCCGTGACGAGGTTACACCACCCCAACAAGGTGAATGAAAGCTGAATCTGTCCGGCTGGCTTTTGCCGCTTTTTCCGCTATAGTCTGCGCGATCCCGGTGAGCAGGTCTGTGCATGACGCGTCTGGTTTCCCTCCTTCTGGCCGTCGCGCTGGTCCTGCCCGTGACCGCATCGGCGGACATCCTGTCCAGCAAGAACCGGGCGCACCTGTTCCGCTCGCAGACCAAGGTGCTCGATACCCGCGCGACCCAACAATACAACAATTCGGTGCGGTTGCAGCCGCCGCGGGTCGCGGTTCCGACGAAATGGGCAAGCCCGGAATACCGCGGCGCCTACCGTGGCCCGTTTCTCGCCATGGCGCGCGAGGCCGCGCGGCGGCACGGGGTGCCGGAGGATCTGTTCCTGCGCCTCGTGCAGCAGGAATCGGCCTGGAACCCGCAGGCGCGCAGCCACAAGGGCGCGCTGGGGCTTGCACAGCTGATGCCCGGCACCGCGCGGCTGCTGGGCGTGGATGCGAACGATCCCAAGCAGAACCTGGAAGGTGGGGCGCGCTACCTCAAGGCGCAGTATCGCGCCTTCGGCAACTGGCGGCTGGCGTTGGCGGCCTACAATGCCGGCCCGGGCGCGGTGAGGAAGCACGGCGGTATCCCGCCCTTCCGCGAAACGCGGAACTACGTCAAGGTGATCTGGGGCGAATAGCCAAGGCGGCGCGCGTCGCGACGAGGGCCCGCCCGGGCCTGCGGAGCGGCCGTCGGATTCCGGACATCACTCGGCGGCGATCCTGATCACCGGTTCCATGCTGCCGAACGCCTCGTCGCTCAGGTGGCATTTCACCTGGTGCCCGTCGGCCATCACGCGCATCGGCGGCACCTCGGTCTCGCACCTGTTGCCGGGCACCTGCGATTTCCAGCGGCAGCGGGTCTGGAACGGGCAGCCCGGCGGCGGGTTCATCGCGGAGGGGATATCGCCTTCGAGAACGATGCTCTTCTTCTGCACGCGGGTATCCGCGATGGGCACCGCGGAAAGCAGCGCCTCGGTGTAGGGGTGATAGGGCGGCGAGAAGACCTGGTCGGTGGAGCCCAGCTCGACCACATGGCCCAGATACATCACCATCACCCGGTCCGACAGGTAGCGCACGATCGACAGGTCGTGGCTGATGAACAGCAGCGTGGTCTTCTGCTCGCGCTGGATCTCCATCAGCAGGTCCGTCACCGCCGCCTGCACCGAGACGTCGAGCGCCGAGACCGGCTCGTCCGCCACCACGATCCGGGCGCCGCCCGCGAAGGCGCGGGCGATACCCACGCGCTGTTTCTGCCCGCCGGAAAGCTGGCGCGGCATCCGGTCGGCGAAGGCGCGGGGCAGCTTCACCAGATCGAGCAGTTCCAGCATCCGCTGGCGGCGTTCCTGCTCGTTCCGGCCCACCTTGAAGATCTCCAGCGCCCGGATGATCTGCCGGCCAACGCTCATCGACGGGTTCAGCGTGTCGAACGGGTTCTGGAACACCATCTGCACATCGGCCACCGTCTGGGTGTCTCGTTGCTGGATCGGCGTGCCTTCGATGTTGCGGTTGTCGAGCAGGATCTGGCCCTCGGTGGCCGTTTCCAGCCCCATCAGCACCTTGGCGAAAGTGGACTTGCCGCAGCCGGACTCGCCCACGATGGCCAGCGTCTCGGATTCGCGCGCCTCGAAGCTGAGCGTCTCGTTGGCCTTGACCACCTTCCGGTTGCCGCCGCCGAAAAGCGCGTTCGCGGCCACCTCGTAGTATTTCCTGAGATTGTCGATCTTGAGGACGACCCGGCCGATCTCGGCCTTTTCCTTGTGCGCCTCGGCTTGCACCGGCGCGTTCCAGTCGATTTCCTTCCAGCGCAGGCAGCGCGTTTCGTGGCTGCCCGACGCGTCCACGTTCTCCATGAAGATGTGGCCCTGGTCGCACAGGCCTTCCTGGAAATAGTCGCAGCGCGGGCCGAAATTGCAGCCCGGGGGGCGCTCGTGGGGCAGGGGGAAGTTCCCCGGGATCGCCTTCAGCGGCCGCTCGGTCTTGTTGGCGCCGGGCAGCGGGATCGAGCGGAACAGCGCCTGGGTGTAGGGATGGCGCATCTTGTTGAAGACGGTCCGGATATCGCCCCGCTCCACCGCCTCGCCGGAATACATCACGCAGATCCGGTCGCAGGTTTCCAGCACCAGTCCGAGGTTGTGGGAGATGAACAGCATCGAGGTGCCGTATTTCTTGCCCAGATCCTTGACCAGTTCGACCACGGCCGCCTCCACCGTCACGTCCAGCGCGGTGGTGGGCTCGTCCAGGATCAGCAGCGAGGGCTTGGACATCAGCGCCATGGCGATCACGATACGCTGCTGCTGGCCTCCGGAGAGCTGGTGCGGATAGGATTTCAGGATGCGCTCGGGGTCGGGCAGCTTGACGTCGGTCACAACCTCCAGCGCGCGGGCCCAGGCCTCCTTTTCCGAGATCCCCTCGTGGATCATCGGCACTTCCATCAACTGGCGGCCGACCTTCATCGCGGGATTGAGCGAGGCCATGGGCTCCTGGTAGATCATCGCGATCTCGGAGCCGCGGATCTGGCGCAGCTCGTGCTGGCTCATGGCGCCCAGGTCGCGGCCCTTGAACCTGATCGAGCCGCCGACGATGCGGCCGTTCACGCCCAGATCCTGCATCACGCCGAGCGCGACCGTGGACTTGCCGCAGCCGGACTCGCCCACGAGCCCCACCGCTTCGCCCGGCTGCACGATCACCGAGAAATCCATCACTGCGGGGATTTCCCGCAATCGGGTGAAGAACGAGATCGACAACCTGTCGATTTCCAGGATCGGGCCGTCATAGTCCTGTGTCGCCATGTCTGTCTGTCCTTTTGCCGAGCGCTCGTTGCGGGAGGCTGGCGCCGTTCCGGCCCTTGCGGGCCGTCGTCGCGCTGCGCGCCGGGGTCAGTCCTTCAGGCTTTCCTCGCGCAGCCCGTCCGCCAGCAGGTTCAGCCCCAGCACCAGGCTAAGCAGCGCGAAGGCCGGCACCAGCGCCGGGTGCAGGTAGATCGAGAGCAGCCGCCGCCCGTCGTTGATCGTTGTTCCCCAGTCGGGGCTTTCGGGCGGCAGGCCCAGCCCGAAGAAGCCCAGCGTGCCCAGCAGGATCGTGGTGTAGCCGATCCGCAGGCAGAAATCGACGATCAGCGGTCCACGCGCATTGGGCAGGATCTCCCACAGCATGATGTACCAGGGACCCTCGCCCCGGGTCTGCGCCGCCGCCACGTAGTCGCGCGTCTTGATGTCCATCGCGAGCCCGCGGACGATGCGGAACACCGTGGGCGAGTTCACGAAGACCACCGAGACGAACACCACGAGGATCCCGCCCGGAATGTCGAACAGGTCGGCGAAGTCCGGAAGCACGTAGACCTTCGAGCCCGCCTCCGAGATCAATGACAGGTAGAGCCACGCGCCCAGCCCCAGCACCCCGATCAGGAGCGGCGTGCGGAAACCGGGCTGGGTGTAGTAGCGCGAATTGAGCAGGATCCCGATGAAGACCAGAGGGAAGACGAACAGCACCGCCGCCATGTAGCTGGGAATGCCGGTGGCCACGATCTCGGGCGTCACCAGCAGGTAGAACAGCAAGATCACCGGGAAGGCCAGGATCAGGTTGGCCAGGAACGACAGGAAGGTGTCCAGCCGCCCGCCGTAATAGCCCGCGGGCAGGCCCAGCGTGATCCCCACCATGAAGGCGAAGAGCGTGGCCAGCGGCGCGATCTGCACCACCACCCAGGCGCCCTTGACCATGCGCGAGAACACGTCGCGCGCCAGGTTGTCGCCGCCCAGGAGGTAGTAGGGATAGGCGTCCTCGGCGGCCCCGACCAACGGTGTGCCGGGGGCCTTGTTCTTCATCCCCGAGACCTGGCTCAGCGGATCATGGGTCACGATCAGGTCCATCGCCCCGAAAATGCCGGTGAACACCCAGAACATCACCAGCGCGAAGCCGATCATGCCGATCAGGCTGTCGAAGAGCTTGCCGTAAAGGCCCAGCCGCCGCTTGTAGAGGATCGACACGGCGAAGAGCACCACCAGGGCGATCCAGACCGGGGTGAACTGGCCGACGACGCGGACGATGATCTCGCCCCAGGATAGCGGTTCCATTCTGTCTGTCCTTCCTCAGCTCACGCTGATCCGCGGGTTCAGGTAGACATAGCCGATATCCGAGATCAGCTGCGTCACCAGAACCACGATCACCGACACCACCGAGACCCCGAGCAGCAGCTCGATGTCGTTGTTTCCGGCCGCCTGCACCAGCGTCCAGCCGAAGCCCTTGTAGTTGAACAGCGTCTCCACGATCACCACGCCGTTCAGCAGCCAGGGGAATTGCAGCATGATCACCGTGAAGGGCGCGATCAGCGCGTTCCTCAGCGCGTGGCGCAAGACGATGTCGCGAAAGTTCACGCCCTTCAGCCGCGCGGTGCGGATGTATTGCGCGGTCATCACCTCGGCCATCGAGGCCCGCGTCATCCGCGCGATATAGCCCATCCCGTAAAGCGCGATGGTCAGCACCGGCAGGGTGAAGTTCCGGAACGTCACGTCCTCCATCGCCGAGGTGGCGGTGCCGTTGAACCAGCGCAGCCCCACCGCGGAGGAAGCGAAGACCGCGATCAGGATCACGCCGGAGACATATTCCGGCGTCGCGGTCGAGGCGATCGACACGGTGGAGAGCGACCGGTCCAGTCGCGAGCCCTCGCGCATCCCGGCCAGCACCCCCAGCAGCAGCGCCATCGGCACCATCACCACCATGACCCAGAACATCAGGATCCCGGTCAAGCCGAGGCGGGTCGAGATGATCTCGCCCACCGGCGCGCGGAACACGGTCGAGTGTCCCCAGTTGCCCTGGAGCACCCCGCAGAATCGCGGGGCCTCGTCCGGGGCCATGTTGCGGCCGATGCAGCGCCCGGTCACGGTGCCGTCCGAGGCCTCGTATGTCGCGCCGGGCGCGACCCCCAGCCATTCGGCGTATTTCACCGGCAGCGGGCGGGCATAGCCGCGGACTTCCAGCCACGAGGCGACCTGTTCGTCGGTCATCCGCATGTTGCCCTGCGTCTTGGCGAGCTTTTCGAGATTGGGCTGGAGATTGGTGAGCCAGAAGACCACGAAGGTCAGGCACAGGATGGTCAGCAGCATCACGCCCAGGCGGCGCAGGATGAACAGGGCCATGGTTTCTCCTGTCGGCGTGGCGGCGGCTCGGGAAGGGTGCCCGGTCCGGAGGCGGAACGGGCCGGTTGTCCCTTATGGCACGCAGGTCCGCCGGAGGCGCGAGGCGCCCCGACGGACCGGTCCGGCATCAGGCGGCGAAGCCGAACTTGTAGAGATGGAACTCGTGCGCCGGGTGTTTCTCGGCGTTCAGGACGGTGCCGTTGTGGTGATTGTAGAGCGAGCGCCAGTAGGGCTGGATGATCACCGCATCATCGCGCATCAGCTGCTCGATCTTCGCCATCACCTCGCGCCGGGCGTCCGCATCGGCGACCGAAAGCGCCTCCGCCATCAGCGCGTCGAACTCTGGGTTCGAATAGGCGCTCTCGTTCCAGGCCTCGCCCGAACGATAGGCGAGGGCGAGCACCTGCACCTCGAGCGGGCGGTGGTTCCAGGTGGTCGCGCTGAACGGGTATTTCGTCCAGTCGTTCCAGAACGTGGCACCCGGCAGGACCGTGTGGCGGATCGCGATGCCCGCATCGCGGATCTGCGCGGCCACGGCGGCGCCGCTGTTGCGCTCGAACTCGTCATCGACGGTGATCAGCTCGTGCTCGAAGTCGGCGAAATCGCTGCCATCCATCAGCTCCTTGGCCTGCGCCGGGTCGTGGGGCGCGGGGCCGATATCGGCATAGCCGGGGTGCACCGGGCAGACATGGTGGTTTTCCGCCACCGTGCCGCGGCCCGAATATCCCAGCTCCAGCACCGTCGCGTTGTCCACCGCCAGCGCCAGCGCGCGGCGCACATCGACGTTGGAATAGGGCACGGAGCCGTCCACCTCGGCCGCCTGGTTGGTGCGGAAGACAAGCGTGGCCGCCGTCACCGCCTCCGTCCGCTCCCAGCCGATCGCGTCCAGGATGTCGATGAAATCGCCCACGGATTCGTAAAGCAGGTCCACCTCTCCGGATTCCGCCGCCGCCAGCCAGGAGGCCGGATCGGTGCCGTAGTCGATGAACTCGATCCGGTCGAGGAAGGGGCCGCCGAATTCCGGCAGCTCGGTGCCCCACCAGGTGTGGTCGGGGTGGCGCTCGATCACCGCCTTCACGCCCACCTCGATCTCGACCGGGCGGAACGGACCGGTGCCGATCCCGTGCTCGTAGAGATCGCCCCCGTCATAGCTGGCATGGGTGATCGCGGCCGGGTAGTCCGACATGTTGGCGATGACCGAAATGTCGGGCGCCGACAGGTTCAGGCGCACCGTCAGGTCATCCACGATCTCGATCGCGTCCTCGCGCGCCTGCCCGGTCTCGCTGTCGATCAGCCCGGTCATGCGCGAGGCCATCGAGTTCTCGGCCAGCTCGGTGTCGCACCAGCCGCGGATGTTGCGGGCCACGTCCTCGGCGGTGAAGGCGTCGCCGTTGTTCCAGGTCACGCCGGGGCGCACATTCAGGACGTATTCCGTGGCGTCCTCGTTCACTTCCCAGCTTTCGAGCAGCATCCCGCGGAACGACCCGTCGCGCTGGTATTCCACGAGGTATTCGAGGAAGCCGCGCGCCTGGTTGCCGATCTCGGACCAGTCGAAGGTGCGCGGCTCCTTCATCGCCTTCACGATGGTCTGGATGCGCAGCGTGCCGCCCTGGCTCGGGGTGCCCTGCGCCATGGCCGGCCGGGTCGCCCCGATCATGGCATAGGCGCCGGCGACGGTCACGCCGAGCGCGCTGGCGCGGGAGAGGAATTCGCGGCGGCTCAGCTTGCCGGCCTTGCACTCCTCTGCATACATCAGTGCGCCTGGATGCACCGGCTTGCCGTTGATGGTCGGATAGGTCATGCAGTTCTCCCTGTGACGTGATTGCCGATTGCGCCCGGCTCGCCATCCCGTTGTCGAGACAGCCGACACCCCGCTCCCCTCGGGGCCCAACCTGGCCATTGCTCTTTCTTGAAACGCATTCGGCATGGAAAGTCCGAAGACGTCAACGCTCGCGATCGGCAAAGTAACCCCCGAAAGCGACATGTCCATTAATCAAAAACGACATGGCCGCCCGGATCAACCCGAAAACCGTCGAAAGGTCCGGAACGCCGGGCTTGACCCAGGTGCGCGCCGCCTGGTGCCAGGTCGGGTCAGGAGCCTGCTGCGCCCCGGCGCAGCGCGCTCGGGGTCTGGCCGGTGTGATGCTGGATGAAACGGGTGAAATACCCCGCGCTGGAAAAGCCCAGCCGGCGGGCGATGTCCTGGATCGCGGGCTCGGGGCCCGCCAGCAGGCTGCGGGCCTCCCAGAGCACCCGTTCCGTCAGGATGTCCGCGGCGGTCAGGCCGCAGCATTCCTTGCAGACCCGCGTCAGGTGGGTGGGGGTGACGCCCAGCGCCGTGGCGTAGTCGCTCATCACGCGCTCGCTGCGGAAGTCCTGAGCGACCAACCGGCAGTAGCGCCGCACCAGCCGTTCCGCCGCGCTTTCGCGCCCCGTGCCGAAGCCGCCGCCCTCGTTCGCCACCAGTTGTCGGCGCAACCAGACCGAGACCAGCGCGGCGTGGGCGCTCATCGCTTCGCTGGACAACTCCCTGGTCGAGACTTGCTCGCGCTGCATCGCCTCCAGCAGCGAGGTGAATTCGCTTTGTGCAAAGGTATCGCGGATTCTCAGGTGGCGCGGCCCGTCGGGCAGGCTGGGGACGATGTCGGGCGGCATCAGCACCGCCTGTCCGAAGCCCTGGCCGCCGATCTCGAAGGAGAACAGCGTGCCCGCGGGCAGGAACAGCGCGTTGTGCACGCCCACGCCGCGGCGGACGCCCTCTATGGTGACGCGCCCCTGGCCGCGGGTCGTCCAGATCAGCAGGTGTTCGCGCCGGTCGTGCAGGCGCGCCAGTTGCCATGCGCCGTCGCGGACGAGCTGGGCCAGCGATACGCAGCGCACCGCAGACGATATCTCGGGGAGATGCCTCGCAAAGGTCAAGGGATGTCGCCGCCTTCCGGATTCGGGTGTTGCGCGAGTCCCATGCCAAGACTGCGCGCCGGGTTCAAACGATCAACTCACGCACCGGCAGAAACCGGCCGGTGGTGAAACCATTCCCCCATGCGCCCGCGAAACCAGCTTCGCTGGCGCTTGGCATACCGCCGTGTCGCGAGTGTGGCGCGGGCAGTGGCCTCCTGCAAGGATATTTCCCCGCCCAGATGCGCGATGAGCTCGGACGCGCCGATGGCCTTGGCGCCGGGCAGGGCGGGCGACCAGCGCGGCCGCATCGCGCGCGCCTCCTCCAGTGCGCCGTCTTGCAGCATCGCCGCGAAACGGCGCTCGATCCGCGCGTTGAGCCAGTCGCGCGGGGCCTCCACCACGATCGGCACGGTGCGCGCCAGCGGCAGCAAGGGGGGCGGCGTCTCGTCCTGCCAGGCGGCCAGCCCGCGGCCGGTGGCGCGCAGAACCTCCCAGGCGCGCTGGACCCGCATCGGGTTGGCGGTGTCGATGCGCGCGCGGGTCGCGGCGTCCAGCGCGTCGCGCAGCTGCGCC